>Ga0307931_1002929_pt1 | contig 10635 bp, 9 predicted proteins | sample OrgLakmetageno47_FD_201816 | JGI IMG/M metagenome (GOLD analysis project Ga0307931, IMG submission 201816) | Saline water microbial communities from Organic Lake, Antarctica - #47 | ecosystem: Environmental > Aquatic > Non-marine Saline and Alkaline > Saline | place: Antarctica: Organic Lake... | reverse complement strand
TGCCCCTCTCCCTCCTGAATCATTCCGCACTTGCTTTGTTTGCGCAACGCACGCGCATTCCCACTTCTGCCCGCAGCATTGGCTTCTGTGCCATTTGGGTTTGTATTAGTTCGAGTTCGAGTTCTTCTTCGGACACAGCCATTCTTGTATTCTTTGTTGCTTTGCGCGCGTTCGGGGGTCGATTTGCCGGCTTGTTTGGCATCTTAACGCTTTCCACATCAGAGGGGGGTGGGAGTATTATGCTTCCTGCCCTCTACACACTTCCTATTTACGATTTTGACTTGCGCGCAACACACACGCGTACACTTCTGCCCGCAGCATTGGCTTCTGTGTCATTTGGGTTTGTATTAGTTCGAGTTCAACTGCATACCGCATTAAGGATCCAGAATTGGAGTTGAGTGCGAGGGCGTACGTGTATCCGCACAGTCGGAACTGCCGTTGCAGTTCGGGTTCAGCCTTAACGCTCCTTGGGCGTACACACTTCGGAAAATTTCTTACTTGAAAGATGCCTTTTACACAAGTGGCGACTTGGTGTCACTGGGCTGAGCTTGCACCACTTGGGCTTGCACCACTGGAGGCCCACCAACAGCATGAGCTTGCACCACTTGGGGGCCACCAATTTGCATTTGCACCTGTGCGTGACCGCAGCACCGAAAGAGCGCACATTGCATTAACGTGAGCCTCTTTAGAACAAGAAAACAACGAGAGGTGAAAATATAAAATACAGGCTTCTTTAGAAGCGGTGAACAAGTGTTTCCTCATCAAGATATGCTCCCAAATGATATCTTATAGCCATGCGCTTCGCTTTTTTTTTACCTGCGGTGCACCCACGCCTTGCGCCACGCCTGCCGTTGGCGGTGGCATTTTGGACTCGGCCACGTGGCCCTTCCAGCCGGCGTACACGCCCCACACAGAGACGATGGTCCAGAGGCCCGTGATGATGGTGGTGACGATGGTGTACTGAATCAGTTTCACCTGTAAAACGAAAAGAAGAAAAGAACGCATACCCCCCACACCAAGAAATACAAAACACAGCGCAAGAATTAAATAAAATTAAACGAAAAGGAACGGCACGCAAAATCCCATGTAAGCTTGTTTGCTGAGAAAAGTTCGACGATGCTCAGGGGCATTCTGGACAACTACCTCGTGGGTATGAGAGTGCTTGGCTCCAGAAGTTCCTAGATATTTCTCTCTCTCTCTTCTCTACCTTCAACCAGTTCGAAACCTTCAACAATTGCCACTCCTTTACGTGCACCCAGTATTTGGGAAACTGACACTGACCTGGATACTGCGAGAGCCTCCAGTGAGTAGGGGGCCGCAGGCAACAATCGCTTCGTAAGAGTCGTCACTGTATTCTTCACCCGAAGACGCATCAAGGGTTGCCTTGCACTTGTCGTAGTCCTCAAGCTCGGTGTTCTGGAGATACCACAAACAAATTCAACAAGAAACGAAACCGAAACGTAAAAAAATATAAAAAAGCAAGAGAAGGGAGGAGGAAGGTACTGTGCAACCTGCGAAGTGGTTGGGCGCGTTGAGATGTTTGCACGATGAGGGGCAGAATAGAAGGTTGAAGGGGGGACAGGTGTAGTTCCTCTCTTATTTCCTTACGAAGTTTGAAGCGACCACAATCAGCACGATGAACATGATAAAGCGCACGACGAAGGAGATAGCAGACGTGGCCGTGATCCAGCGGAGCCCTTGGACATTCTTGCAACAGCACACGGGAGCGCTCGCGCCTCCAATTCCAAACCTACAGTAGGACGGTTATCATCAGCAACATGTCGTACGAAAGGAGACGAATGAAGTGGAAAAAAGCACGGGATATGGCAACCATGGAGTCATGCATGATTGAGAGCGTAAAAAATATGAGGGGGTTGAGCGAACAATAGGATTGCTCAGTCACAAAACCTACGGGCGAGCATTTGCACGGTGCCGATCTTACCAGCCCGCGACATTCATCCAGCAGTAAAGGCAGCAGCCGCCGTTCGCGCAGACAACACAGTTGAAGCAGCAGTTGAAGATGGACCCGATGATTTCAAAGCAAAGAATCCAAGGTGCTTGTTTGCCAGTTTGCTTCGCCTCCTACGAGACGAAATGTTTCGAGAGGAAAGAGAGCAGCGCAGTGTAATAAATGCTGATTATCAGAAGCAACAAAAACACGTGGGACATAGTATCGAGCAAATTTTTACCTCGCTTTGAAACTCTCCAGAATTTCCGCATTCTCCACGCCCGTAGCCTTTGCCTTCGCCCTTGCCCATTCTTCACAGCCTCCGGTGTCGGGGACTGTTGATACTTAGTTACTTGGTGCAATGCGATCTTTGCAGTCGGTCGATCGGTCAAGCTGGGTATCCTTGCTAAATTACGTAGTAATGAAGTGTTGAGTGCCGAGAGTTCTACAGATCTACAGAGACTACAGATACTGTACTGCACATCATTGTGATTGTGAAAACAAAAGCCAGGCGCGGAATAAAACTTTAGCCTGGGGCTTGAAGAGACTCATCTAGGTCAATTGTGCTCTCATTCTAGAAGGATGATGCTAGCGTTGGAGCGTTGTGTGATTCAATTGATGACCGGTAATCCATCTAAGAAGCAAGCTTTCCGAGTGTCACCTGGGCCGAGACCCGAAGACGCCACTTCCTCCGGCGCAGAGGTCCCTGCAATAGATCACCAGTTGTGGGATTCTGTGCTTCATCGCTGCCTAAGTCCACCAGGCGATGATGTTCAGGGAATCTCAGGCACTGCGCTCTTCGACTATAAGCTTGTTCTTGGTGACCCGTCAATCGCGGCCGACATGCAAGCGTGCGTGAACCGCTACGATTTGTATCAAACGTCTCGCTAAATATACTTTCCGATCATCATTTTATTGCCGCTTTCTCGTCTTGTGATAGGTACCTTGATCTCATAGGCGCTATAAAACCAGCAGTGTTCAAAGCCCTCACTGACGATGAGCGCCTAGCTCTCTTCCTCAATGCCTACAACGCTTTATGCGTGAACACCATCCTTCGCTGGATGCGCGAGCACGATGGAGCACCGCCGCGTAGCATCAACGACATCAGCACCTGGCGGAAGCCGGTATGGAAGCAACGCGCAGGGAAGGTAGCAGGTTCTCATGTGACGCTGGACTATATTGAGCACAGTGTTTTAAGAACCGAATGGGCTGAACCAAGGGTCCATGCGTGCCTGGTCTGCGCTAGCCTTAGCTGTCCAAATTTGCGCGGTGAGGCCTACGATGCACGGCGCTTGAATGCTCAGATGGATGATCAAACCCGCGATTGGCTCGCAAATACTACCAAAGGTGTCCTCGTAACTCCGTCGACGACCGACGATTCGAAGCCTCAGATTACGTTGTCGCGAATCTTCCTCTGGTTTCGAGACGACTTTATACGGGGCGAATCGACCGCGGAAGACAGCTGTGGTGCTGCGACAGCGGAGATGAGCCCCGAACTTGCTTTCGCGCGGCGGTATAAGCCAGAAGTGCGTGATGGCGCCATCACCTACTTTCCATATAATTGGTCGCTTAATATTGCTTCGTAGACCCCCCACCCGAGCTACGTCGATCTATTCAACGTGCTCATCTATTGGCGTCTTGAAAACAGGCCTCTGATAGCTCCAAGATAAGTCTTTATGCTTTATGATTTATTGGATGGGAGTTTACATGGCTATGTTCAAGGGAACAGCGGCACACGCAGCCTAGTCAGGCTTCTTCAATTGGCGTCTTGAGGCGTTGAGGCCGCATTAAGTTCTAAAGACAAGGCAAGATTTATGAAAGCATAATTCGTAAGGATTCATTCCTGGGCTGAAGGGCTAGCATATGCATCTCTATATTATGGTGCTCTTAATTCTGGGTTCCGGGTTCCATTCTGGATTGGCACTGTACGATTTTTATGTTTTTGAGACAGGCCCCGAAGGGCCGGAATTAGAAGACCAACAGGTAGAGAAGAAAGCAAAGCAGCGCGAACTAGACCTAAGAAGCTAATCAGGCGCACATGCCCGAGTGGCCATGGAAGTGATGGTAGCGGTCCGAAGTGGCAGCCTTCTCCATGCTCTGAGAGTGCAGCTCAAAAGAAGAGTTTCCACCCGCAGAGGAAGGGACTACAACGAAGTCCCTCAGGCGATCCAGAAGAAGAGTCGCCCATCCCCGAGCAATTGCGTGACCCCATTTGCGTGCAAGCTTCAGTCTGAACAGGGCTTTGGCTTCTGAAAAGCCGATGTTGTAAAATGCCGTGTGTTTGCGAGCCATTTCCCAATTAATTTCCCGAGCGACGAGGTCCAAAATGAGGCTGAGATAGGTACCGTAACCGTAGGTACATTAAGGTACATTGCCAACCCGTAGGGGCGTGAGATACTCAACCCGTAAGGGCGTCTGTAGGATGATTTGAGGATTTGAGATTTCAGTTCCAAATCTTTTCTTGCTCTTTTGCACTTCACGACTTCACGTGCGAGTGCCGGATGCCGGGTGCAGGAACTTGAGAACAGTGGAAGCGCACAACGAAGCAACTGAACATAATGAGTATTGAGAAGGCCTGGTTCGATGCATGCAACGACCCTGATTCTGGCAGTCGAGCGGAGAGCATCGCGCGGCTCGATGAGCTTACCCCAGATTCTTTTGTTGCTCTGCTTCGCAGCGAGCTGGCATCATTATTTGATGAGACCAATCTTCTCTTGTTGGCCAAAGCTCACAAGACCTTGGACGCAGCAGCTGCATCCAAATTCCTGCTGCGAGTTGCCTTGGAATCGCCGTTTCCAGAGAATCGCCATTCGGCAAAGTCTGCTTTCGCGTTGTTGCTGCCGGCTGACCTCACCGCGCTGTTTTTGGGCCTTGAGCAGACGGATCGGCGGTTCGCAAGAATGTGCGTGAGCTCCTTGCGGCTCCCCAAAGACGATCCTCGAGTCCTGGCCGCATGCGATGCTTTTGACCCAAGCCGCGTCATGCGGTGCACTCTTCAGCTCCAGGCCCCAGACGCAACTTGCGCGACGGTCGCGTGGGTCGACAACGGAGCACTGCTGGCGGAGGTGGTGCGGCTTCGGCCTGAGATCGCCATCGAGCGGTACCTCGCGCAGTCTCCTGCCCAAGGAGCAATAAATATTAAGAACGGCAAAGGTGGTTTTGGGAGCTCTGTATCCTTTCCTCCACATTACACCGACGCGAAGCTGGTTCGGCTCCTCGCGCACGCAGGTGAGAGCGCCGACGCAGTTGCAACTGGCCTTCATGCTGCATGTTTGCGCCATGCTACCAGTAACCAAGGCAACTTTCCGAAGACAATTGGGCACCTATTGCGAAACCATTTGCCTGACGTGGTGGTGCCTGCCTTTCACGCATCCAAATCGCCCGATAGTCTGGCGGCGTATCTATTGCCGCGGCTCAAGCACGCAGGCTATGGAGACCTCTTGAGCTTTTACTTGCCGTTGCTCGGCCACGACCTCAGTTACACTGCCCTGCGTAAAGTGCTTGCTACCATGCGGCCTATGGCGAAAAGCATGCGCGACACTTTCGATCGCCTCGCGGAATGGCTCAACGGCCTTCCATGTTGGGTGTGGAGCTCGGAGAATGTGATGGCAGGCCTCAGTTTCGTGGCGCCGGCTCACCTTGCGCGCTATATGATTGAACTCCAGCTAGGTAAAGAGCGAGGGCGTGGAGCAACGAATGTGCATGCTCTAGCTGTGTATCTCGTCAAAGCTCGCGTTGAAGCGCCCAAATTTGCGCTCTGTGACCGCGAGCGTTACGATCTCTTCTGCTACGTGCTGTCTTTTCCTCATGCCCCGCTCAGTACTGTTGGGCCCGTCTGGGAAGCATTCGTGGAGTTTACAAACGACTCAGCCCTACTATACGAGGCCACTCTCAAGTATCAGGCGTATTTTGGATCACTGGGTGCCGTGCCTGGAACTGCATTTGCGTCAGTGGTGGCCAAACTTACACGCCTTGACTTGCCGAGCACGACTGCCCAATCAAACGAGGCATCTGTTGGCAGCCTCACTCGACCTGCGGGTGAAAGTTTGGCCACCAAGGAAGGAAGTGCTTCAAGAACAATGGCAGCAACTGAAGGTGCAGCGTTTGCAATCACTCCTTGGGCCCTCTGCATCTTGGTCAAGGCTGTCGAGTGCGATGACCCCGCTGGGCGCCTCTTGTGTCGAGTATTGCAGTCCAAGGATCCAGCGATGCCTCGTGACGAATTTTGGGCTTGTCTCAACTGCCTCACAGGTAGAAGCAACTCTTCAGTTGCAGCTCCGTCTTATCCGCCACCGCCCGTGAATACAACGCCCCAAGATGCTGCCGGTGGTTCATCAGACGATGCCAAGGACGACGAAGGTGCTCTCCTCGTGGGGGCAATTCGAGGCAAGCCAGACCTCCGAAAGCAGGCTATCGAAGCGCTTTTGGCATCTTGCCAGCCGTCCTTGCGTCGTGACTTTATGATTGAGCGGCTTAGGCAAGCTGCTGTCCAAATTGCCACTCTCTATGTAGATTTGCCGTACGTGCACCGGCGCGAGCTAGTGAAAGCTTTTACTACTAAGGTGGTTGCTCATGGAGTCTTCGTTGACCTTGCAAGTGTTTCTTCGTCGTCGTCGTCTTCATCTACTAGCGGTGGATCTCTGCGATCTCTCTGGGCTCTGTGCAAGGAAGACACAACCATGTCTAGGCATTGGGCTGACTTGGCGTCCAAAGCGTTCCCGTTGGGTGCCCACGATGCCTGGCTCGAGACGTACTGCGACAAGAGTGCTGGTGGTATGAGTGGAGGCGCTGCAAGCTTGACCCGCGACCTGTTGGACTCCGGGCAACGCCGAGCGCACTTGCTGAAAGTGCTGACTCCACCGCCCCCGGGCACGTCACCTCAACCCAACGGTAAACTCGTGCGCTGGCTTCTCGAGTACGACCTCAAGGAGAACTGCTCCACTGCTGCTGACGTGATCAAGCTCGCCATTGCTATGACCAATGCCGTCTGCCCTGCGCCGCCTCTTGCACCGATGACAAAGAGCCGCGGCAAAGCTTCGAAAAAAGCAGCGCTCAACCAAACTCTCGAGCCGTGGGCGCCTGGTGCTGATCGTGTGGCTCAAGTAGCTGCGACTCTGGCGACTTACAGCGAGCTGACAGCGAAGCTCGATGCCCTGAAGACGCCCGCTGCAGTGCTGGTTGACGTACCCGTGCTTACCCACGTTTTAGTAGGCATCCATCCTAGCGACAGCAAAGGCAGCAGTACTGGAAGCATCACAAGTGATAACGACAATCGCCCAGGTCCTGCAGGGTGGAGTCCTTATTCATCGTCTGACGTGTCGAATGCGTTAGCTACAGCGCTAGCAGAATCTTCGGAGGGTGGTTTCACCAAAGGCATCGAGGCTGTCGTGGATCGGATGACGCGCGTGCAGCCGCTGTCAACGAGCGATCGAGACGCGTGCTTGAGCACACTGGTGGCGGCCGTTGGCGCTGCTCCTGAACCAAGTCATGTCGCCGGAGGTTTGGGTCTGCTGGCGAAAGCATGCCGTGCTGTCCGCACGCAACAGGGAAGCACGGCAGAGCTGTTTCGCGCCGTGTTGGCTCGCTTGGAGTTTCGCAATTCGGAAGACGAAGACGCACGAGTTTTCGTGGAAGCTTGCTCCATTCCAGTGCAGGTAATCACACAACCATTTGCACTATACTCCACAAGTACCTTCCCAATCCACCCTCGAATTTAGCTTTTTTTTTAAACGCAATCTCAAAGTATGACTATCTCATCTTCATTACGTGAATCGCATGCTGAGCAATTTAAATTCATGTTTCATCATTGATTTTGCTTCTTTCATTCATTCAATAATCTTTTGCTCTGACCCCGCGCGATTGGCATAAATTACTAGGATTGGGGCACTTTGCTGGAGCGATCTGACGGCCTTCAAATTGTGTCCTTCGCGTCTCCGGCGGCCGCAGCACATGTCTTCCACAAAGGACAGCTCGACCTCATCCCTCGCCTCCTCAAGATGCCCGATACCCGTGGCAAAACAGGCAGCAAGAGTGGCGGCAAAACTAAGTTGACAGGACGCACTTGCCTGGCTGCATTGCTTGTGAAGTGCTGCGCCGAGTCTGCTTTTCACGAGCTCTTGCCGTCCAGCGCTGACCTTCTTGAGCCCCTTCTGTGTGAACCTTACCCTGCAGATGCTACTCCACCAAGCGTGCTCCACCCGAGTGCACCCGTTTTGCTTGCTGCTCTGGCGAGCTGGCGTCCACTTCAAGAAGCCACTTTTACTCACTTGAGCAGCTGGCCCGCAGCTCAGTTGTTGTGCTTTGTGGAATGCTTGGCGAACAGCGGCCGCAACCCCATTGCCGTGCTTGCAGCTCTTGCTCGGCTCCCGCAACGCAGCGACGATGACGCCGCGTTCAAGCGTGCTTTCCGCAATGGATTAGAGGCTGCTCTGAGAGCTTTGCCTCTGGCCCGGCGCCAGCAAGAAATTATCGCCGCGCTTGCTGTGGCCAACGTGGGCACTACCAAGGCGTTGCTTCGCCTCGCAGCTGCAAACGACGCCCGGTTCCTTCGCCGCTGCTGCGCTGCCGTGTGGGCTGCTGGAGAAGCCAACCCCAAGAGGGGGAAACCGCACGTGGACGTGGTGGCCACCATGCTGGTCCTTCTAAGCAAGCCTGAAGCACCAGTAGCAGCCGCGAAAGCTCAGCATGATGGAAGTGGTGGTAATCTTTCAGCTGCTGCAGCAGCGGTCGATGAAGCGCCACTTCCAGCTAAACTCTTTGAGTTGAGCGAATGCAGCGAGGTAGATGCCAAATATTTGGCCGAGACGGTGGCGACGTCCCTCGAAGCTTGCTATGCAGCGTGGTGTGTGCCCTTTCTGCGGTCTGCATTATTGCGTGGGGCTTTGGTGCCTTACAAAGTCTTTGAGCTCTTTGCGTTGCGCTTGAGTCATGTGGTAAAAGTTCACACGACCAGCAATGAAGTGCAGGTTGATGACACGTCAAAGGGCAACAGTTCTCGTCCCTTGGGGGAGGAGCTGGTTGCGTCCCTATCAGACCTCCTCCTTGAAGCAAGCATTTCAGCCAACGCTGACTGCCTCACGATAAAGGATCGACAACTGTGGCGCAACGTATCTGTCACTCAATCGCCTGTTCCATTGATCGATGTCTTGGCGTCCGCTTTGTGCCACTCTAAAAAGGCTCAAGCCGCGAATTCTGATGTCAAGCAAGCGCTAGTAGAAGGCGCAGTGAGGGCCGTTGGTGCTCATTCTCCGGAACGCGCCGCCAGCCTCTTTTGCGCAGTTGGGGGCACCAAGCCAACACCGCTTAAACTGTCTTCGGTGGATGACTTGCGGGCTTTGTTGTGCAATGTACCTGATGACAAGTGGTTGTTGCCATTCTTAACTGCGGTAGCCCGCTGCGCAGCGACCGTGGACAGTGCAACTGCAATTGGAGCTGCAGCGTCAGGGCATGTGGACATCATTGTAGCTTCGAGACCTAATGTGGGCGACGATGCTTTCCTCAAGTTGCTTTGTCTTCTCGCTTCGCGCGTGGTTGGCTATGCAGCTGCGGTAGCGGCGGGTTCAACTCCTATCAAAGATGAGGACAAGACGGCGTTGACAAGGCCGGTATCGCACGTGGTGTCACTCGTCGCAACAGAATTGGACCGTCGCAGCGAAGTGGGCACTGCTGCCACTGTAGACTTGGCGCAGTTGATTGGAGAAGATTCGAAAGGGCTGGAGAAAGAGTCCGCAGCGTGGCTGCTGCGCAATCTCAGCATGCGAACTGATGCGTCAAGTGCGGAGGAACACCTCGCGACTCTGGCAGCTCGTGTGCTGGATCGGGAAGGCTCGTCAGGGGAATCAGGGCAGAAATTCCTGGTCACTTTACCCCTTCGCATTCAAGTGGCTTCGCCTGTGGTGACGGCCATCGCTGTGAACTTGTCGCCGGCGCACCAATCAGCGTGGCTGGCTCGCGTTTTGGAACATGGTCGACTCCCCACCTTCTTGCCGTTCAACCTCACCAAGTCGACGGTAATTGTGGAGGCCTTGCTCGCGGACGCATCGCCTCAAGCGCAGCTCCAAGGCCTTTCTGCACTCTGTGCGCGCGACAGCCCTGCAGCCACTGGTCGACTTCAAGCAGTAGTGAAGACCACCAAGTCATTGATCGTGGCTCAGCACGCTAGGGGCCTCCTCGCTGGCTTTTCAGAGACGCGAGGCTCGACAACTGCTCAAGAGTCCAAGAATGCTTCTGCGCTGCCGCCTTCGAGCTCTACGAGCACGTCTTTCAAGTGGGCAATCGACACATCTGGCGAGTGGGGTCGAGTGCCCAACGAGCCCATCGACTAGAGAGGCGACGGCGGCGACGACGACAGTGAGAACGACGGCGACTAGTAAAGTTGAAGTGTAGAGTTTTAGCCTTTGGTACCGCGAATTTATGTGCCTTTAAGATGAACGAAACAGGAGGATGAAGGTGGTTACCCCCGCATCTTGCTGGCTCGAATACTTCTGATTCCGAGATCTCGAAATAACGGAACTAGTATTGGCCAATAATGAAGGCTTCGCTTCGTGAGTTCCATTTGTGACGGCGGACCAGCACCTCCTTCGAAGCTATAAACGCTTCGAGTGCAACCGGGATCTCAAACTTAGTGATGTAAGGTGTTTAGAGTACCGCCGGTCGTTTACGACCCGTCGTGCAATTTTCACCTCTTC
>Ga0307931_1002927_pt1 | contig 10643 bp, 11 predicted proteins | sample OrgLakmetageno47_FD_201816 | JGI IMG/M metagenome (GOLD analysis project Ga0307931, IMG submission 201816) | Saline water microbial communities from Organic Lake, Antarctica - #47 | ecosystem: Environmental > Aquatic > Non-marine Saline and Alkaline > Saline | place: Antarctica: Organic Lake... | reverse complement strand
AGTTGGCTGCTGTTGACGTCGCGCCTGCTTCTCCTCCTGTTACTGTCCCTCCTGTTACGGTCCCTGCTGCTGCTGCTGCTGTTGCGTCAGCGGTGGAAATTTCACCCAGCGGAGACAACGTGGCCGTTGGTGGCAAAGGCGGCATGCGCTCCGGCGGGGGGGGCGAAGGCGAAGCGCGGCGGCTCGACGTGGAGCCCCGGCTCATGAGCGCGCCAGTGCTGCTGCTGCGAGCAAACAGCTTGCGGTCGTTGTGGTGGTCCAGCAGGCTAGGGTGCTCCGCTCCTTCAGTGCTGGCGGCCGCCGCAGTCAAGGGACTGGCTACTTCTGCTCTTGCACCGCCCATGCTGCTGCCATTGGTTGTCAGCTGAGACGATGACGAAGAAGAACGCGCCAGTGTGTGGTGTTCGGTAAAGCCAGCCAATCCCGGGCCGCCCGCGGTGGAGACCCACAATGCCAGCCGGGCCGCAGCAGCGTCCTTGTCTAGCTGAGACACTGCACTAGTGGGGTTCAGGTTTGCAGCTCTCCTCTCCACGCCGCTGAGTTGGCTAAGCTTGTTGCTGCCAGTGTCATACTTTTCTTCTCCGGCTCGTGCTGCATAGTAGCTTTCCAAAACGGACGCTACGACGAGCAGAAGCACGAGGATCAGCGCAATAGGGACTGCCACCCGCATCAGTGCATTGCGCCAAAAGGCAGTCGCGCCAGTATTGACCGCAAAACACAACTGCCCTTGCGCATCTACCACTCGCCCACTGCCCGTAAACTCGCCCCCCAAGCCTGTGCCACCATTGCCTGGATCGCTTAACTCGCTACCCGAAAGAGGGCGAGTGGCACGGCTCTCTTCGTTATAGACATACGACAAGGGAACCCCACCGAACGTTGCTGGGTCGCCCGCAAACCCAAAGACGTCTAGAAAAGATGCGGTGGCACGGGTAGCGCTCCGGGGTGCGCACCAATTCGGCATTTCCCCGGAAGCCTTCGCGGCGGCGGCAAGGCCAGTGAGCACCAGACCGCACACAAAGGATGCAAAGACGAGGAATGCTACTACTTGGCGCCCAGCTACTTGAACCCAAGTCGGCACAGCCGGGGTCGCTGTTGTTGCGGCTCCTAGCGACGAGAATACCGGGGGCATTGCGTTTGGCACGACGAGCGCGCCTGCTGCGGCCACTGCGGCTGCGGCAAGGAGGGTTAGCGCGGACAAGTAGCCCCGCACCACGCCAGTGCTCACGAGCTCTACAGTGTCGGCGCCCGCGGCCGCTGCCCACGCAAACCCCCTTTCATCGGCAGCTTCGAGCTGTTCAAATTTCAGCCCGCTGAGCGAAAGCGCATTGGTAGCCAACAGCAGGGTGGCTAATGCTGCCAGCACAGCTAACGCCAAGTCAGATCGGCCGCTGCTGTTGTCAACAGTGCTACCGCTGCCACTGCCACTGCTGAATGCGATGTTGGCATTCCAGCCCGTTGTTGATGTTGGGGCATTAGGCATACTGCAAGAGTTTGTTGAAAACCAGACGAGTGAGAGACGAAGAAGAGACAAAAGTTGATGTGCAATTAAAGTGCGAAGCCGTTGGAGTACTGACCTTGACAGCTGACTTGAGGAGCCACCGCTTGATGTCCACGCAGCTTCGTAGGCGAGACGGCGAGCCTCAATTGCTCTCGCTTCAGCTTCCAACCTCAGCGCCACCCTTTTCTTTTTCCTTTCCTCAACGGTCTTGATTGGGTACGAAGGGTCGCTCCAGCCACAGAGACGTCCCAAAATTCCCCACCCGCACGCACAAAATAAACTTATAACAATCAACCAAAACAACCAGAACGGCACACGCGCGTCAAAGTCGCCAAAAGTGCCTTCCGGCTCTACGCTTCCGTCGTCATTGGACGAGGTATCGTCCATAAATGCTTATGAAAAGTATTCACCACGGGATCTCTGCGAGACTGCATGCAGGGACCTTGAACTCATTGTGCATGAATTTATATATTTTGGCAACCTCTGTAGATGCTTGGGTATGCTTGGGCTGCTTGTGCTCGAACGAACTTTCACAGATCGCACAAGTCGTCACGCCATTTACTGCTGGACTCGACAACGACACAAACAACGACTCCTTCGTTCTGTACTAGTAACCGAATATCAATCAATCAATACAGGGCGGAATGCTGTCATCTTTCTCACTCACAACTCATCATCACAACTCTCAACTCTCAACGGTCTCGGTCTCATCAACTCATCAACCCTCAAGCACTCAACTCTCAACCTCCCGACTTGCCCAGCGCCCAGCACGTACGAAGCTTACTAACTGCTAACTGCTAACACTCTAGCTCGATATTCCTCTGCTAGCTAGATCTCAAGCTGAAGCTACTAGCCTCGATGTATCCATGTTTTCTTCTCATTTTCCCATCTATTGCTTGACTAGTAGAAGGTGTTGGATAGGTAGTGCCGTAGGTGTAACGCATGCCGATTTATGAGTGCTCGCAAAGCTAGAATCTGAATATCAGGTTGCGGAAACCAGCAATTATTACGAATGGAAACTGCGATAAATTGAAATTAGCTCTATGGGGGCAAACTTGTCCAACCAGTTGTTCACTGCGGCTATTTCGGGCTTTTACTGCGATTGATTCACCTAAGTATACACCGGCCACCGAATGATACTTCGCCGGCATCGCTTTAGCCTACGGTTTGCGATAGGGCTTCTTGCCCTAATGAGCGCGGCTCACTTGGCAATTATTTTCGTCGACCGCAATGTCGCCCATACATTGAGGCTAGACACTGGTGAAGGCTTTTTAGAGCCTTCGGCTTCACCTGCGTGGACACAGGAGCAGCGTCGAGAGGCTGCTGACAACAAGCGCGGGGTTGCTCTTCTTCGCGACGCGCTCGTTGCTACTGGCCTCGATCACAACTCCATCTATAACTTCACCAATGGTCAGCCACTGAACCTGCATGCACTTACTCGACTCGTGCGGAGAATTGAAGCTACCCGGAATCCTTCTAGGCATTCCAATGGGTTGAATCCTGCTGAGACACTGGTTGACGTGGGTCGATTCCCAGCTGGGGCTGGGCAAAAGCTGCATGAGTTCTGGATGGCGTTTTTCGGCGACGGCCGTGGGCTGGAACGCTACGGCACTGTGCCACCGGAGTGGATTGTTCCGTTGGGCAAAAGCTCAACCCGCCAAGAGCTGAACCTCCGCGACGCCAATCGGGAGCACTTGGCACGACTCGCGCACTTTCTCAGGGACCAAGGTGGGCAAGAAGCCTTGTGCCGTAAACATTTCCCGCCGCGTCGACCTCCACCGTTGGGCCCACTGCAGTGGCTTCACGTGCCGAAATCGGGGACGTCGTTCGCCAACACCCTCTTGCCGTGGGCCAGCGGCGATGCCTGGCCTCCGGAAGTGCACCTCGGCAGGTATCTCGCCCAGCTTCGTGTTTGAGTTCCGAACAACAACCTTGTTTGAGTTCCTAGCAACACCTGGCTCCTTTCAATGATGATTGAGTCACCTGCATTCATGTCGTAGGCATCATTTTCACCCATTAACTTGCTTAATCTATCGCAATCGTTGCAGTTCCTTGTCGTCGCTGCCGCCAGCTGTTCGTGCCAAGTTCAAGAAACCTACTGGTGGGACTCGCGAGCTTGCTGCAGTGGCGCACTTCGTCGGCTGCAGCAACGCAAGCCACCATCTCACGGCAGGGGGTGATCTTGGGAACCCGTACCTGAATGGAAACGGCGACATCGAAATAGCTTTCTCTGGATGGGCTGAGCACGCGTCGGTGAGTGCAAAATCATGTCCATTGTATCAACGAAATCAACCGATTCGATTTCATTCTCTCCCATTTGTTTATCTTGTTATTTCGACATAGGTTCGGGATCCAAGTGGCAAGGTATTTTCGCGCATTGACACTTAGCTCAATAAACTTCTTTCTGACAGTTCCAGATAGTAATAAAGCATCAAATTAATACTTGACAATACTGAGCAAAGCTGCTGCCAATGTTTTATATTCAGGTGGCAATGTTTCGAGCTCCAAATCAAAGGCTTTTGTCAGCATTTTATTTCGATTGCCACATCGATTTACAGGAACTGCGTCACCCAGACGGTACTTGATTTTTTCAGGATTATATTTCTGGATCACTACGACGGATGCTCTCTCTGCAAATGTACTCGTCTTACTCAATCACGACAACCTCGTCACAGGTTTTAGTCACGCAGATTATTCAAATTGGCTCTTTCGAACAAACAATTGTTCGTCAGTCAAGAAGCACACCCCGTCTCAGTCAGCCAGAGCCGCGCAACATTTTGCTCGAACTCCTGGGATTGGGGGCTGCCTTGCACGCATGCTCAATGGATGCAGTTGCACGGCCCGTCCGTTGGTGCACAATATTAGCACCAGCCACCACCGTGCTGCAAAGGACATCTTTTCAGGCTCATCAATGGAATCTGAACTCGAGGTGGTGTGCGGATGGCACAATGAGATGATGAACGAAGCATACGCGCGGCAGGCAGCTGCCAAGGTATGAGAAAAATTGTGTGTGTGTGTTTTTTTTTTTTTTTGCTTCACTGAGTTTGTTGCCCACTATTGCGATTTGCCAAATAACTTTTGGCTCTTGTTCTTAATCAGGTTGCTGACATGGCTTTTGTAGGTCTGCAAGTTTACACCGCTTCCGTATGCCTCTTTCATCGCAACTTTGGTAAATTTGGTTTTTATCTGTCTTACTGTATTATTGGAAATTCTTTACACGCAGAGCTTGTATTTAATTCGCGTGCTTCTTTATGCCCCCTCACATTATTTTGCCAATGTCATCTATCAGGAGGGTCGCCCTCTTCAGCAGCCACGGCTTTCTTCAACGTTGGCCCTCAGCACCGCCGCTCCCAGAACTCTTACTCGAAGTACGCACCGCTCGAGGGCCAACCGAAGAGGCCTCAAGGAAGTAGCCGAAGCGATAGTTCACAGCATGAGAATGGAGCGAGCAAAGTAGCAAAACAACTTGAAGAATACTTCCCGCTGCGGTATGATGAAAACGTCTTGAACGACTACGTTGACAGTCTTGACGAAATAGTCTTCAAGGCTATTCTTGAGCGCTTTGAAAATGACGTGCAGAAGGCCTTGCTGTAAGATTGGTACGCCAACGCAAAGGCAAGTACAATTTGGATTCATATCGTATGCAAAAATGTATAGTACAATTTTTTAGTCATATCGCTCTAAGGCAATGAACGAGGAGCTGTTGTTTTGAGTTTTGTGTCCTCAGTACGCTGGGGATTGATTCTTTATTCGCCTATTTGCCCTTTGCTCTAATGCGCATCTAGCCAAGAGCTTTCCTTATGGGCGATGAAAGCGAAAGGCGTATTGGAATCCTTATACTTATGTATTTGTTACTTTTTCTTTTTGAGATCTCCATTCGCCTAATGAGCTGGACTGAGCTCATTCTGTCCATAATTCACACATTTTAGTTTTTTTTTTTGTCCGGGAATCCGGGATTGAGGCGAAGTTAATATAAATTTTGTGCCTATTCCTTTTTCAAAAATATCATTTTTCATATCTAAACTCCAGGGCCTTCTAGTGGCTTCCGACTAGATGGCACCCATTCTGTTTGTTACTAAATCCAGCCCCCCCCATCGGGGGGCTCAGAAAAGAAGCCCGCGTGTGTGCTATCAGCAAGTCTACCGAAATATGCAGTAAGCCGCCACTTTTGTGTTCACTGCAGCGACAAAAATGCGCTTAATATCGTTGAACGAGGATTCAGCTTTCCCTTACTTTAAAGGTGACTTCGCTTGCCAAATTGCTCGTATGCGTTCACGTGTTGTCTCTGAGTTTCTTCGCGACCCAGGTGCAGAAGCGTGTGGTAATAGCGGAGCTTCAGCAGCAGCTTTCTTTACACGAATGTAAACAATGGAAAACGGTCCATAAAGGGTGCCATAATAAATGGGGCCATTGAGAAACTTTGTTGGCAAGGACAGAGAGTCCAACAAGCTAATCAGAATGAAGAAGCCGAAAGATATGAAAATTGCCACCCATGGAAATACGGGTAACAGGTGAAGGCATGCATTGCCAATTTCCTCAAAGAAGTGCCGCGTGTTTGGCCTCCTTACTCGTGAACAGTCAAGCCATAGTCCTCCAGTAAAGCAGAAGGATACGAGAACAGCTTTGATTGGCCAAAAAGTGACGACTGCGCCCCATTTGTCGAATAGCCCGTACCCTGCAAGGCGCAGCATCGCTTGGAATGCTTGCATCCCAATAGCTGCCCAAGCAGCATAAATGGCACGCCATTTGCTACCGTAGTAGTACTCGGACGAAGCGTAAGTGACAAGCAATGATGTCAATATTTCGGGAATAGGCATCATTGCAGCGTGATCTTCGAGCTCAAATCATAGCTGATTCAATGAGCAGATTTTCAAATATCTGACGGTACTCTTTAATCTTCTCAAGATTCTAAAGAAAGTATTACCAGTAAACCAAGAAGCAAGCAGAAGCTGAGCCTCTGCAAAAGTTCACGGTGCCACCAACCTAGACTATTGCTTTGCTTCTTCGACGAATTCTATCTAAAATGTATTCGAAGCCAGGCGTAGCAAGCTCGTGTTCCTATTTCAATTGCTACGCCGACAATTTTCGTGTTTTGAGAAAAATTAAGAGAAGATCTGCTGTAATAAGTTCGCCAAGCTAGATCTCGTTTATATTTTAGCCGTGTTTCTTTAGTGCTTGATAGCTGAAAGCGTGCTGGCTACCTTTGTACTAGGTAGGTTGAGCCAACGAAACTAAGCCTATAGTAGGGCTAACAACCAGCTATCTCGCTTCTTTACTAAGAACTCGCAACTAGGAATGAATGAAATAATCACCAAGGCGCTGTCGCCACTTTTACAATGCGAGCAGCTGTAGCCTGTACTAGGCGAGCACTCCTGTGCTGACTGATGATGACAGCAGCGTTTGCAAAATAATTTGCGTTGGGAAAAGAAAAAGGTGTTGTTCGAACTCCGGTACGTAAAGTAGTTACTGTTTTTTCTGTACAGGGGTCAGTTTCAGTTGTCGAACACATACACTTTTTTGTGCACACTGTCGTCAAGTTCTGAGCCAGCACAAGGTACGAAGAACCTGTTGCTGAATGTAATGAACCGACGTCAAGATAGATATTGCAATGAACATGGACTTGTGAAAATCTGAGACAAATCCACCGACGAATAATCGAGATAGCGCCGATGTGCGTAGCGACACAAATGAGAGAAAAATCCGCGTGTCTCATGAGTCACTACCGTCGACCTAGTTGAGATTACATCGATGCGTGTGATGAAGGAAATTGCTGCATAATTTCAATCGATAGAATACCTTTACAACGCGCTACCGTAGACATTTCAGCTCTTCGAAGGGCGCTCGCAATGGTGATAAACGTTTTGACAACGCTGCAGAACACGCTGAGATCGGACCCAGTTTTACCTGCAAGCTAGAAACTAGACAAGACATAGAACTAGGCCGCGAACGAGATGAATGTAATGAATCAAGGTGGAGACAGATTTAGGCATGCTTTCGACGATGTGAAAGTTTGAAAGAATTCTACCGCGGTGTTCTCGAGCTATGACCCGCGCCGCAACACGGTCGGCAACTGAAACTAAATCCTGTAGGAGTATCTTTTGCGTCTTGTGTTGATTGTTGAATTGGTTGAAAAGCTGCTTTTAAAAAATGTCGAGCCTAGGCTACTGTATGTACTGTAACCCGTTAGTAGTTAATGGTTCTATGCACCTTACAATCGAGTTGTAGCGAGAAAGGCATGAATCCCACCAGTTGGCAGGAGCAACTAGGGTGGCTTCGGAAAAGAAGTCCGCGATTCTCGCCCGTCGACGCTGCCGACCTCACAAATGCTCTTCACCGAGCTCTCTCTGCTGATTGCCACGATAGCAACGTCACGGCAGCCTCAGTGAATAGCCCAAATTCTAAGATTGCAATCAATCTTGAGCTAGAAGAGCAGCTTCGAGGTCATAGATTGGCTCTTGGCCCATCGTCCTCCTTAAGCACACTCGCAGCCTCGTTAGCAATTGGGCCAGTTGTATGTTCTCCACCAACGACGGTTCAAGACACCGACACATCGGCTGTAGAGAGAACGACAGTCTTTGGCACTGGAGGTGGACTTTCTGGCGCCTTGTGGTACTACACTGCGGACCATAGGTTTGTTTTCAAAAGCTTGCGACAGGAAGAACTCGATACTCTGTCCTCGCTGCTGCCGGAGCTCACACGACACGTCGCCACGGCCAAGGCTGAGTTGGGCTTTGGAGAGGCAAGTGGCGTTGCCACTCCAGCCTATTCAGTTGTCGTTCGAGTACGTACTAGTGCCCTGCGGCATGAACACCATGGGTCAAATCAAGGATTCTTTAGTGATCAGAGGTACACTCCTGGAAGCACGATCGTTTTAGTAGTGATGCCCAACATCTTCTGGCGAGACGGAAATGGCTCAAGTGAAAATTGCGGCAAAGTTTCAGAAGCTTATGATATCAAAGGCTCTGGGTAAGGCAAAGACGAATGTTTCTGCCCTCAAGCATGGGCTTTGATAATTCCTAACTACCAACTTCAACCAGGTACCGATTTCGCACTTCGGCCGAAGAGGGCTTGGGCCCACTCAAGGACCTCAATTGGTGCCCCAAGTACACAAATGATAACAGGGAATTATCACTATTTAATTTATATATGCTATCGTATGAAGGAGTTTTATTGTATGCACCACATAGTTGCCGCGAAGATATTACGAGGACACCAGCAGCCGAATCTAGCAGGCCACACCGCGTGCTGTGCCTAGGTGCCCAACGCAAGCATGAGCTTCTATCTACACTTGCTCGAGATTGTGCCTGGCTTGAGGCCCATGGTCGAATGGACTATTCTTTGCTCGTTGCTGTTGGGCCTCAGAGCAGTAAGCTTACTTTTTAATTCGTGTTCGACTTAGAATTACTCGACTTAGGGCAATCAAGATAACATTTGGTAACCTATGTGTATTTGCTTTTGTTCAAGCAGGTAACGACAAGCCGTTGCCATTGTCCCCAAATTTAGACTGGTGGGCGTCTTCTGAGCATGGTTTTTTTTCCTCAAGTCAAGATTCGAAGGGCACTGCATCACCGGATGGTAGCCAACCAAGTAAATGCTTGGCAAACGAGCAGTCATGGCATCGGCTTGGGCTCGTTGACATTTTAGCGTCTTATAGCATCAGAAAGCGCCTCGAAGCGGAAATTCGGGTTCGTGGAACCGTTTGTCTTTGCTAATTGCATGAAAAGGAATCTATTTATATCGCTCCAATTGCAGGTGCGCTTCCTGGCGGAAGAGCGTTCTCGATTATCCAGCGTTAATCCAAGCGTTTACTCGGTTCGGCTGCAAAGTTTCGTTGACAAGCACTCTGAATGAGCCTGCTGCAGAAAACTCGCTATTCCTATTATGGCTTACCTGTTGATGTTTGCCTGCTTTGGCATAAAAAGTTCCTTAGTCACGGGAGTATATGCACTTGACATTCCCGTTCGTAACTAAATGCCTATTACTTCATTCTACCAAGGGGAATGTCAAGACACATCTCCCTTGTCTTAAGAGCAAGCCGGGACTTACTTCCTTGGTCTTACCAGTAAAAACTTATGCTTCTGGAACTGAGCTCAGGGCCCTCGGCCCTAGACTTTTCTGATGTGCAACACACCGGTCAGCGGCCAGGTCACGGCCAGGCGGCCAGGCGGCCAGGTATGAGAGATGTGGCCACTGCCGCTCCGCTGTATTACTATAACCCATCTGCCCCTGTCACTGTGAGATGATACAACTACCGCTGAACCCCTATTTATAAGAAAACGTACGGAGTGTAAGTGATTTCGAATGGGGCATCATCGCTTCCGCCTTCCAGCCCCCTGGTCCTTGCCGTAGCGCCGTATAATAGTACTGAGTACAGTAGTGTTGAGTACATTAGTAAGTACTTCGTTCTTCGTAAAGTGCAGTACAGTCGGTTGTGGGCATTAAAATAGTGCTGAGTCCAGTAGTAAGTACTTCATTCTTCGTATAGTGCAGTGCTAGCTGATGGTAAGTCGTGCCACTTTGGACCGCTACCATTACTTCCATGGCCACTCAGGCATACGCGCCTGATTAATTTCTTTGGTTAAGATTGCGCTGCTTTGCTTTTTTTTCTCTACCTGTTAGCCTTCTAATTCCGGCCCTTCAGGGCCTGTCTCAAAACTGGCCCCTGTACTTTACTACTGCAGATTCTACAACTACGACCCCAAGCTAAACCGGCGATCGTGTAATCACCGGAACCCCCATTCACCCCGGGATGAAACTAGCTAGTAGCAGCACAGTTTTTCTCTCGGATTTACTTCCCCTCTTTTTTCTTTTTATACCATACTAAAGGTAGTGCGATTTTGCTTCGAACAACAACACTACTTCACTGCAGCGGCGTGCGCGCCGCCACGCCACGATCAACGTAGTTCGTAGTTGATTTCAGTGACGTGACAAGGTGTCAGAACATGGTTGATGTCAGTGACGTGAGAAGGTGTCAGAACAAGCACGCAAGTGTTTTTTGTGTCTGTGATGTGACGGACGGACGGACAAAAATCCTTGGTAGGCACTTTTTGAGACAGGCCCCGAAGGGCCGGAATTAGAAGACTAACAGGTAGAGAAGAAAAGCAAAGCAGCGCAAACTAGACCTAAGAAGCTAATCAGGCGCACA
>Ga0307931_1002926_pt1 | contig 10643 bp, 2 predicted proteins | sample OrgLakmetageno47_FD_201816 | JGI IMG/M metagenome (GOLD analysis project Ga0307931, IMG submission 201816) | Saline water microbial communities from Organic Lake, Antarctica - #47 | ecosystem: Environmental > Aquatic > Non-marine Saline and Alkaline > Saline | place: Antarctica: Organic Lake... | reverse complement strand
ACACAGGCACCACCACCACACAGTCACCACCACCGCAAGAGCTTCACACCTGCAACGCGAGCCGCTCGGTGAGTTTCGTGAAGCCCGCGAGGTCCACGAACGACACGACGCCTTCGAAGTGCTGGCAGCGCGCCATTGCTTCGTGCATGGAGGGAAGCTCGGGCAACACGCGCCGAGGCACAAACGACACGTAGTCGCGCAGAAAGACGTCCTGCGGATTCTCCTTCTGGTAGTTGGGTGTGCGTGTGCCAGCGTACGCGTGTTTGTTCGTTTTGGAATTGTTCACACAAAAAGGCGAACGAGAAGGCAGTCATAGATGAGAAATATTCAAGAATGAAACTAATCGCTAATGCTAAGCAATGTTGCAGCAAGAGTAACAAGTCCAAACGCCTTTCAACTCAAAATAAGAAGCAAGAAATGAAAACCCCACCTTCTTGTTCGGCTTGGACACAAATTTGCTAGCTAGCTTTTCTTCTCCCGACACTTCTTTCTTCAAGCCTACTAAATTTCCACCGAAGAGCATGAGCTGATCAATGCTGTTTCGAGCTACCGCGGTCGCTGATCTGGTGTCTTCTTTCTCTACGCAAGCCATGTTTTCCCAGCCCCAGTTCTGTAACGGCATCGTGCCCGGCGCAAGGGAAAAGATTTCTTCCATGGCAGATGGGCGCTTCGGTGGCACTTCTTTGCCACTATTCCTAGCTCCTTCCACGCCTAATCCCAGGCGCATAAAGGTTCGTAACGCACAGACGAATTCTTAAGTTGAAGATTTCGTTTGAGGTGCGCAGCAATACAATCCTAGCTAGAGTGCATGCGCTGTCCTTAGCGTCATCCATGCGTCAACATGATCCCGATTTCTTGCTATTTTTGCTGCGAAAGCAAATCACAGGAGAGGAAATTAAAAAGAGAAGTGTAAATTCTATGGCCTATCACCTGGCGTCGACGGCGCATCGGGAGGCTTCATCACCACGATAGGCACCGCTCTTGCGCCCACCTAACACACACACACAAGTGAAGTGTAGCCTGACTCAGGACCTAGGAAGTGGCTGCGACATGACAAGGATGGTGAGACAGTCAGTCGGAGGGGCTCTCAAAATATCTCAACCTAAGTGCTCATTTGCCTAGCACACACACATTCTTCCTTTTCTTACCGAGCTTGCTCGCTTGCGAGGAGACAACGGCTCGTCTTCTCGAATAACAGCTTCATCCTAAAGGACAAGCAAAGAAAAGGTGTCTAGGATCACAAATACTCGAGTGCGCAAGACAAGAGTTCGCCTATTGCAAATATGCTGCCGCCATCTCTCACGTATCGTTCCCAAACAATTCAACTGGAATGCGATTTCATGAAAAAAAAGGCCGCCGGAGGAAAACCGCATGTGTACCTGGTCGTATGTCACTGACTCAGGTGCCTCAGTCGAGAATTTGACCTAAAAAAGGATGACGCGTGAATGCAAAAGATATGAGAGGGATTTCTTCGAGTTGATTGAAAGGATTCAAATTAAGAAGGCTTCATGAGGCGACTCATTGCAGCGACTGTAGGAATTCACGAGCAACGAGGGACATCGCTGCGGAGCAGTTTTTACATCATACACTTCAGTCAACTGCAAAGTTGTTAAACTTTTTCGCAGCGATTACTTAGTCCTTCTACGGAAACATTACGCCGAACGCACTTCGCTATCGGTTCCCTAGGGAACCACTTGCACAAATCGCAACATGTTTCCGAAAATGGGCTGATTACTCACACATTCCCTAACATGTAGAATCAAAGGGAACACACTCACCGGCATTGCTGCTGCTAGATTTTGAGATTGGTTGGAGACTGAGGCTACGGCTTGCTGAACTTCCAGTTCTTGCTTGGTTTACGCTCCCTTCCTTCACCCACGTCCCCACGCTGCCCTTATTCCTTGACTTCGTACGATTTCGTACTTTCGTACGTCGTTGCGATTCACGAGCACCTCCTCTTTCCTGTGATTGGCTGGGTCGGAAAAGGGGATTGGGATTGTGCATTTTTGTACTACTTGCTACAGAAGTACAGAAGTACTAAGTACAGTACAACAGTACTACAGCTGTGAGCTGTGAGCTGCGCAGTGCTAAGTGTGGGTAGTGGGTGCATGGCAGTTCGATGCACATCCACCCAAGCGGACAGTTGAATTAATTTGGCTTTACAACTGGACTACCGGTCAACTTCAAGGAATGGCGTGCCATAGCAGAGGATGAGGATAGGTCGGAGTGGAGATCGCGGACATACTCGAAACCTATGCTATGCCTCCTTCCGAGAATTGATCCTACAGGGTTCATGAGAGTAAAGATGAACATTGCATTACGCAAAAGGACACTCAGCCCAGTCAGACTTGTTCTGGAGGATTCATCAAAACGCAGCTCTTTGCTATTTGTTGCTGTTTCTTTTCAATTGGGGAGTATAATCAAATCAAATCTAATCAATTACATTTATTCCCGAGGAACACATATATTTGCTTATTGATATCGAGCTAAGAACTAATAGCAGCTCGTAGCTCGTGCGGTATCGAATTTATACTACGGAGTTGCAAAAAGCCAAAAGGCAAAGGCGCCTGTGCTGAACTGGATTTCATAACCTAGTCTAGTCTAGTTAATACTCTCCCAAAAACAAAGAAAGACAAGCACACAGCAGTCACAGAGGCACATATAGAATGCACTTGAGCTGCAAATGCGCTAGCGAATTCGCTCCAGAAGGCCAATTAAGGCTCCAACTGGCGCCTTTCCTCCGAACAAGTCGGCGGGACTGAGTGCTCGTTCGTGTGACACGTCCCAGGTCCACGAGGCAATTCTCTGGGCTATTTGTGCCCCAGCAGGGCATCGTCTCAATGTATTTCTCAGGCGTCGGGCGCCAGCCGATCTCAGCATCGCCTGTCCTCTTTCTTGCTAACGAAGGATGGATCACGTGGCTGCAATGACCACTTAGCCTTAAGCGAAGCACACACTCCTTTTTTACACAAGAGCGCCCCGCGATGCCCCAGTGAAATCTCCTCAGTGGTCGGGGCGCACGAGGTGCCAAACGCACACATTACTGCGCACTGCCGCAGCAATACGCGCTGGTCCTACTTGGCCAGTCTCCGCGTCTTGCGACGTGCCAAGCGAGCACAAGCTGCTCACGGACGCCTGGCCGCTGCTGCTGCCACTCCCACTATGAAGGGTCTTGGGGTCAAAAGTGAGTTCCCCCACGCATTTTTCGTCGTTTGCATCGGGGAGTAAAACCGGAGGCAGCGACACGACTGCGGCGGCTGCTGACGAACTCCGGCGAGCTTTTCTTTCAGCTTTCGCGGCTTGATCCGCTGCAGCTCGCCTTGCAGCAGCGTCCGCGCGAGCTTGGCCCCGCTGGGTCTCGGGCGGTGGCGGCGGTGGAGGGCGCTGGTTGAAGTTGAAGATTTTCACGGTGCCTGACCACGCACCTCCTGCAACGCAAGGTGGCAACTGGCCCAGCCTGCCCCCACCACCACTGGTGCTGCTGCCGTAGCCAGGACCGCAGTCTGAGGTGTTGGGCCACGCTGAATTGCTCAAATCGTCCAGAGCGCCCACGCCGCCTTCGAAGCTCTTCAAACTCAACGAACAAGTCCAGTCGTACGCTCCTCGAGGTTGTGACCTGCCTTGAGGTGGTATAGGTGGCAGCGCCGTGTTGGCTCCGCTGGCCTGTGATGCCTGCTCTGAGGATGAATTGTTGGTCGCCTCGTCATCGTCGTGGTCACTTCCACGAGACGATCCAAGCGTCCACACTTTCAGGAAACCTTCTCGACCACCGGTGATCAGAGTGCGAGGGCCCGGGCAAGATACCGCTGTGACGCGATGACGGTCAGCGGCAAATGCGTGCACCTGGGATGTGAAAGAGAAGTGAAAAACGAGGTGAGCAGGAGTGGAGTGGATAAATTAATAAATAGTACACTGCAATGACCGATGAAAAAAACAGAATGAATTTCATACAGTAATTACGCAGCTTCTGGCTCGTGCACACACTTATACATACCATTCTATCTGGCGCCGCCATTCTCAGATCCCAGACGCGGAGTCGGCCGTCCCAGCCGCCTGTCACGAATTGAGTCCCCGTGCCACCCGCAATGCCACACGCGCAACTCACCTGGTAATAGGATAGAATGCCATCCGCAAGAAGAAGTTAGGCACGTAAACGAAAACAATAATACACGGACAGTCACAAGAAGAAAAGATAAGCAAGTAAAGCTCGAACATCTACCTCACTTCATTGATTAGTCTTTTGTTCTTCTCCCTCTCTTTATAGCTTCCTGTTTTCTTAAGCATATCTTCCCCATTGTCATATTACATTTTTGCGCATGTGTCCAGGCACCACTGCCACTCGAGGCTCCGGCGCTCGCGGGTCCCAAATGCCCACGGCCCCGTTGCGCCCGCCGCTCACCAGCAACCCATTGCCACTGTTGCCGCCGCCGCCGCTACCACTACAGCCTAAGCTGGCGACACAGCCCACGCCACCCACTGCGGGCGCCACCCCCAAGTGTTGTTGTTGCGCGGCTATGGGCACGTTTTCGTCTTCCGCCACGTGGGCTTCGAAACCCCGCACGGCTACACCCGCCTCGAAGTCCCACAAGCGAAGCATCCCGTCGGCGCCGCCCGTGACAATGTCGCCGCTGTACCTGAATTGAAAGCAACATTCCAATGCAGAAGAAGTAGGTTGTTCGAATGAAAGAAGTTAGAAAGTATAAAACAAGAAATGCTAAATGATTTAGGACAACGCATGCAGCCTACTTGCCGACTATTTCAAGCTCTAGTGTACACTCTACTTTCTCGAGCACTTACGGGTAAGCGTCACTGGGCTCCGTGCTCGAAAGTCTCGCCACGCAGTCGACGCCCTTGCTGTGGCCCGGCAGCGCAAGCAAGCACACGCCTCGGTCCAACCCCCCACTGCTGTCCCTCGCCACTGCCAAAGGGCCGCCTTCGTCCGTGCTCAGAGCGGCGCGTTCCCCCATGGTCAGGTTCTCGTTGTCACCTCCGCCACCTCCGCCTCCTAGGAAGCCTCCCTCTGACGCACCGCCACCGCCGCCACCGCTAGCTCCACTGTTGCTGCTGCTACGACTGTTGCTCCAGCCGGGGTAGCAGCCTTTGCCGTCGCGCGGTGCCATCACGTCCCAGAGCCGCACTACCTTGTCCGCGCCGCCCGTGACCAGCAACCGGTCGTTGATGCGGCACAAGCTGGATACGTGGCACGGGTGCGGCAAAAGGGCGCGACCGGGTGGGGCCACGGCTTCGCGCCATTTCTGAGAGCACTGGCTCAGCCTCGCAGTGTCCCGAATGTGGTCGTTGTCCAGGGACCGAGCAAAACTAGCCACGGTAGCGCAGATGCCCCGCAGCTCCAGCGGGCTAGATGCAAAAGCATGTGAAGGATGCCACCGCGGACCTTTGAAGAACTCGTCGTGCAACCCAGGAGGCGGCACCATCTCTGGCGCCTTTTTCTCGTCGGGCGCGGTGTCCGCTGGGGCTGTGGAAGCATCTGCCGTAGCACCATCACGTTTTTGATCCTCAGCAGGTGCTGCTGCTGCCACTGCTCCAACGGTTTTCGACTCTGGGGTAGATGTAGTTCCTCCTTCAGCGAGTGCTGTCGTCGCTCCAGACGCTGCAGCCGCCGCACTCGCCGCGGCCCTTGCTGCGGCCCGCGCTTGAAGGCGTTCCCGGAGCGCCGCGGCTTCGGCTTCGGCTCGCTGCAGGGCTTCAGCTTCTCGCTGCTCTTCCTCGTCGTCGTATTCGTCAAGCAAGCCTGGCGCGGTGGTTGGGGATACAGCCGCAGCGACGGGTGGAGCCGGGGTTGCGCTAGCAGCACCTGTTGTTGGTGAAGACGCTCTACCAAGTTCTGTCGCTTCCGTAGATGCGGACGAGGCCACTTGTTCCACTGCTCCGTTTACTTCGCTACTCGTGGGTGCACTATTTGCTTGCGCCATAGATCCTTGCGTTTCTGCGTTCGCCACATTCACCTCCACAACTGTAGTAGCTTTTACTATATCGGGCCCTGATGTTTCGGAAGCAGCGGTGGTGGTGGTTGGTTCTGCGTCAGCGCGTGCATCTGCACTTGGGTGAACGTTATTTTGCTCCACTGCTTGCGCACTTTGATGGGCAGCTGCTGTTGCCGCTTCCGCTGCCGCTATCGCTTCCGCTGCTGCTGCTGCCTGAACTTCTGCTGCTTGTGCTGCTGCTTCAGCTTCTTGCTCTTGTTGTTGTCTTAAGCGGGTTTGCTCTGCAAGCCGCGCTCGGCTGGCTTCCCGGCGCCGCAAGCGGTCTTCTTCTTGCCGCCGGAACTCGGTCGTCGATTTCAGCCGCGCAGCTTCGACTTCTTCTAATTCGCGGGCTTCGGCGGCAGCCGCTGCGGCTGCAGCTATGGGGTCCTCTGGTGTCGTTGAAGAAGCTCCAGATGCTCGTCTCTTTGCCTCTGCTTCTTCTTCGGCTAAACGAGCAGCCTCGTGAAAAGCCTGCGCTACTCTTCTTGCTTCTCCTTCTCGTGCCAGGCGAACAGCCTCTTGTTGCGCTAGAGCTGTGCGTATTGTTTGCTCAGCTAAGTGACCAGCATCTTGCTGCGCTGCTGCTGCTGCGACTCGTCGTGCATCTTCTTCTTCTCTTGCTACACGATCAGCCTCTACCTGTGCTGCTGCTGCTACTCGTCTTGCTTCTTCTTCTTCTCTTGCTGCACGATCAGCCTCTACCTGTGCTGCTGCTGCTGCTGCTGCGACTCGTCGTGCATCTTCTTCTTCTCTTGCTACACGATCAGCCTCTACCTGTGCTGCTGCTGCTACTCGTCTTGCTTCTTCTTCTTCTTCTCTTGCTGCACGATCAGCCTCTACCTGTGCTGCTGCTGCTGCTGCTGCGACTCGTCGTGCATCTTCTTCTTCTCTTGCTACACGATCAGCCTCTACCTGTGCTGCTGCTGCTACTCGTCTTGCTTCTTCTTCTTCTTCTCTTGCTACACGATCAGCCCCTACCTGTGCTGCTGCTGCTGCTGCTCGTCTTGCTTCTTCTTCTTCTCTTGCTACACGATCAGCCTCTTCCTGTGCTGCTGCTGCTACTCGTCTTGCTTCTTCTTCTTCTCTTGCTACACGATCAGCCTCTTCCTGTGCTGCTGCTGCTACTCGTCGAGCATCTTCTTCTTCTCTTGCTGCACGATCAGCCTCTTCCTGTGCTGCTGCTGCTCGTCTTGCTTCTTCTTCTTCTTCTCTTGCTACACGATCAGCCTCTTCCTGTGCTGCTGCTGCTGCTACTCGTTGTGCATCTTCTTCTTCTCTTGCTGCACGATCAGCCTCTTCCTGTGCTGCTGCTGCTGCTGCTGCTACTCGTCGTGCATCTTCTTCTTCTTCTCTTGATGCACGATCAGCCTCTTCCTGTGCTGCTGCTGCTACTCGTCTTGCTTCTTCTTCTTCTCTCGCTACACGCTCAGCCTCTTCCTGTGCTGCTGCTGCTGCTGCTGCTGCTGCTGCTACTCGTCGTGCATCTTCTTCTTCTTCTCTTGCTGCACGATCAGCCTCTTCCTGTGCTGCTGCTGCTGCTGCTCGTCTTGCTTCTTCTTCTTCTTTTGCTACACGATCAGCCTCTTCCTGTGCTGCTGCTGCTGCTCGTCTTGCTTCTTCTTCTTCTCTTGCTACACGATCAACCTCTTCCTGTGCTGCTGCTGCTACTCGTCTTGCTTCTTCTTCTTCTTCTCTTGCTACACGATCAGCCTCTTCCTGTGCTGCTGGCCTATCATGTGCTTTATCTTCTCCCAAGCGGTCGACTTCATTTGACAGCGCGCTTTCAGTGGGCAAACGCAACGTCTTCGCTTCGCTCTCAGGATTAGAGCTCGAGACATGCCCTGGCTTTCCCACTTGTGAGCTGAGTAACGATGCTTCGGACAACGGCAGCAACTTATTTGGTCTCTTCAAGCTCGCATCATGCTCCGAGGATGGTAGTGGTGCATTTCCCTCTGGATGGGTGATTTGCACTTGCCCTGAGTCGGTGAAATCGCTCGAAGCAGCTGGAGCTGCGGAATCAGTAGCAATTAGAGGTGGAGTGGAAACTTTCATGGACTGTTCATCGACGTGTTGGTTGCTCCTTTGGTGATTTTCGCCCTTTGCTTGCAGCCTTTTGCCGACCTCACCATCACTGCTCTTTGGGCTCGACGATTCATTGCTTGCTCGGCCTTGCGACGTCCGCCGGATAGGCGAATAATCTGGGCGCGGTGATCTTCCATGACCACGAGATGGAGCCACTTGCTTGGCTTCGTTTTCTTCACTGCTCTCGCCGCTGTCGTCGGAGTCGTTCGCTGGCGCCGTAGCCCCTTCTGGCTGAGGAAGAGCTGCAACACTTGGCACCGGCTCTGGTTGCTGCTCCTCAAAGCTGTCAAATCTTCCACTTGGTGTAAACGAGTCGCCAGCAAGGCTGCCGTGCTGCAGTTGGTTGCGGTTTTTGCGCCGCTCTTGTGCCCGTGCGGCGACGTTTCGCACAGCTGCATTCGGGCGGTTCGGGTCGAGAGGCAAGATCGCGGTTGGAAACAATTGCAAAGGAGCGCCGGACGGGAGCTCATTGAAGTTGAGTGGACTTTGATCGAAGGCTGAGACGGCCGCCGGTATTGGCGAAGGCGGTCTTGCCACTGCCTGCTCGAACGGTTTAGCAGCGAGGGCACTTTTTGGCTCTCCAAAACCAAGTGGGTTGAGGACAGAAGGCGAAATGGCGGAATGCGTTGGTTGAGGAGACTCTGGCCTAGGCTGGTCGAAAGGCTTCGAAACAAGCGCAGTTCTGGTGGGCAACGCTGTTTGCTGTGATGAATTGGATAGCGACGGCACAGGAGCCAGCGGTAAAGGCGGCGCAGGCTGCGGCTGGAGCACAGCTGGCGAAGGCCTTCGGTCGTTGAACGGGTGCACTTGCTCAAACATGAGCCGCCGCCGCTCGGCTGCGCGCTGAATCATGGCACGCACCGGAGTGGCTGGCGTCGGTGGCCCTCGCGAACTCGCTGAGGCATTGGGCAGTCCCTGTGGATTCACGGCAAGGTTCAAGCGAGGCACAACGCCACCATTCGCTTCTTCGCCCTTCGCTGATGATCCGGAAAGTGTTGCTGCTCCATCCATTGACTGCGTGTGAGCTAAAGCGGTGGCCGCATAGGTTTGAGGAGCTGCTCGAGAGGTAACAGCGGCTAAGGTCGCATTGTTATGGCGCGGTGTCTCGCTCGCAAGACCGTTCGAAGAGCGGCCAGTGGCAAATGGCTCGTCGAAATCGTACAAGTCATCGTCGTCGTCGCCGAAGCCCACTGAGGCATCACCTACGCTACTACCGATGTGATAGCCTGCGCCTGCAGCGTTAATGCCTCCAGCACTAACTCCCTCAGTGCCGCCGTTTTGCCGTCGCAATTGAGCTCGTTGTGCGACCCGCACGACTTCTGAGCAGGCAGACCGCGCACTCGTCGGAGGAAAGCCTACTGAGCCAACAAAACTGCCAGATAATGCGCTTCCAACTCCACCAGGCTCGCCTCCGGCAAATGCTGAGAGTGCAGCTGCTGAGAGGTATGCGCCGCTGCGGCCGCCATCGCTCATCACACTTCCACTGCTACTTTTCATAGGGTCAGATGACTGCAAACGTTGAGAAAATGAGGCATCTTGTGCATGCAGCGGCTGAAAAGTTCGCTTTTGCTGCTGCTCTTCCTGCTGCCGTTGCTGTTGCAACCGCCGTTCCACAGCACGTGCAGCTACCAGAGCAGTCTCTCGTCGTTCCTGCGCTTGATATGCAACCAAAGCTACTTCCATTTGCAGCTGATCATCCTCTTCTTCGTCGTCGTATCTGTAAGTACCGTCATTTCCTTGGCCCTTAGCTTCAAGTAGAGCAAGTTTGTCCCGTTTGCGAGCAAATGCGCGCTCGGCAATTGCATGCAGTTCTGCCGGCGGAATGTACTCTTCGACGTCAGTAGCCTCAGCTGCAGCCGCAGCGGCTGAAGCCGACTCGAGAGTGGCCTCAGACTGAGCGCGACGGTTGGCAGCGCGCTGTGACACCATAAGTACATCTACTGAGGCAGCGTCATCATTGAGCGCGTCATGATAACGCGATCTCTCGCCCTGATCGCCGTGATCTTCAAAAGTGCGAAGACGCTTCTCAAACTTACGCGCAGCAGCCCTGGCAGCGATGGCATCGAGGTCTTGCTTAGAGATAAATACCTCAGGAACGTGCTCAGGTCCTTGACTTGCGTTTTCACCACCCTCGTTCTGCTGCTGTTGCTTCAACTTGTCGAGTTTTCGTGCAACAGCGCGCTGGGCAATCGCTTTCAGCTCACTCAGAGATTCGATAGAATTTGCCCACTTTGAGGGCTCGACTATGGCTGTTTCAGCTTCTTCATCTTCAGGAATGGATGAAAATTGCCCTTTTTGAAATTGCTGGGCTTGCTGGCGCTTGCGTTCAGTCGCCCGCTGTGCTACGAGGAGTACATCTGGCGAGAGGGACTCAGGAGGTGCATAGGTAATAGGCTTCGACGACTCCACGAGATCAACGTCTTCGAATCCACGTGACTGCTTCTCAAGCTTACGAGCAGCTGCTCGTGAAGCAATTGCATCTAATTCAGCTTTTGAAATTGAGTACTCTGGAGATGCATCAAAACTATAAGATATTTCATTTTCAACTTGATACTGCTGCTCAGAGCCTTGTTG
>Ga0307931_1002923_pt1 | contig 10656 bp, 8 predicted proteins | sample OrgLakmetageno47_FD_201816 | JGI IMG/M metagenome (GOLD analysis project Ga0307931, IMG submission 201816) | Saline water microbial communities from Organic Lake, Antarctica - #47 | ecosystem: Environmental > Aquatic > Non-marine Saline and Alkaline > Saline | place: Antarctica: Organic Lake... | reverse complement strand
GTGTTGCATGGATGTGTTGTAGGATGTCCCCTCTCATCATGTGTTGCATGAAAGTGTTGTAGGATGTCCACTCCTATCAACAAGCAAGTATGAGCATGTCCCGATCAATCATCGCGGCGTGGGCATCGATTCTAATTGAAATCATGATGTTGTTAGTGTTTGTTTGTTTGTATTCGTCGTCGTGGATGATAAGCGTGAGGGACAAAATATCGCACGTGCTTACGGAACAGGCGTGGGTGCGCGGCGTGGGCATTGATTTGTTATCGCAATCATGTTGTTGTTAGTGCAACGTCATCCAACCTGTGCATCATGTGTTGCATGAATGTGTTGTAGGATGTCCAATTCTATCAAGCATGTATGAGCATGTCCCGATCTATCACTTGATCGTCTTGGACTCTACACCTTCTTGCACTCCTTCCGCTCTAACTTCTCACCATCGCGTCCAAAAAGCCGTAGAGGGCGCTACTGTTTGTCTGTCCGGTACGTAACTCAGAATACAGAGGTTCGGGGAGACAAAATTCTCTTGCGTGCTTACCCGGAGTCACGTGCTTACGGAACGGGCGTGGGTGCGCGGCGTGGGAATTAATTTCTTATTGCAATCATGTTGTTGTTAGTGATACGTCATCCAACCTGTGCATTATGTGTTGCATGAATGTGTTGTAGGATGTCCAATTCTATCAAGCATGTATGAGCATGTCCCGATCAATCATTGCGGCGTGGGCATCGCTAATTATTGCAATCATGTTGTTGTTGATGCTACGTCATCCAACCTGTGCATCATATATTGCATGAAATTGTTGTAGGATGTCCAATTCTATCAAGCATGTATGAGCATGTCCCGATCTCTCATCGCGGCGTGGGCATTGATTTGTTATTGCAATCATGTTGTTGTTAGTGCTACGTCATCCAACCTGTGCATCATGTGTTCCATGAAATTGTTGTAGGATGTCCAATTCTATCAAACATGTATGAGCACGTCCCGATCTATCATTCGATCGTCTTGTACTCTACGCCTTCTTACACTCTTTGCGCTCTAACTTCTCACCATCGCGTCCGTTTCAGCTCTGGTTTGAAACAGCTTGCGAAACATCATTGGCACGTGACACATACGCCATGCAAAGCACCCCAAAAAGCCGTAGAGGGCGCTACTGCTTTATTGTCAAATTGTGAAATTGTTTCACGGTCAGCAATAGAAGAATTTACGAATTATTGCATGTTGTAGGTTGCACATGTATTCAAGATATGAACTCGTAGTAGGTTGCAATTGCAACGCGATCAAAACGCCATGAAGATATTTTTCATCGGTAAAAAGTCGCAACAATTTACGCGGTCAACAATTCATAACGAAGGCTTTGAAAAGAACAAGTTGTTTGTCGTTGCCATCAATTCAAGGAATGTGCTCATCCTTAAAAGTTGCGCTGAAAGTGATTTGCATTAACGAGTAACCAAGCGCAACAATTACTGAGATGACTGCATTCACGAGATGAATGTGGCACAAAACATATCAGACATTCTATTGCCTTACCACGCGACTGTACATAGAGTCAGAATGCGATTATCTTAGTTCAGACCTATGTAATCTCCCGATCACATTTGAACTACCGTCGTCAGAATATGATATCTCCAGATCTCATTTGAACCACCGACGTCAATTACTGAGATGACTGCATTCACGAGATGAATATGGCACAAAACATATCAGACATTCTCTTGCTTTCCCTCGAGACTATACTTCGATCCAGAATGCGATGGTCTTAGTTCTGTCTTATGGTATCTCCAGATCTCATTTGAATCACCGATGTCAATTACTGAGACGACTGCATTCAATCGAATGATGTGGCACATAATATATCAGACGTGCTCTTGCTTTCCCTCGCGCGACTGCATTAAGAGTCAGAACGCGATGGTCTTAGTTCAGACTTATGTTATCTCCAGATCACATTTGAACCACCGACCACCGAACGTCAACATCACACGGCATCGATCATGCTCCAAAAGTCATGAGTATCTCGATCAAGCGTGGAGGGATGCTGTCCCTGGCAAGAGATGTTGTCAATATCTTGGTTTAAATTGAACGCCGTTGACAAGGAAACCAACAAGTTCTTGATCGGGCCAAGACTCCAGAGCCTCTAAGATGAAGTCATTGTCAAGATCGGAGTTTGGTGCAGAGCTAAAGTCCATGGGTACTGCTGAGCGTCCATGCTCAAATCCTCTACAGTCCCAAATAATGCCTCGCGCTGGTTCCAGGAATTGATCTTGCCCAATGACCAGAGTATCGTGCTTCTCGACTGCTTCACCAAAACCAAACATCTTGAGTGCGTTGCGTGCTCTGCGTCGTTGGCGCGGTGAGGAACCGAGCGCAACAGTTAAAAGCTCCATGTGCAGCGCCAAGTTACTCAGGAAGCGATGCCGGTTGGTACTGATCGATGTTTAAGCGGTGCATGGGGTGACTGCCGAATATGAATATGATCATAGAAATAGCCATACCCGATCAAATGGTTCTGATGATTCGCGGGCACTATTTCCTGGGGGTCAAGAATTTACTACGATCGATTCATGTCGTGGATACATTGGGGTTTAGGGTAGGATAGTTGTGTACTTAGCCAATCAGAACAATTCGATCACGGACGTCCACTTTTATGACTCAGGCATGGCACAGCACCCGGTGCATGATGGCTCTGCTCCTGCCGCGTACACCTCCCAATGAATCCTACATCATTATGTATTCATTGGAACGATGACGATGGATTCGTTTGCAGCCTTAGATGCAATAGATCATCGTGTTAGGACTATTGCAACAATGCTGTATTTAGCAGGCGACGATGCTTTAATTAGCAGAAGGTCGTGGTATTGAAACAATTGTTCAGTCAACGGAGTCCAACAGGGTACTGTTGCGAGTAGCGTGTGATTTTTATGCACGATCAATAGTACCGCCATATAGCACTCATAGTACCGAAGCACCCCTCAGTCCTTTGCACAATCCTAGCATTTGTATTTGAAATATAGCAATATCATTTGATTCTTCAGACGCCGATTAGCGGATATCAAAGAGTACACTACATGCAGTACTTTGGTTGTACGTCCCGCATACCTGGACGGCGACAGTACGGACCGCAGACTTGAAGAGAGAGAGAGAGAGCACTTCTTATTGGATGTCACCCCAACCGCCAGGAAGACCTCACTTGTGCATCGTGGAAGTACTCAGTGCCCTCGGTCTTTCAGTGGGAAACAAGGGATCAATGAACGAAGCAGATAAAACTTTCGAAAAGTTGGACTATGTGTCAATATTTATCCATGCGACGACTGGAATACACCGAAACTGACGCCAAATTTCATCTATTCTCTGCGTAACATTCACCAAGAAAGTCTTTTTGAATCTGCGTCAACTCCTTTCTTGATACAATGCCACGCACAACGAAGCTTCTTGAGGCAACCATGAACCACGACACCAGTCATCTCTCCGAACAGAATGTGCTTGACGAAGACGTCTGTTTAGCTATTCACGTAGCGTGAGTTTGATTTGTGGCGACAATCCATGTGAATGAGCTTTTGCGTATGAATTTAGTACGTACGGAACAAGGTACGCGGCTCGATACTTGTTAGCACTCACCTGGACGTACTTTCAATGCTTAAGTTAGTCATAAAATTACACTCACTTCAGTAGCACTCGTTCACTCAGCCAGACATTTTTTCAGAGGACTATATGTAGTAACTTACAGATAGTAATGATGAGCACGCTTTGATCTGGTAAGGAATTCTCAGAATTTGGCGTAGCCACCCCGTTAGGGGCCTAGTAGCTACAGTAGGAGCTAGCTAGTAGGATGTTGCGTTGTTCGGGTTGTTCCTCGAGCTCTGTGAATCGGCCCTCACACTAATGTAGTATTATACTGCCGTAAAATGCAATGAGCTCACGAAATCCCACGAACAGTGAAGAAACGTAACTTAGCAATACAGCACAACGTCACAATCTTCCTGCCTTGACCCAAATGCTCCCAAAAGATTTTTCCCCAGGCAATTTCGAAGAGTTCGTTAACGTTAGACTTGATTACATTCCCCTGTCACCTGCTTTTCACGAAATTTCTACGACAATTTGCGAGACAAAATGATGTTGTATGAACGGTTGGCATTGCCTTACTGACAACGTTATCGGTCGCTAAACAACTAGTCAAGTATTGGCTAGGTATTAATTAACTACAATGTCGCAAGATCAGCTATACTGTATTTGTCACCAGCCCTACACTGATGGCGCATTCTATCTCGGCTGTGATGGATGCAACGATTGGTTACATGGCGAGTGCGTGGGAATCAACGAGTTCGAAGCTGTGCGAATAAGCAAGTATTATTGCCCGAAATGCCGCGAGAAAACTGCTTCAAACTTTGGTAGACCTTCCAAACTATCGTTGAAGCGACGGTTACCTAGAGACGGTTCTCGCAACGGCGAATCTAAGCCCATTGATCGACCGAACGCGCATGCAGTAGAATTGCATCCTCAAATGACTGGGAAAGATGATTTTCATGTGCGAGAATCCACTGGCCCTGTAAATAATTTTGACAATTCGAGTCCGCCGATTGTGGGCCTTCCTAATCCAGGTGGCGATTTGTGTAGCCTGAACAGCGTTATGCAAGCATTGCTCGTTGCACTTCACCTCGTTGATTTCAGCTCCTCGGATTCGTGGCCACTCCATGGAAGCACAACGACTAACGGTATTCAGAACGAGCTTGCTTCCTTGCTACAAGCCATGGACAGAGCCAATGCAAATCGAATGGAGCTCTTATGTGCTCCTACAAGCAACCAACAAATGAATAGCTTCGCTCAGCCACACGGGTTAGCCCTGGCACGCTCACTTCGAGCAACCCACCCAGGCCGATTTCCCGCTGGAGCTCAACATGATGCAGAGGAAGTGTTCCTATCGCTGGTGGATGAGCCAGAAAAGCACCTTTCAGGTTCAAGAAGTGTTGAGAGCAGCTCCCGAGAAGATTCCTTTGACTTACCATTAGGACGTAGATTGTTTGAGGGCAAAAGCCACGCCAACCTCGAATGCTTGAAGTGCCAGCGTAAGAGCACCAGGTGCGTTCCGTGAGTATCACCTTTGTATATTCTCGTAAAGGCCTACCTGATGCTGGATTTTGTACTACGAATTGTAGGAATGAATCATTCTACGATGTCAGCGTACACTCAAGAGGACTTGGAGACAGTGTGCGTGCAGCGTTGCAGCGCCATTGGGAACCGACGCATTTTTCGGGTACAGATAAAGTTATGTGCGAAAAGTGCGGGCATAAGGAGGATGCTGTGAGAACTATGACGCCGCAACAACTGCCAAAAGTGCTTGTCGTGCTGCTTCGTCCACCAGCAACATGCGAGGTAAGTGCCATACTCCCTAGTTATGTTCTGGTTTCATTCTCCGTATCGCCCTCACAACGTGCGTGTTGATCTTCTGCGCAGCGTGGAATGCAACGCTTGACAAAGACAAATCACGAAACGTCCAGCATGCGCATTGATTTATTCTTGGAAGACTTCGCGCCCGAAAATAAACTTGGCTTGGTAAAGTTCACGCGTTGGATGCTCTGCGCAGTAGTGCTGCACACGGGATCAACATTTGACAGCGGCCACTACACCACGGCGATTCGGTACAATGGCAACAAAGTTAGCAGTACAGCGAATCTTTCCTCTCACAGCAACAAACGAGGTCAATGGGTGTTGCTGGACGACGATCGGGAAGTCAGATGGCTCCGCGACGATGAGCTCGACGACATAGGGCTTTCTCCAAACCAAGAAGAAGCTTTAGATCATACGGCGCCTCGCACAAAGAGCACCTTAAACAAAAGCTCTCCTTATCTTTTGTTTTACACGGCATTATCGCAATCGGGCACTCGCTCATACTTCACATGCCACTTAGAATTCGTGCTTGACTCGGCATAATCATCACCAGTGACTTGCTTGCGACCTGTGACCTATGACTTATAAACTTATAAATCGGACTCGGCATTGTAGGTGGGCCGGTGGATCTACGTGGTTGAATTTGTTGTTTCATGGCCCAATATGGCCTTTAATCAGAAACAAACAGCAAACTCACTACCGAATTTCCCTTTTAAGTAGTTCATAATTGGTCCATAGTGATAGTGAATTAGTGAATACAAATAGATTTGGTCTTGGTTTGAGTTACAGCGTCTTAGTTTTAGTAAGGAAAGTATATCTAAATGACCCCGAAAGCAGGAAAGCAGGCAAATTGGCTTTCCACTTCCTCTTCCAAGGCATTTTTTCAATGACGCATTCCCGATGCCGCGAAATGGATTTCAGGCCTTCAATAATGCATTGCACTCTGCTTCATATAACAGCAAGGCAAACATAAAGCCAATATCGGCACCTCGGCGGTCAGTAGACTCGCTTTCTGCTTGACTTATTCACCGTCGTCGTCACCTGACTCATCAGATTCAACGAGGATGCGCTGTCGCCGCTCTTTCTTCCCTTTCTTTGAAAGCTCAACAGCAGGCTCACTGCCCGCCAAACTACTCGAGCCCCCTGCGCTGTCACTGCTCTTGCTCTTGCTAACAATGCTGCTGCTGCTGCTGCCAGCAAAGGAAGACGGCGGCAGCAAGAGGCACAGCAAAGACCACGCACAGACAGCCCAATGGCAAGCTAAGCCAACCATTGCCAAGTGCCGAACTCCTGACCGCGCACTGGCCCCGCCCAGCTGGTTTTGGCTCAGGCTAAATCCGTAAAAAATACCAGTGCTGCCAGTACTGCCACCTTGGCTGCCGGACGCTACGGCGAAGGCGTCAAAAGTATTACTGTCACCGCCACTGGTGGACCGCTGGTATAAAGCCATTTCGTTGAAAACTTGAACGAGAAGGGATGCACTGCAAGCAACGAAGTCCGAAGCGGTCGAAAACCACGTGAGCTCTGACGTGTCGTCCTGAACAAGTTAAAAAAAACACACACACATCAGAGGTCGCTTAGTGCGCATGAAAGGAGAGACAATCTTACTTAATTCACGTCTCTTTTTACTCTTACTCTCCCAAGTATTCAACTCAGTGGAACTTGAAATGCAGATTTTGTCTCACCCGAACCGCTGCGCGGTCTTGCCGGTGATTGAGCACGAAAGCTCTCAACACTTTCAGTTCGTGTAGGCCGAAGCTAGGCACCGGGGGCGGAGGCATGCGAGCCGCCAGACGAGCTCGCGACTGCCTTGCGACGCACAGTTGAGAATGGAGGCCAAGCACTGCATGCCGCACGCCTGTGTGCAGACACCACACCACTTTTCAAAAGCTAGGAAGCAGGGACGCGATCACAAGTACATTCTAAACCCAGTGCATGCACGCGAAGAAAAAAAACACACTACCAGTACAAGTCGAAGAAAGAAATTGTTACAATCTTCACCTTCAAAAAAGGTATTAAACATCTCTAGGCGTCTAAGTTACTTGATTTTTCCCTCCATCCAAAAACAGGTAAGAAGGTTTTCATTCAAGCAAGCGCATTCGAAATGAGTCTAACGCCTCCATTCACGGCAGCACTTACTGACCCCCAAGCGAAGCCACGAGCATGTTGGCAACTGCGAGCGTGACGAGCGCGCTCGCCCACGCGGCTAAACGGGCGCACAAGAGCCCACTGTGCGCGAGCACCAGGCTTATGGTCGCGGCGAGAGCGGCAAGCATTGCGAGCGGCAACACGAGAGCAAACAGAACGACCACCTGCACGTTACAACGAAATACAAAAAGAACTGTTCAAACTGGGCATCATTACAAATTGAAAACGGGCAAATAATCCTGGTAATCTTCCTTTCCCATGACAATCAAATCGCCACAAATGCCAACTTATTCTAATCCGAATTAATCAACATGAGTAAAATAAAATTTTGTTTACTTCGATACGTACCTTGAGTGCTAGCAGCAATAATGCCAGAATGAGGCGTAAAGGCAGAGGCGCACACTCGCGGATACCTAGCGGCAAAATTTTCGGGCATAAAGGTACGCAAGGAAAATTTAGCTAGAGAAAAAATGCAACATAATCAATGACGTGCTGTCGGCCATACCTTCGGGCAGCAAGTCAGCTCTTAGCCAGACGCGCGGCAAGGTGTAGCATGTGCCCCCCACCAAGGCACGAGCTGCAGTGCCTGCAAGCCGCAGCCACGGTGGCGCCTGCGTCAGAGGCACGGGAGTAGCGGCAGCAGACAAGTTGCCGCGCCGCGCCTCATCTGGCCCCACGGGTGCCAATGGTAAAATCACCCACACGTTGAAGAGCACTACCAAGAGCAAAGCTTGACGGCCGCGATAACAGGGCTCCCAGTCCGCAGCCAAGAAGTAAACGAGTGCTAACACGGGCATTGCTTCTGCTCTCAACCAAGAAAGCACAGCAGTACGACGACACTAGCTAGAGCATAGTATATACTTTTAACAGACCAAAGATGAAGCTTTTGTTACTATAGATTCATCCGTAGTTATTACTGTAGTGCTTACTTAGTCGTAGCGAGTTTTTATAACGTTCACTTCTACAAACTACACCGCCACATGGCAGCCATCCTAACTACCGTATCAAACTGCGAAGAAGCACAGCGACAAGTGAAGAGTAAACAATTTGGCAGGGCTGAAGGAAGCACCAAGGTACTCATGTATAATAAAAGGCGAGGCACCGAAGCATCACCAGTCCGGCTGATTCTACTCTGAGCTTGTGATAAAGTGTGGGGAAGATGATGCGACAACTAACTACTTATTAGAGAGTCTTCTGTATTGTAGCTGGTCTACTTTTAGCTGTAATACGTAGCTACAATTTCAGGTGCCCGCGCGATGCGCGGCTTTGGAGCAATGTGTTTGCTGCGGAGAAGTAGATAGGCGCGTGTTCTTAGCACCTCAGTGCGCGGCCTTGAGATGCCCGTGGATGAGTGCCCTTCTTGTGCCCGTGCTGCGTGTCCCTTCGCCCCTTCTTGTGCCCGTGGTCTGCCTTGTGTTTTTTTTGTTTACTGCACATTTACAACAAATCTGTGCTACAGTACTGTAGGTACATAAAAAACGACGACCACGAACCACCAAATTCCATCCTTTCTATTAAATGGAATTTCGTTCGTGGTTCGTGGTGGTGGTCGTCGTCGTTTTTGTTGTACCTAAAGTTTGCCTACAGTACTGTAGTACAGATTTGTTGTACATGTGCAGATGTGCAGTAAACAAAAACACAAGGCGGACCACGGGCATAAGAAGGGACACGTGCCACGGGCACTACAAGGGCACTCACCCACTGGCATCTCAAGGCCACGCACTGAGTTGCTAAGAACACGCACCTACGCCTCCGCAGCAAGCACATTGCTCTGAATCCGCGCATCGCGCGGGCACTTTAACTTGTTTAATATAAACAGTAGCTATCTGTAGCTAAGTAGCTACTACTATACTGTACTACGTTAGGTAGGCTCCTAACTCCTAACGACGTGGCTACGCCAAAATTATGAGAATTCCTTACCGAAGTCATAGCGAGCTCAGTACTACAGGCAGTTCCGGGTAATGCGCATGGGGGAAATTGGTCTCAGCCCTTATTCTCTTGGCTTATCCCTTATTTTCTGCTTGAAACCCTCGCTTTCTTATGGTAAGTTTTCAAAAAGGACGTGGAGTTGGCAAATTTGATGCGAAGAATGAGCGAGAGGGCATAGTAGGTTGCATTTAGGCCATTTTGGCGGCCTGAGGTTTACACATCTCGGGCATGTGTGCCTGGGGCGATTCGCTTCTTAATTTGAGCTGCTTTGCTTTTTATCTCTAACTGTAAGCCTTCTATTTCCAGCCCATTGGGGGCCTGTGTAAAAATCATGGTTGCCAGCGTAATGCAAGGTGGTCTTTTGTGATATATTTGGATTAGATTAGACTATACCCCCCAATTGCAAAGAAACAACAACAAACAGCATAAAGCTGCGTTTTGATGAATCCTCGAGAACAAGTCTGACTGGGCTGAGTGTCTTTTAACGCAAGAGTAATACATTTGAACAGGAAGATCAACCCAGGTAGCATTTCTGAGTGTCCACAGGGTTCAAATTGCTTAAGTTAGTTATGTATACTCGTACTACTGTACTGACCTACAGTACCTCTGTATTGGAAAGTTACTTATTACTATAAGTACAAATACATACCACTGTATCGACTGTATCTCTGATTTATGTTGTACTATCTGTAATGTTGTGTAGAATACAGTAAAGGCTTTCACGGATCTGAAATTTCATTAACAAAAGATTTCACTATCAAATTCATGGACTGATCGTATCTCAAGAACCAGTTCAATGGTTGTACAGTTCTGTACTGTAGTACCGTACTGTAGTACTGATCAAATTTGGTTCGTACAGCAAGATCAGTCCATGAATTTGTTGGTGAAATCCGTGAAAGCCTCTAGTGTAGCATCAAGGGTATCTACAAACCCTAGGTACCATCTCTTGACCTAATATTAGAAACATATGTTCGATCTCTGACAGGCTGACAGGAGACGGTTTTCATTTTTGAGACCAAACGATGAGGGCCTTTTTGAGACAGGCCCCGAAGGGCCGGAATTAGAGGACTAACAAGTAGAGAAGAAAAGCAAAGCAGCGCAGACTAGACCTAAGAAGCTAATCAGGCGCACATGCCCGAGTGGCCATGGAAGTGATGGTAGCGGTCCAAAGTGGCACGCTCCTCCATGCTCTGAGAGTGCAG
>Ga0307931_1002922_pt1 | contig 10660 bp, 13 predicted proteins | sample OrgLakmetageno47_FD_201816 | JGI IMG/M metagenome (GOLD analysis project Ga0307931, IMG submission 201816) | Saline water microbial communities from Organic Lake, Antarctica - #47 | ecosystem: Environmental > Aquatic > Non-marine Saline and Alkaline > Saline | place: Antarctica: Organic Lake... | reverse complement strand
CAGCAGCAGCAGCAATGACTACCACCACACTCCTCTACCTCCGCCGGAAGGTCGATGGGGCACCGTCGTTGCGCTCTTGGCCCTTTGCACCATGTGCCAAGCCAACGTGTTCATGTTGCCGTATTTGTTCAGCGTACCTGCGTCGCACGGTGCCTCTGCGTCTCTACAGCTGGACTTGGATTTGAGCGAGACGGCGTTTGGGCTCTTGCAGTCTTACGTGGGCATCGTGCCAAGACTGGTATGCTATTATGCACCTAATGTTGTGCGTATATTTAGGGCTCTCGAATACCAATAAACTTAGCTACCGAAAGCTCTCGAAGACTATTCGCCTCGTTCCAATTGTTTTTTGTATTTATAAATCTTGTTTCTCGACTTGTGTCGACAACCAAACGAAAGGTGTGCATCGTGGGCACCGGCAAACTCTCGGCGCGAGCGCTGCCCTCTCAAAAGCGCAAGATCGTCGTGGCCAGTGGGGCCTTCATGCTCTTGGGCCTAGGGCTGTACGTGGTGGCACAGTCGGTGCACACGCTCGGGGTGGCAGTGGTCCTGGTAAACGTGGGAGTGGGCGTGAACACGCCGATGAACGCGATTTTAGTCGGCGACATGTTTGACCGGTGCGTTGAGAGTTTGCGATGAAGAGAGAGAGACTTCATTTGACGCCTGATCAGTTTGATGCCCAGTGTGCTCAAGAATCCTTGGCTTCGTAGTCCTACGTTTGCATGTTATGCGCCCAGGAAAGAGTCTTTTCAAGTGATGCCCAGGTGCCTCTAGGATAAACGTCTTGTCTTCGTCCAACATCAACGTTTTCTCTTTCTTCTCCTTGTCGTAGTCCAGTTATGACACTTCTCGCCCGTTCTCATTTCTCTGTGAATCTCTTCCTCTCCCTCTCTTTTGACAGGTCCTCGCGAGCAATGCCCATGGCGTGCATCGTTTGCGCCGATTACCTGGGGTCAGGACTAGCCGGTGTAGCGGCAGCTGCTGCAGTAGGTTTAGACTCTTGGCGGCTAACCGTCGCTGGCTACGCAGCGGCTACTCTGGCTGCTACGATGCTCGCAGTGGCGTTCGTCATTTTTGCACCATCGGTCCCGCCTCTGCGACCGTCGGATTTGGGTGAATCTGTGCCTGAAATATCTGGAAGGATACCTTCGGAAGATTGTGGTTCTACTTTAGACGCGTCTGACGAGGAAAGGAGGAACGATCTCCATTTTCCCGCAACGAACGGTGACCACACGAATGACGTGCGATCGCCTCTTTTTGGTTATCAAATCGACGGCAGTAGTCTAGGCGGAGGAAGAATCGCTCCACAACAGCAACAGCAACGGCAACGGCGCCAGGCGCACCAGCAGCATGCGAAGTTGTTACCACCACCTCGGACCGCAGCAGGAAACACAACAGCATCAGTCTCAGGTGTGCGCGCAATCGCGGGCGTGGCAGCTATATCTGTCGACCGGCATTTCACCGAGGGCACGAAAGCTCACCCAACCTTCCACCAGCTCAAGTCAGCTGCTGCTGGCCCCTCTTCATACAGCTCAGGCAAGCATACCAAGAGCAAGAACGGGTCGAGCAGCAACCACACTAATGTAGCAACAGCATCGAATGCCAAGGATAACAGAGGGTCCATAATTAGTCCTTCGGCGGCAATGAACAATTGCAGCAGCAGCAGCAGCAGCAGTAGTAGTAATAGTAGTAATCCTCCAGCTGCAGTGCCGAGTACTATCCAAGAACATGAAATTGAATCGACTAAGCAGCAGCTAGAAGCTCGATCTAGTGAAGGAAGTCGCGAAGGAAGCCACCATCGTAGTAGTAGCCGAAGAGGCAGCAGCATTGTATTAGGGCGCCGCAGCGTGAGTATCCTCGACGGCAGTGTGGGCTACGAGCACAACGGTTACATCTGGGACGGTGATGGTGATGGTGGCAGCGGTGGTGCTGACGATAGTTCCGCTAATAACAATGGTACATATGGTGGTGGTGGTGTTGCTGTTAGCGGCAGCAGGGACAGTGGTAGCAGCAGCCGTTGGAGCTTGATAAATGCAACAAGGCAGCAGCAGCGGCCCATCACAGTTATTTGCGCGTCCCCTAAGCTACTGCTCGTGTTCTTGGGCGGCGGCATTCGGTAGATGGCATGATTGACTTGTGTTCTTTTTCATAATCAGCACTGTATTTTGTGCTTAATCTTAGATCAAGTGTTCTCAGTTCGGTCTCACTCGGTGGGATTTTCTTTTGTATTTACTGCTTCCTTTTCCATTTGAGCATTGATCCCAAAACCAAAACTATTTCCCTCCTTTCGAATGCGCGTCATACAGCTACGGCGCGGGCATGAGCATTGCGTCGTATAATCCGCAGTTTTTCGCGGCCGTGTTTCCGGGCCATGCGCACTTGGTGGCGTTCTCGGTGCACGCTTCGATTTCGGTGCGTACTTCCGCATTTTTTTAGGTAGCAGGAAGAGTGAGAGAGGGGGTGTAGAGAGAGAGAGTGTGTGTCGTAACTTTTCAAAGTCGACCTGGGATGCTTACGGTTGTTACAGAAAATCCCTGCTAACTAGAGGGGGGGGGAGATTTTCCGCAACAATGGTTGTTGTTATTTCTGCGGCGTTTATATTAGGTGATTGTGTGCGGCACCGTCGCGCAGCTGGGGTCGGGCTACTTGACGCAGCACTGGTTTCCAGGCTTGACTTTGCCGATGATTACCTCCCTTGGGGGTGGTTTGGCCGCGGTGGCCATGTACTTGCAGTCGTCGTTCGGTGGCGCGGTGGCTTTGCTGTATGCCACGTATTTCCTCGGAGAAGGCTGGTGAGTACATTCTTGTAGAATTAAAGGAATAACAGGATATAAGTAGGGTAGCGCTTTTGGAAAGATTCATCCATTCGGCGACATTCTCTTTCCTACTGCTCCCTCTTATAATGCATTTACTTTTTTACTGTTATTGTGGTGTGCGTTTGGGTTGCTTGATGATTGCGTTGTTCACTATGATGCGTGTCGATTGATTGGTCGATCCGTCGGTTACCTCGGTTCAGGTTTGTCGGCGTGTTAACCACTTTGCAGCAAGCTTTGCCTCCTGGGGCCCCGAGGGACGCCGGGCTCGGCCTTTTTTTCGCTTCCTCGGTCCTGATTGGTGCAGCCGACGTATTCGCCACCAGCCAGGTACTTCATATAGCTGTTGGAGAGACGAGCAATAGTCTTGCCACATTAGTGTGCAATGGAGTGCAGACTTTTGATTGTCTATTTTTTCTTCTAGCGAAGGAGGTGAGGTTTTGGTGGTGAAGCAAGTAAAGTTTGAAGTTATCAAGAGTGGACTTTATAGATATGTCTGCAATTTGTTCAAAGTTTGATTACCGTCTGAATGCTTATTTATTCATCAGAGTGGAATTGGCGAAGTTCTAGCGGAAGCCGAGGACAGCGGTGAAGGCACTAGCAGTGAAGGCACCAGCAGTAGTTACGACGATGACGGCATCGCGAACGAGAACAGCAGCACCGACGACGGCCCCTCCACAGACTCGCTTGCTGGCATCTGGCATTGGCTGCTGGGCGAGGACACTAGCAACGGTAGCAGCAACAGCGACGTGCGGCGCACCATGGTGCTCTGCGTAGGGGCCATGTACCTCGCGTCTGGGGCCGTCTTCCTGCTGGCTGCTGCTGCCCCAACGCATTGGCCGAGCTACGGTGGACTTTCGTCATCGAAAAGGCGACCGCGCCCTGATCCTAGGGCTTAATTTCTGAGCACTAGAGTGGCCATCTCGAGAGTGCTCACAGTAAGCCGGAGACCCCTTTGTTCTTGTTGTCATGTCTTTCTTTTTGTATTTGGGCTGGATGTGTCCTCTTGCCCACCAGTCGAATCCAAGTCACTTCCAGTATAATATTCCGACCTCGCAGTCACCAGCACGAGTTTTCTTCTCAACTGTAGCATAAGCGCTAAACTAAGCCACTAACTAACCATTAACTAGCTAGGTATAAGTTCTGCTGCCTAGTTCTAGCCCAGTCAACCAGTCAGCACCAGCGCGCCAGCTCTATTGTATATTATATATACTAGATACTAGAGACTAGAGCTGTAACCTACGAGCCCGTTTTCCTCAATAATAGCGGTTCTGCTTGCTGCCGTTAAGCCCCCGCTGCGTTTTCGCCATCATTATTCATAGTAGCTACCGCACTACCGTTGAACTCACCGTGGTTGCTACTAAGGTCAATGTCTTCGCTGCCGTCTGATCTTGAAGCTCCTCTTTAAATCACTCCTCCTTCTCCGTTTCTTTCTCCCTCAGCTCCCATTGTCGTTGTCGCAACTGCTGCTGCACTTTCTGCTGCTACTGCCGCTGCATCGTTCTTCGAGGTAGCGATGGTGGCAATTTCATCTGCAGAATGCAACGGGCAATGTTTCTTGGAGCCTTTTGTTGCGGTCGTCACTTGATTGGTGCATCCTACAAAGGCACACGCCACCCACTGCTTCAACTTCAACTTGCTGTTTCGGCTGGTGCCCCCGTGGCTGACGCACTTGCCTCCACTCCCCTGGGCCAGCTTGCTGCAATTTGGGGCTTTGCAACGGTATCCCCCTCCTGGTAGGGATAGAAAAAGCGTGTGATTAGGAGAGGGCAGATAAATTTGAGGTACAAGGAGGAGGAGAAATAAATTGACGGGAGTCATGGATGCACATAACGCGTTTCGCAAAGCCACTGTATTTGGCGTTGCTCTAATATATTACCATACCGTGGGCACAGCATTTCCCAGTGCTGCTGCGCTGTGATTTTTTTAGGCACCCTGGTTCACTGCAAGGCCAACCTCCTGTCAATGAAGAGTTGAAACGAGACTAAAATAAGCAAGAGAGATCAGAATACAACTCATTCAGTCTGCGAGGCACGCGCATTCACAGAAAAGAAAAGAAAAAACAATGAATGACAAGAATAACAGTACAAAAACTCCCACAAGCAAAAAAAAAAGCTCACCTGGTGTTCTAGATGTCTTTCTATTCAAGTCCTCTCTCACGACTTTTACCGCCGTGCGCCGTGCACAGTCCCGACGGCCCTCTGGCTTTCTTCGCGCACCCGTCCGAATGACTGCAGCGGCTGCCGCCTCCGTGCTGGAAACACGTCTTCGAAGCTCCCAGCGCCAGAGAGTGGCACCCCTGATAGATTACACGCCAAACAAAGTAATTAATAATAAAAGCGCTGTGTACAGAAGATTTTGCAATATACTCCGCACTTCTTTTGCACTTAAAATACAACGATACAAACAGAAGCGTGAATTAAATTTCGAGAGGAAAAAAGCGTACACAGTTTTATTTTCTTGTTGGTGCATGAAAGTCACCTCTTCTTGGCATCGTTTCCCGCCTCCGTGCTGAAGACAGAAACCCCCCCCTGCGTCACGCCGCGAACACGACGTCATTCCACCGTCCTCTGGTGAAGAAGCCTGAAATTGACACTTGTTCCCGCCGCCGTGTTTTGCACACTTGGTGGATTGAGCAGTAGCTACAAGCTTCAAACACCCCGAAGGATGATCGCAGCGTTTGCCACCTTTTTTTTCATTAAACAAGAAAGCGGGAAGTTATGTTAACTACTCAAGAATGATTACAACTGCACAAAAGTATCAAAGTTAAGTTATATAATATCCCATCACTGTATAATCTTTAAAACCTAGGTTTACAAAAAAATTAAATAGAGCTACAAAGAAAAGAAGTAGCATTAAGCTTACACTGTTCTCCGACGGTCACACTCACACACGCATATCATACACAAGCCTACCGCCGTGTTCATAGCATTTGCTTGAAGTCCCGCAAGCTGCCCGCTGACAAGTTCGGCTACCACCGCCACTTCTATGCACTTCTTGCCCATTTTCACCATTTAACACTTCGTCGCAGCGTCGCCCTCCGCCGTGCCTCAAGCAAAACCCAGTCGGAGATAAGGCCAAATGAGGGCACGTTTCACTTCCTGTTTTCACGCTTTCTTCGGTGGAGGTAGCAGCGGTATTACCAGCAGCTGTAGCACCAGCAGCACCAGCAGCAGCACCACCACCACCACCAAAAACTACGAAGGCGCACCGTTTCCCACCCCCGTGCTGCCCGCAGAGGCCTCTAGTGTTGGCCCGCTTGGTGCACCCTTCTTCCTGGGACACGGGCGAGCGTGTGTGTGGGCGTGCATCCGGGTTTTCACATGGATCAAAGAAAATTAATGTAATTACAAGTGATGTAAAACAAATAATAACAAACATTTTCGAACCTAACTCAAATCACACCTGCAGATAATTGCAGCATTTCACCAACTAAGGTCATTCTATATTCAACGATGGTAAGGACGAGTAAACGCATGGACCGAGGAGGCGAATGAAGGCATTATGTAGGTACACTCATGGTAGAGAAAGATGAAGTCATAGGAAAAGCTACAAGAGTTCTTTTCATTTGACTTTTACCTTACACTCTGGGGCTCCGCCGTGTGACCAGCACCTCTGCAGTGGACCTTTCCCGCCTTTCTCACACCCGGGCTCCGTACATCTGTTGTCACGATAATCGTTGGCAGTAATTAAATGCACGTGAAACATGGACACGTTGTACTTTAATTCCCAGAACATGCACATATATGCTCCTATTGCAATAGGAGAACTACAAACAAAGCATGATTTATCAATATCACTTCTGAGCCCACTAAACCTGCTCAGCGATTTTTTACCATTTAAAGTGCACAAAACAAAACGACGAACTTACCTCTGGAAATCGATTCAAAAAGCAAAAAAAAGAATATCATGAATGTTTTCTTTGAAAGTTGTATTACCGTTTCCCGCCGCCGTGCGCACCGCACAATTGTTCTTTCGTCTTTGCGCCCTTGCCACACCTGTCTATGCTGCACCGGTACCCACCTCCGTGCGCTACGCACAATTCCAAAGGGCCAATGGCAAGCTTGGCGCAATCGGGTATTGAACAACGCTTCCCACCACCTTTACAGGCGTAATTGCGCATTAGGTAGGTAAGTAAAAGATGATTGAAAGAAAGAAATCAAGAAATGGAGAATGAAAAAAAAAAAACGGGCCTGGCATGGCAAGAAGTCCAAAAGTAAGGAGCTTGTTGTCATGCACTGGCATCATTACCGTGGGCAAAGCAGTAGATATCAGACCCAGGCGAGAGCACCTTGCTGCACTCAACTTCTGCGCACTGCCTCCCACCGCCTAGAATTTCATTCAATCGTATGGATTGAGAGAATACAAAGAGTTTGAATAGAAATAGATGATTATCTAATTTCATAGCCCTCAACACAACAGCTCATACCATGGAGTCGGCAGCGCTTCGTCGCAGAATGCAGTGCTATTTTCTTGGAACATTCGGGCACTTCGCAACGGTCAGCCAAATACTTTTCTGCTCGAGCACCGCCTCCGTGAGCGGGGCATCGCTGCGTGGTACCACCTTTGCCAACCTTTTTGTGGCAGCCCTCTACGGTGCACCGATCCCACGTGAACTCTGCTGGCGGTTGTGGTGGCGACGTTAACTGTTGTGGCGGTGTTGGCAGCGATGGTGGTGGTGGCGCCAGCACGACCACGGCGGTTGTCGCATCCGTCGGTGGCTGTGGCACAGTGAGACCATTCGACGCAAGTGCTACTTTCTTCCGGACAGGCAACGCATCGGTAGCTTTGTTTGACGCAGGACCTTCTACCCTGTCGCAGTCCTCGCGTGTGCGCTTCGCCTTTGCCTTGTCGGGAGCTCCCGTTTCCATTGCTGCCGCGACATCTGCCAAATGGTTCAGGCTCATGCTGTACACTGTCGGCGAGAGGAGCTTAGGAGACTGATGAAAAGATGCAAGCAAACCAGCGAGCTCCCCAGTCAATGATGGCTAATGAATGCAGATACAAAATACAACGTGAATTATATTATGCGCGTTCGTGTCATGTTCCAGGTTGCCCATCCATGGATCCACGGACGGACACACCTAAGAACAGCAAAATGGAATGGGCAGTATTGGCTTACAGGGGAAATACATGAACAAATATTTCCACTCCACGCCATTATCCATCATGATCGCGCTATCGCTCTGCGCTGTAAGTAGTTGTTTGTGCTCCTGTTGTGAAGACATCGGCGCATCGGCGCCTCGGACTTCGAAAAGATGAAAGACTACAACCATGACGACTGCGCACTGATCTGATAACAGTGCACTCGAGCTATAGCAATGTTGAGACCTGATTATTTTGCCCAATGCGGAATCTCTATAACAAACTAGCACGCATTAATCTGTGTGGAATTCTAGGCTCGAAAAGCTCATTCTACTTATTGGTCATAGATTTAGACAGGTCAAAGATTTTGACAGTCAGTAGGAGCTGGTTTTGACGCTAGCCTATGGAACACACCGAGAGTTATAACCGCATTGCCCCTAAAGTTCAGCGAGTCAAGCGTGGCACCGAAGCGGATGGAAAAGGGTCACCATCGAACAGTGCGAATCGTGGTTTTCTTGGTTCCACGAATGGACAGCTAGTCGAACCACACCATTGCGGTCTCCTAGGCGTAACTTGCGATAGGCGCACATTTGGATTATTTGCGGCGTTTGCTTACATCACAGCCGGCCTTGTATTTTACTGGATTATAAACTGGGGACCTTCAGATTCAGCTGGTGCTGGCTTGCAGCAATCTTCCCAGCCTCAGTAGCGCTCACAGGCGCTTTAGTCAATGGTTGGCCCCTGCGATGCAGTTCTGATCTTTGTCATATTGGTACTCTAGTTGAGGTGTGAATTGCACTCTTTTCCTTGAAAGGCGCCAACGTCAACAGGAATTCGGCCCTTTTCATTTTCTACATGAACCGCGTAGAAAACACCTCGAGTTGCCATGAAGGAATTCAAAAGTGTGCGTTGAGGTCAGGTTTTTTCATGGAGTGTGCCAAGTAGGGCCAATTGACTTCGTTTTATTGGCGTTTAAAATGGGTAGGTACTTTCTCGCTAATTGGCTTTTGTAAATTCCCCAATGTTTGATTTTGGTTCACAAAAAAACGATTTGGAACCGAGATATACAGGGCTTTAAGTTTTTTTAGCGCTACGCGTTTGTCGATGGTTTGCGGACTATTAGCGCCGCCCTAGGCGAGCAACAAGCGCTGAACGTAGAGTTGTGTCCAATAGGAGGCAATTTAGAAGTGCGTTGCTTAGCCGCCGAGGCGGTCTAGGTATCGGTATCGAATTAGAATTATAGATGAGAGATCAGAGGTGCCTAGATTTGGAGTGAAGTTCTTTAATATAATGACGAGAGTAAGAGACTGATGTCACCATGCTTTATTTTCCGTGTTTCTGCTTTACGACATGCGCGCGCTATCCATTTGAAGGCAATAAAAAGAATTGACACGCGTTCCGTAAAACGTAGAACCTTTAATTGAGACAAGGAACAACACACATCATGCTGAGAAAATTAGGCATCGCCAAGGTCAGTGCTACCCGGATTGTAGTGACAGTGGCAGGTCCTTCGAAAGCAGGCTCGTGAACTCGAAGTTGGTTCGGAGCCACGAACATGCCCCACGGGGCACTCGGAGATGGAAGACTGTACATGATTCTATCATCAGCTTTACTTAAGTCAAAGCCACGGCATCTGGCTGCTTTGAAACCACCAGGGAGTGTAACCGTGTCCGACATGTCGAATGACACAACGGCTGAACGTGCAAACACAAAAGCCTTGCCACGCCAAAAGGCTGTTAACTCACAAAATGTCATGACAGTATCATTGGATTCTGCTGGAAGAGGCACGTCGTATCGCCATGTGCCTGTTGCTGTCCAGCTGTGCCCGCACTCGAAGAAGTTGGAACCACAGTCGCACAGGCAACTCCACGTCAATGCACCTTCTTCGTTGTAAAATGAAGCAGATAGAGAGAGTCGAGTCATGTCTTGGTTCCAAGCTCTGTGCATACTGCCATCCACTGCATGACTTTCCAACCATTTCAAATGGAAGTTAGGCTCAACAATTTTAGTCCACATCCGTGCAGGAAGAAGATCAACCCCCATTGGAGCATGGACACAAGCGCCCAAATTGATGTATAAACGTGTCACCACCCCACCAACACTTAGGCTTCCATTTTCCCAACTATTACGGCTGTCCTCAAAGCGTAGCGCATACCTTGAACCTTCCTCATTTTCGATAAAGATATCTACGTCTTGGTGGCGGTGCTGATGTAAACAAGCCCTGGCCAAAATCGCATCAAGAAAAGTAGCTGCGTTGGTCCCGTTACCGCACGAAGTACACGAGTGACTATGAAATGTTTCAGTTGAGGCTGAGAAGTCTGCCGTAGTGGACGCATCATACGGAGTATAAAGTCGAATTATCACTCTGCCCACAGTAGGTGTAGCAGCGGTCAAGAAAGAATGCACATGCTGGCACCGCTGCGCTAGAGTTCGCTCGCTTAACCATGCCTTCATTGCACTAAAAGACGACACCTTAACATCGCATGATGGCTTGGGCATCCAATATGTGCAGAGCTCATACCACACAGAGTCGTCCAAAGCTGTGACACGCCATAGCGTAGAAGTTGCGGCACACGATGCAACTTCATTTGGGGCAAGATATGTGAAAGTATGAGCTAATGCTTCAGTTGGTAGATTGGCATGTACATACCTTCCATCGATAAACTTCCTCGGTGGGGCTCGCGGGTGCTGACGGTGAGTTTCCCGTCACCCGCGCAGCCACTGAACTTATGCATGACTTGCGAAGAAAAAATCCACTACGATTT
>Ga0307931_1002921_pt1 | contig 10666 bp, 10 predicted proteins | sample OrgLakmetageno47_FD_201816 | JGI IMG/M metagenome (GOLD analysis project Ga0307931, IMG submission 201816) | Saline water microbial communities from Organic Lake, Antarctica - #47 | ecosystem: Environmental > Aquatic > Non-marine Saline and Alkaline > Saline | place: Antarctica: Organic Lake... | reverse complement strand
CTTGCTTTGTTTGCGCAACGCACGCGCATTCCCACTTCTGCCCGCAGCATTGGCTTCTGTGCCATTTGGGTTTGTATTAGTTCGAGTTCGAGTTCGCTTCCTGCCCTCTACACACTATCCTCTTTACAATTTTGACTTGCGCGCAATGCAAGCGCGCACACTTCTGCGCGCAGCATTGGCTTCTGTGTCATTTAAGTTCGTATTAGCTCGAGTGCGAGTTCGAAAGCTGCGCGCACTCAAAGAGGAGACAGGAATGACAACACCGCGATGCCCGTACATCGAGCAAGACTAAGAGGACTTAAGAACCCTTGGCGAACAATCTCGTATTTCCATATTGACTTCGAATTCGCTTAAGAAGCTGACTTCGTCAAATTTAATTCCCCCCTTTTTTATTTGCAAGTGACACGAGGCTGTAGATGTAATCAGCATTTCTTTCACAGTAGCCAGATAACCCCAACGTAAGCAGAGACAGATAACCAGATAACCCAAAAATTGGGTGCCTGATTCCGCCCTGAGATCTGAATTCACGTACTTCTCTGAGGTACGAATCCCTGTCTTTGAAAACGTTGTACAGGTTTCTTGGATTTGATTCAATTCCAAGTGTCTGACTCAGATAGTTCGCTCTCCCACTTCCTTCCTTCGCGGGGTTTGTGCCTCGCCACTCGCACTCAAAGTGGCAATAGCACACTTGGACGTCATCGCCTGTATACCACATGCCTTGATGCTAGGAACACCACCTGAAGCTCCCTGATGATCTCAGGGCCTGTGTGCTAGGATAGGATTCCCGCATTTTTACCAATCAGACGTGATTTCCACATTTCCACGGCACGATAAACCCGCGGAAAAAACGCGGGAAAACCGCTTTATATGATTTTTTAAGCCATCGCGTGGGAATCCGCGGAAACGGGAATCGTAACCCTGCCTGTGTGTAGAAGAGAACTCTGCTCTTCCAATTGCCAATTGGCTTGATTCCCCGCTGAAAATGTCAATAAGGAAAAACGAATACAATAGCTGGCAGTGGATTTATTTTATGATAAATGATAGGCATTAGCGATTGGCACTTCAGTTCAGTTCTGCCTTTCTTATTTTTTTTAACGGCAGTTCCTTGATTTGAGCGCAGTAAGCGGTGACTAAATTAAGTGCCCACGGAGATTTCCCATATGGGTAGTCCTGGGAAGTGGAAATCGGGGCCACTCTGGAGAAAAGGCAAAAAGCTGTCAACTGAGAGTATCACGATCGCACTAAGGAGCTCGACCTCGAGCTGCATGGCACGCAGGAAGATCAGAGAGGCCCAATTGAGAGCGAACTCAATGAGTACGGCCACAGCGGCCGTGTTTTTGCCCTAGTTATTGGCCGATACGGGGGTGCTTCCTCTGACCTCAGCCTTATTTTGGACCTCGTCGCTCGGGAAATGGCTCGCAAGCACACGGCATTCTACATTCTACAACACTGGCTTTTCGAAAGCCAAAGCCTTGTTCAGACAGAAGCTTGCACGCAAAGGGGGTCACGCAATAGCTCGAGGATAAGACTCTTCTTCTGGATCGCCAAAGGGATTTCGTTGTAGTCCCCTCCTCTGCGGGCGGAAACTCTTCTTTTGAGCTGCACTTTCAGAGCACGGAGGAGCGTGCCAATTGGACCGCTACCATCACTTCAATGGCCACTCGGGCATGTGCACCTGATTGGCTTTCTAGATTTATCCTGCGCTGTTAAGCTTTTCTTCTCTACCTGCTGGTCTTCTAATTCTGCCCCTTCGCGGCCTCTCTAAGGAATCCGGGCATTTCGGAAGTTCGAAACTCGGGTATTATTAATATATTCAACTTTATTCTAGAGCAAAAGGCCCGGTATTAGCTGCGAATTGCGAACTTCAAACTTAGACATACACTAGAACCCGCTATATATATACATAAATGAAGTATTTTACCTTTTCTTCAGCGGCCATTCCGCGCTACTTTACATTAATCATATGCTATCCCGGCGCTGTCTGCTGCTTCGGGAGCTCCACGCAAACGGCCACAACGCCTTTTGCATCGACAACCGCCGACGAGTCGTACTAGGCATTTCTTGAGAAGAAGTGCTGTTTTGAGGGTTCCTCTGCTCTGCTGCGATTGCTTGCGCTGCCTGCCGCGCGTACCGCTGGTCGGCTGCCGTGAGCGCCAATGGTGATGTTTCAGCCCTTGCTCCTGCACTGCTGCGGTTGTGGTAGGGGTGGTTGCGGAGGGGGTACGTGTGTGCTGATGGAGCTCGTGCAGCCCGAGATACGTTCCGCTGGGAATGCCAGTATTGTAACATGGCCTCCTCATCAGCGAGGGCTGCAGCGTCATAGTGACCGAGTGTTACTTCGTCGATGTCCTCATCGTCCTCTGCTGCAGCTGCAGCAGCATGAGACCTATGCAAGGACCTGCCATTCGCACCAGGATAGCCTTCACCGTCGTCGTACTCGTCGGGATCGCTGCCCGAGGAAGTCGTCGTTTCCTCACTCTCCCGGTTGCCGTACAGCTCTTGCTGGTGGTGGTGCGTCGTGTTGAGCTTGCGTGCTGCGTGCAAAATGCGACTTGTTCCTCGGTGGTGACTACCACTGGTACTGCCAGGAGGGCTTCGAGTCGTTGTGGTTGGCGATGAATAAGGCAATGATGGAAGAAGGTGGTCGCGAAGAATCGCTGCTGCGGTGCTATCCTCGTCATCCTCGTCGTCGTCGTCACTGATGCTACTGCTGCTGCTGTATTGCGATTCCGAGTAGGCATGACCTCTCTGCTCGTCTTCACTGCCTACTCTGATCCGATGTTCGCCTGGACTCCTGTTGTTGTCGTTGTCAAGGGCGCTAGCACTGCTCGCGCGGCGGTTGAGGCCTACAACTGGTGATTCAGCAGCAGCAGCAGCAGAGCTTCGCAGTTGAAAGGAGCCTTGATAGCCTCGCCGATTGTTAGTGCTCGTGCTGAGGTTGCTGGTAGCACTGCTGTTCCTCCACCGGTTGCTACTACTGTTGTCTACTGGCGCCAGGGTAGATGTGTTGCTGCTGTGGCGAGCGCGTGAAAGTGCCATGCGAGAAGAAGACAACGACGAAGACGATAACGACGACGAAGACGACGACGACGAAGACGGAGGGCTGCGCCGCAAACCTCTAAACACAAGGCTGCGAGCGCTGCCGCCGCTGCTGCTCCTATTGCGACCATTACCGCTACCACCACTGCCGCCTCCACCACTGCCGCCATTTCTGGTGCGGTGAGAGTGTTGAGAGCCAATGTGAGGACCGTTCACGTACTGACCACCGCCGGGAGGCGACGCACGCGTGGAGTGGTGCACGTTCAGGGGGGCTACATGTATGGAGGGCGAGTGCGCAGAAGAAGATGTGGTGGTTGTGGTCGCTGCTGCACTCGTGAAACGGCGCGGTTTTGGGAACAAGCTGCGCGTGGTGAAGCCAATGAGAGACCTCGAGTGCACTTCAGCGGATCGCTTCCAGACGAGGCGCACTTTTTCCCGCTCCACCCATAAAGTGCCTCCCGCCAGCACTTTCCCAACGTCAAACTTGAGCCCCCGCACTTTCTTGACTTTGGCTTCGAGCCAGGCTCCGGGCACGTTGTTCCCCGTGCACCACACTTCTACCTGATTGTGGTCATTCCGCCAAGAAATACGAAAAACAAGAAGGAGGCGATGAAGAAGAAGAAAAAGAGGAAGAAAACGAAGCACAAAAACAGAAACACGCTATGTGAGCACACCATGTATATTGTAGTAACAGCACAGCAGTCGCAAGGATAAGCTCATCAACACAATCTTCATCCACACGAATGCAGGCGACGACCCGTCTTTCCGTCAAAAGATACTACATCAGTAACACCACCACTAGCCCCCAAACAATCAACAACCATTATCTCTCTTGACATTACCCCACACCCACGCATACCTCGTCCCCCGTTTTGATGGCCGCTTCGTTGTTGGTGTGCCACGACCACCGCAGGCGGCTCCGGTCCACCCACTCGTCCCACCGGCTGATCCACCCCGGGTAATGGATCTTATACCGCGCCGACAGACCCGCGGCACTCGCCGCCGTATTCGCGGTTGCCCCAGCACCACCGCCACCGCCACCGCCACTGCCGTTGTTGTTGTTGGTGGCGTTGTCATTCAGGCGAGTGCCGTACCCCGAACTGCCGCGCAAAGTAGGGGAGCGGTGAATGCCTCCTCCAGGTACAGGGGAGGAGGAGGAAGGAGGGTCTGCAGCAGCAGCGGCCGCTACAGGGGCGACTTCCTTGTCCACCACCACCGCTTCCCACCACGCTAGGCCTTGGTACACGTCCATTGCTTCCAGCCTAAACTTGCCCCGCCAGGCCACCTGTGTAAAGAGAGAGGAAAGGGGCATTCAGACAAAAGGAAGAAAGTAAGATAGTGAGAGAGGAGAAGAAAGAGGAAATGGAATGAGCGCACATGAGAATAAAATGGTTGAACTGGCCTATCGTGCGCGCAAAGAGAAAGAGAGAGAAAATAGTGCATGGTGCGATGAGTGCATGCTCAGAAATAGTGCAAGGACTACATGTAGTCCGTTTACAGATGCATTCCAAGTGCACAATTACATGTAGTACCTCCACGTGGTCGCCAATCCAGGGGTCCAGGAGCCGCCGGTAAAACAGGGCTTTGAACCCGTGTGTATTTACGGTGTCGCCCCCCGAAGACTGGCGCCGCAGAATGGCCGAAAGCGCGGCGGGGCTCGAGTCTAAAGCGGGCGAGGATTCACTAGCGCCACCGCTGTAGACACTGCGAGTGCGGCTGACTCCACTACCAGTGCTGCCGCCACCGCCGCCGCTGCTGCTGCCGATGTAAAGAGGTGGAGGGGTGACGACGAAAGACGGGTAACGAGACGATGAAGGCGGTGGTGTTCGCTGTTGCTCAGAAGATGGCAGTTCATTGGGAGTTGATGCAGTTGGAGTAGTTGGAGTAGCCGTCGCAGCACTGGTAGCTACATTGGCAGCACTTGCTGTACTTGTGGGTGGTGGTGTACGCGGTGGTGGCTCGCCAAACGGCAAAGTTGACGATGATGATGCTGAGCTGGTGGTGGGGCCGTTGCCACTCTTAGTCACACCGCCGCCGCTGTCACTGTCAGCGCTGTTGCTGCCACCGCTGCCAGCACCACTGCTCGCACTGCTTCTCACTGGCGTGGTTGGGGCAGCAGTGGTAGATCCACCACGAGCGGCCGCACTGGCGGCTGGGATTCCGCCTACTGTGCCTGCACCTCCTCCTCCTGCAGATGCTCCATTACCCACAGCAGCAGCAGCAACAGCAGCAGCAGGAGCAGCATCCTCACCTGCCGCTCCTTCTCCCCCTTCAGCAGTAGCAGCAGCTGCCGGTGCCAGTGCTGCCGGCGCCAGAGGCTCCTCGTGGTCGAACGTCTTGAACCGCTGGAAGTAAATCTCGCGCCACAACACATCCCCGGAAGCATATTGGTCCCACTCCGAGCACACGGCGCACAGGTCGTGGTGCTTGGTGATGTGCAAATAGCTGAAGACGTGTTCCATCAGGACGGGAGGCACGGTGTCTATCGGCGACAAGTCGAAGTAGCATTTCAGCACGGCAGTGACCTGTGTCGTGCGAGGATCACACACATGGCAAATTGTTAAGATATACATTAAAAACCAACAACACGAGGGCAATGAAAATATGAAATAGGAAAGAGGAAAGAGGGGAATAAAAATGCACTCAACGAGACGGCCGAGAATGCTCCTGTAGTATACATTCAGCTAAAGATGCTTCAAGCGCCTCTCGCCGCTCATTTTGTCAACTCTTCCACTCACACTCACCGTGTGATGCACGTTGTCACCCCAAAGCACTGCCACTGTGCCCGCAGTCATCATGCTGCTGCTGCGCCGTGACAGAGAGGCGCGGAAACTAACACCAGGCGATGTTGGCGAGATGCTTCCAGCACCAGTCCGGTCGGGAGTACTATTGTTGCCACCACCACTAGTGCTGTTGCCACTGCCTCCGCGATGAGGGCTATTGTTGCTGTTGCGTGGGGTCCCCGTCACCGCTGATGCCGCTTTCGTGGCGAGTTTACCCAACCGTTGAGCAAACGACTTGCGCCTCTTCGGAAGGTCGCTATCCTCCTCAGCGTCAAGTCGAAACGGCAGTGGCCCTTCGCTGCCCTCAGCACCTACCTCGCCTGCTACGGCTGCGGCACCTCCTCCTCCTTTGGCCTTCTCATCGCTTGCAATGCGGCGTATACGGTCACGCTCTGTCTTACGAGCTAGGCGGGCGTTGGCTGCAGCCGATTTGTTGCGCTTGGCTGTGATGGCTTTCAGGAATGGTTGCTTGCATTCGCGCACACGCTAGAAGAGGATGCGAGAGGCACATGATGAGAGAAATCCATTTTTGTACAAAAAGAATACGAACAGTAATCATAAGAAGAAAAAAAAAGCCTTTTAGTGTTCGTATTTGAGAGGCACAGCAATCAAGCATTATTGTTTAAAAGGGGGGAAGGATTGAAGTTGGGATTGGGAAGGCGCTGGGGTGGGGAGAGGGGAAGGGAAATGAGGGGGAAAAACATTGAGCGGAAGAAGAAGAAAAAAAAAGGATACCTGAGTGCGATCAAGGCCCAACAAATGCTGCTCCAGCCAATGCAGCGCAATGACGCATTGAGCATCATCCGCGGCAAGCGTAAAATCCACCAGTAAAGCGCGAAACGGCCTTGCCGAAGGTGGCAGGCCACCCACAATGCTATTCGTGCTGACGCTGATCGGAGCAGCATTGCTATCATGCTCCGTGTAATGTTGCACCCCATCTGAGGCCGATTCCTCAATGGCGTCCTCGTTATTTTCCTTGGTTTCCTCTGAAGATTTCATGGAGGCCCCGCCCTCAATTTCAGCGGCCATTCTTGAATATTACAGCACTCGCGGTTTGGGCAAAGGGGTAGGGATTCAGAGAGAAAAAAACGGTTGATGCAGCAATGGTAACAAATACACAGGATATTTGAGGGAGCTTCCTGCCAAGATTGTCCGAACTGGCCTTCGTGAAGGTGATGCTTGTTCTTATCACGGAGCCATCAAGATCCTATGCAGCGGATCTCGATTTTGAGTTTCTCTCTTCGCGTCAAAGCGGGAATTTGCGAATTTACAGGGTTGGTTTAATTTCTTCGGGCCGTTGCCGAAAATTTTTTTCAACACACAGTTGCATTTGAACTGGCTAGTTCCATGGGGGCTACAAGAAAGAGTATTCTCCCCGCCTGGGCGTGGGTAGAGTGATAGGGGTAAGTCGTTTTAGGCCCTCTTGTCATCGCCTGGAAGCACTTCAGTTCGCATAAGTGCAAAAGGACGCACCTCCCCCCTTGTTGCGTCTTCAGATTTCTTGATTACGTACACGATACACTAATATATTGCTTTAAAACAATGTAGCTGGGTCTCGTATTTTTTTTCATTTCTCCGTCGTGCTCCTTTACACTGCCCTTTTCCTTTGGGAGTTGGCTGGCAGTGGCTCCTTTGTTTGAAGGGCACTCTAGGATGAATGTGGAGAAAGAGCAAAAGACAGATGTGTTCGTGGTGAGTAAGGATTATAAGTTTTCTATTGTGCGTTGCCAATCCTATGTTTCGTCGAGTAAATGGGACAATCCCTTCTTTTACCCGTCCTCATAAACACCATCATCTTTGCTACTTGACTCCATTTTTGCACCCTCAAGGTGGACTCGCAATATGATGATGCAGCTGACGGTCGAGGCGCAGCAACAGATGCTGCTCCTGAGCGGCGCATAATCAGGAGGTAATTTCTCATTATTTACGAAACAAGAGTGCTTAGACTTTCATTCTGCGTGAAGTGAACTTCTTTATACTCCTTTCTTTTAAATAAAGTTTAAGTTCCGAGCTCGCCGCACCATCTTCTCTGCATTTATTTAAACACTACAGGACGCCATACTCTATCCGTAATCGCTAGCTCTTGACTTATTCATAGCGATTGTAGTTATCAATCTCGATTGTGCTCTTTGCGCACTTCACCAACTCTTTTGGAGGCTACTTTTCAAAATATCGTAGGCATTTGTTCTTCATTCGCCCTCGAATAATGTGCTCTTTTTTTCGCATACTATTGCTCACCACTAATATTGCTTTGCATATGACCACGTTGCCTTCGCCCTCTTCACTTTCGCCTTTGTTGTGCCTGTAGGTACAACGTGCTGGGGATGCATTTTGACGTGGACCAGCGCTACTCTCTCATAGATGTGGTAGGGCGCGGCGCTTATGGCGTCGTGTGCGCAGCCCGAGATGATGCTAATGGCGAGGAGCTGGTGGCGATCAAAAAGATTAACAGCGCTTTCGAACATGCGGTGTGTGTTTGTGGCTTTTTTTTCGAGAGGGTATATTGAGTATTGTAGTATTGGTGTCAGATGATGTTCTTGTCACTAAAATGGCGCGCGAGAGAGATCATGAGGAATGTTCGCAATGAAAAGCCGCTCTCGGACTTACTACTAGGGTGAATGATGTTGCCATTGATCGACACTATAATTTGTGTTCTCTTTCCACTCCATGTACTCTCCTTTTATTTTCCTTTAATAAACAACTCTATACACGTGCCACTAGGTGTACACCAAGCGCACCTTGCGTGAGATTCGCTTGCTACGGCTATTGCAGCATGAGAACGTAATTGGCATCAAAACAATTTTGCCACCTTTGCACCGGGACGGGTTCCGGGATCTGTACGTGGTGTCGGAACTGATGGAGACCGACCTGTCGTCCATCATCAAAAGCCCGCAAGAGCTGAGCGACGACCACGTGCAGTTCTTCATTTATCAGGTGGGTTGTTTGGGTGGTACTTAACTTCTTTGCTTCACTTTTTTCTCCTGCTTCTCCCTATTCTTTTCCCCGTTCCTTTGCCCGGCTGCTTTTTCTTTTTTTTTCTGTTTCATTTGTTTTTTTTCCTTGGCTTGTATATCCTTTCGGTACTCCTAACACCTCCTTCATTTGTTTTAATCTGCATATCATATTAGGTCTTGCGGGGGCTCAAGTATCTGCACACGTCCAACGTGGTTCACCGGGACATGAAGCCGCGCAACCTGCTGGTGAACAGCAACTGCGACCTGAAGATTTGCGACTTCGGCCTCGCCCGCATCGACTACCCCGAGCTCCAGAGCAAGGTCGCCGCCATGACCGACTACGTTGCCACGCGTTGGTACCGCGCTCCGGAGGTACATGCGTTTAGTCTGATTTATTTAACTTTTTAATTTGTAGAATGCTTTTGATGAGCACATACCAGGGGTTTCTAGTTTTCTTTTTGTAATTTTATTGGGTTTTGAAATGCGTTAGCAGTGCGTACTTCGCGATGGTGTATTTCTCTTATTATCTCTCAATTTCAAACTCTCGTTTGTCTCTCCTCTCCTCTCAACCAAGGTGATCATGGGGTGGCGGTCGTACACCAAAGCTCTCGACATGTGGTCGGTGGGGTGTATTTTGGCGGAGCTGATTGGGCGAAGGCCCATCTTTCCCGGCTCCGACTCCCAGAACCAGCTGACCTTGATCTGCGAATACATTGGCAAACCCCCGAGGCAGCTCATCGACCGGGTGATTTTTTCGCAAATATTACATTAGAACAAATGTGGCATGCTCTGCGCTGCTCCGTATCTCTGCAAATATTCTTAAAGTGCTTCTAGTGTGTTGCTTTCAGTTGCTTCCACCTTCCGCGTAATACTCGTGTTTTCACTCCTTCGCTCCTTACTTACCTCTTCTGTGTATTGCTGTGTTTGTGCCCCCCTCCATCATTGTACTACATTAGGTGCGCAATGAGGCAATTCGCAACTTCGTCCACAACGAAATCCCCGACACCGACCCGGTGCCCATGCAAGAGCTGTACCCGGATGCCAGCGCCCACGCTTGCGATTTGCTCACGAAGCTCCTTGCCTTTGACCCTGGCCAGCGGTGAGTTTTTTTTTAATGTTTGCGGGGGGGAGGGGGGGGGGTGATTCGAACATGCCCATTTTTTTCATCTCATTGGCCTTTATACGATCGTCTCACTTTTCGCATGCATCTGCATCCTAATTCTTTCTTTTTCTTGACCTACCCCCGCACACTCTCAGCATTTCGGTGGAGGATGCGCTGGCCCACCCTTATCTGGAACAGCTGCATTTCCCAGACGACGAACCGTGCGGCCCCAAGATTTCAAAGCACGAGTTCGACTTCGAACGGTAAGCTGTGAACGTGGAATGAAAAAAAGAATCGAACATTCATTTACAGACACTGTTTATCTTTCACACACTGTAAATATTAAATCCATTCCCCATCTTTCATTAGAGGTTTTGGAATTGATAGGTCTATTGACTTTCTTCACTGGTACTTTTTGAATATGATATTCCCCCTTACCTTTTAAAAAAGCGTCTGTTGTCCTAGAAAAGAAAAACAAAGAGAAAATTTCGATGCAAATAAATCATTCCTGGTATTTATTTATTTCGCATCATGCTCTTCTCATTGGCAGGTCAGCGCTGACCACCGAGGAGCTGAAAGAAGAAATCTTGCACGAAATTGAGTTGTACCACGGCGGCGCGGGTTCCGCTGGAGGCCCGAATGCGAAGCAAGCTCGCACCGACCTAGAGCAACAAATGCGCCGCCTAGGAGCGGAGTCCAATTGAGAAAAAAAATAGCGCATGCTGCAAGGGCGCCTCATGGGTGGGGGGCATAACACACCCCAGACGAGCTCAAATCCATTGAGCACT
>Ga0307931_1002920_pt1 | contig 10666 bp, 9 predicted proteins | sample OrgLakmetageno47_FD_201816 | JGI IMG/M metagenome (GOLD analysis project Ga0307931, IMG submission 201816) | Saline water microbial communities from Organic Lake, Antarctica - #47 | ecosystem: Environmental > Aquatic > Non-marine Saline and Alkaline > Saline | place: Antarctica: Organic Lake... | reverse complement strand
GCGGTGGATGCTGCGTCAAGAATTGACGCCTCGAACGTGATGAAGAGGTGAAAATTGCACGACGGGTCGTAAACGACCGGCGATACTCTAAACACCTTACCTCACTAAGTTTGAGATCCCGGTTGCCGAAGGCCCAGGCAGTCGTTATATGAGATCCAAGAGGGCGTTAGCGTCTCTGGAAGTTGGCGCCCGCTCGCAACATAGCTAAAAATATTCTCGGGCATGTGCGCCTGATTAGATTCTTAGGTCTAGTTTGCGCTGCTTTGCTTTTCTTCTCTACCTGTTAGTCTTCTAATTCCGGCCCTTCGGGGCCTGTCTCAAAAATACAGGTGGGATTTTCGGTCGGAACTGTCGGAACCTGATCTTTAGATTACTGAATGAGGGAATGAGGAATGAGGGTCTTTTAAATTTAGAAGCTACGATATCACGGCAGGAAAGGTTCTAAGCTATCGTGGCTTCTGGTTATAAGATAATATCATCGGTACTTCGTTAGATTACTTGGTTTCACTATGGGGACCTACCTAAGTCGATGTTGCTCCTGCTGCACCAGAAGCGTGCATTACCTATTCTACAAACGGAATCCTATATTCCAATTCCTCTATCTATTCATAATCCTTGGAGCGTATGCAACGATAGGTAAACATGATCGGGGATGCAGAACAAAAAGCAATCATCTTGACGTACTGCTGTTCCTTCGAATTAATTCTGGAGGTCTTCCTCGTACACACTTTGCCACGATTACATCTAAGCCTGGTTCCCGTTTTTGTGCCTGTTCACAGTGGTCTTCGTGTACCCGCGCTTGCCTATGACCTACCTGCCAGAGTGGCACAAACCGCTAGGTGCTGCAGTAATAGTAGGAGCAGTGAGCTTCTGGGCATGTATTTACCGCTCGGATCCTGGTATCATCACAGCGGAAACTGTAGGTCAGTTCCTAGGCCGTTCGGGGTATTACGAGCCGGACGGTTACATCTACCAACCGGGGTTGCACTGCCGCACCACTGGCCTGCCGCGGCCTGCTCGCTCCAAGTTTTGTGCAGTGACAGAAGTCAACGTTGCACGGTGTTTAAATATTAGCTGTAGTTCATGGCTGACAAACGATTCAGGAATTCCTCAGCTGTACATCGATTAATTCGTAGAACATTCTATCAGGGGTTTATATCCCGCCATGTAACTAATGTACGTTTCACTCTCTGTTACGGTTGTACAGGTTTGACCATTACTGTCCGTGGGTGGGTGTGGCTGTGGGTGAAAAGAATTATCGGTACTTCCTTGGATTCCTCTCTTACCATGTGATCACGTTCACTTATGCAGCAATTTGCATGGTGCAAGGAATTCGAAGTGTGTGTCATGAGAAACGCCTCTGGACGGCCACGTTTGTTCTTGCAGACGGTTCACAGGAACCGTCCTCCCGAGTACACGTAGCGACTTATATCGTTGCTGAGGAACCCATTTTGGCCGCCTTGCTGATACTTACGGGTGTACTTGCGATATTTCTCGGAGGATTCTTCGTGTTTCATCTTTCACTTGTGTGGCGCGGCATGACGACAAATGAGTACTACAAGTGGAAAGACGTTCGATCGTACCATAGTACAATGCTCAAAGCTCATCACGCTGTCCTCAGTCTCAAAGAAAATGGTGCGCTCGAAGGACTGCCATTGCAATTAGGCCCTATTGAACTCGGTGACATCACATGCGATGGCAGCGACGATGACGAAGATAGTGATGCGGCCAATAGTGTAAAAGAAGATAACGACTCCTCTTCCAATCAACAGGAAAGCTCAACCGAGGATTCTGAGTCGGACGTTGACGACAATAATCATAGTATCATTAGAAGTAGTCAAACTGGCTCCAAACAAGGTGGCAGCAGCTGCGGCAACGACGACAGCAGTCGAAATAAATTTGAGGACCGAAGTAGCAGCAGAAGCAGCAAGTGTAGTATCAACAGCAGCAGCAGCAGCAGCAGCAGCAACAGTGACAGTGACAGTGACAGCGATGAGCAGAATTATCATCACCAGAAAGAGCAAGATGGAAATTTGAGTGCTGAAGGCAATAACGAAGATACTTCTGCTGTTGAATTAGAGAGAGCTGCAGTTCTCGATCGAGAGTCTTCAGGTGCTCTCGATAATAGAAAAAACAACATGAGGACCCGAGATGTTAAGAAGTCGAATCGTGTCGCTCCGGACAAAAAGAGTCACCTTGCATCGAATTGCAATGAAGCAGACGTGGCGGATTTGAGGGAAGTTCGCGAATTGGTAGCGAGGCGCGCAGGCCTAGATGTGAAGGTATGTCTGGTATTTTTGTTGCGAAATAACCCGAAATACTCTAACCCTAGTGAAGCCGAATGCCTAACTAATCCCCATTACTCTCTAGTTCTCGATGGGGTTATTCCGCAACATTTTTTTGTCTATTGCATGTACTGGTACTAAGCCAGCACGATGATATTTACACTTTTTAAGTTCTCGGTTTTTGCTGGCATAATGGAACACGCATCTTATTGTGCAGCACTTGCCGGCTTTATTGGAGCTCGAACAGTTTCCGGGTCCAACGCCTATCAACGAATACAACCTCGGATTTATAGCCAACTTTTACGAGGTATTCTCAATCTTCCCCTGTACTTTATCCTCTTCTTATTTCATCGTACCCAATTCTTCCTGGTCATCTCTTATCTTATTTTTTATGCTTGTGTTTGATTCATATTTCTTTTCTTGTAACAATGGCAATATTACACAACGGTGTCTTTGGATTCGTTATGCATCAGGTGTTCTTTCCGCGCTGCCAAAGAAGTAAGACAATTCCATTACCTTCACAAGGAACGAGACAAAAGAAAGATTGAAGCTTACACTATTATTTTATGCACTCAAGACCAACACCAAGCCTTCCTTGACTGGATGGAAATTCAGTTCGCTCGCGCTTGTAGATATATCCATTAAGACACCGAGCTCATTCTTCCTTCTTCCGTCATTGCAGCTAAAGAAGAGCCCGGAGAGTTTGCCATCTGCTTGTATTTGAAGGCGCTTTTTTTTTGTGTTTTTGTTCGAAATCAAAGGCATGTCATCAGCAGCACCCAAACGCCTGGTGCCGTAACGCATTGAATTAATCACCTAAATAACTGAGCTGAGAACGCATTTGGTTCAGTTGGTAATTGATAATGGCGGTGTGATTCTCCTAGGCCATACAAAAATCGCCCTCTAACCCATAGCTCTACTAATACAAAAAAAAAACTTACAAAAAAACAAGGAAGCTCCATATGTATCCAGCTGCCACTGTAAGCCACAATAAGCCTCAAGGTGGACTTTAAATAAGTACAAACTTTTATTTAGCAGCGGATATAAAAAGCACCAAAAGCTCTGTGTATTATATCACCGGGTAGCCCACCTTCGCTCCTTCGCTTCATTATTAGTGGATTTACGGCGAGTTCAGGAACTCATTTCTCCTAGCCCTTGTGTACTAAACAAAATATTCCTCACGAGTCAGCGAGTTCTTGTCAGAAATATCAGTTTAACTCTAACTGCCCTCGTCTTGTGAGCCTTCGCTTACATGACCGCACTTTTTCGAGCTGCACTCAGAATGGATGCATAGAGACGGACCACTGCGGATGCGACTTTTTTCTCATGCTTATGCGTTCCAAACTGTGACATGTACACTTGGCCTGCCTCAGCGATAGATAATGCAAGCGTCCTATTATGCCGGAGCACATTGATGACATCTAGGACATCAGCAAAGTCAGGACGCACCTACAACACAGAAGAAAAATACATCACAGTATATCTAAGAGGAATCTTCTCCAACTATCACTGCTCTTTACCGGTGCATAATGAACCCATGGCTGGAGGCGAGACTCGAGCAGCCATGTTTCAATCGAAGGCGGGGGCATTACAGGGATCGACGTGGACGCCAAAATCCATTGCAAGTTTGTGGCCTGTTGAAATTGTGTCACTAAAACTGATTAGGTACACATAATGCAAATCGAAAACACACTGTTAACTTACCTTGTCGGCGCCCTCAACTGACATGATGTATCGATATTCGAGCATAGTGTCCTGCATCAACTGATTGTCAAACGTCAGTGATGTCTTTTGGGGGTCGATATCACACGCCGTGAGCAGAACTTTCACCACATCGTCAAAATCAGCCGGCCGAACAAAAAAACCTACGTCAATAGAGGAGTTCATGCGAGAAATTTCGTAGCGTGCAATATTTCTTTTTTTTCTTTTTTCTTTTCTTGTTCGTCTCACATCGCCCCAGCGCTGCACGAGCTCAAGCCTCGACGCCTGCTTCGGAAGAATATCTGCAAAAGTGCGACAGCTTTCGGACATCGACAAGTTGTTTTTTTGTCGGCACTCCCACGGCAACCCAGGAACAAACGAAGTTCCTGGGGCACCGCGAAAACTGTGCAGGTACTTTGAGGACTTTGCAGACGTTGAATTCACGCATCTCTGAATTTCTGCAATGCCAGGTTCCTCGGAGCCTTGAGTGCCGCCCCTCCAGACAAGGGCGTCAATTTTGTCTTCGAACTGAATTTCTGTTCGATCCTTCCGTTGCCGCTTGAAGACTTTCAGGGAATCTTCAAAGTGCCTGTCAAATTGCAATGGCAGCAAGACGCCATTCTCTCTCACCGTGATGTTACCAATGGTGTACGCTGACTTCACGATTGGCCGATTCTTCGTCAATGTTGGCACCATATGAAGACCTATCGTGTCATCTACACACCCACCTCGACCGTAGTGCACTATGATAGGAATGTCCGCGACGCATGCGTAGCCAGAATCAAGAGATCCAACTGCTCCTGAAAGAGTCTCTCTGAGCTCTCTAGCAGTGAGGTATGAACACATCTTGATTCTATTCACTGTCGTGCCACCGTCTGATAAGTATTCAACGCCGCCCGAAGTTCTTCCACGCCTCGGATTGCAAGCGCCGCACTGAAATAGAACGGCTCCTAGAGAGGACTCTTCGAAATCTGGGTCCCACAAATGCTGCTCTCCCCATTCGATTGTGAAGTTTGTTCTTCCAGCTTGGGCCGCAGAGAAGACATGTGGCATTCGCCCAAGGTAGTGGTGGATACGTGTTAGATCGGACTCATTGAATCTACTTCGAATGTCATTGAAGACGTCATCCGGGTTGTCGATCTTGCATGCCGCTGTCTCTTCTCCTTTCGTCCACGGCTTCTCGACATAGGCTAGGAAGCCTAGCACAAGCAGGGCCCTAAGCATGGACTAGAACAGGCAGAAGACCATAGGAGTGGAGCGCAATAGTGTGCACTACGTGAGTTTTGCTTCTCTGGTCATAGCTTGCCCTGTCGCGATTTGATGGTTCCAACATTTGGCTACATTTTTTCGAAGGTACGTCATTCAAATAACTTACATACGTCATTGAAGCGCAGAAAAAATGTGGGCTCAGACTCTCAGACCAGTCAGACCATTCACACGCTCAGATACTAACACATAACACAGACTAGCCTTATTCCCATGTCCCAGGCACAGGCTCAGAACAAGAACAGTATGTCGTTCAGAGATCTCGCACGCGGGGCATCTAATTTTCTGCCCCCGAGCCGCGAGAGTCCTAGGCAGGTAATTTATAATTTAGCCCCTCGTCGTCGGCAGAATGGAAGGCAATATGTAATATAGAGGGCCCCTTCCAACCCCCTATCCAAAAAGGTTTTCTTTTGTATATTCACTAACCAGATAAAAGGTTCATTGGAGGATTGCTGGTCGATATGCACCTGGAAGAAAATCCATTTCAACTGCCTTCAATTCGGTTGCCTTCCCTGAATTGCACGGCACTCTCTCGAGCTGCACTCAGGATGGATGCATAGAGACGGACCACTGCAGATGCAACCTTTTTCTCGTGCCTATGCGTTCCAAACTGTAACATGTACACTTGGCCGGCCTCAGCAATTGATAATGCAAGCGTCTTATTTCGTCGGAGCACATTGATGACATCTAGGACATCAGCAAAGTCAGGACGCACCTACAACACAGTATAATCCATCCAATTATCAGAAATCCAAAAGGAACGAATCAATATAATACGATGATCTCGTAACATTTTTCAAGAAGTACTCCCATTCAACCATTACTGCTCTTTACCGGTGCATAATGAACCCATGGCTGGAGGCGAGACTCGAGCAGCCATGTTTCAATTGAAGGCGGGGGCATTACAGGGATCGACGTGGACGCCAAAATCCATTGCAAGTTTGTGGCCTACAAAGGAAAAAAAGTAGAAGTGTAAGTGCACGTGCGCAACACGCAGCAGCGCAAACGAAGAAAATATTTAACTTACCTTGTCGGCGCCCTCAACTGACATGATGTATCGATATTCGAGCATAGTGTCCTGCATCAACTGATTGTCAAACGTTAGTGATGTCCTTTGAGAGTCGATATCACACGCCGTGAGCAGAACTTTCACCACGTCGTCAAAATCAGCAGGCTGGACGTAAAATCCGACGTCAATGGAAGAATTCACGTAAGAAATTTCATGACGCATAATTTTATTTGTCCTTGTGTGGTTGACGTTGCCCCAGCGCTGCACAAGCTCAAGCCTCGACGCCTGCTTCGGAAGAATATCTGCAAAAGTGCGACAGCTTTCGGACATCGACAAGTTGTTTTTTTGTCGGCACTCCCACGGCAACCCAGGAACAAACGAAGTTCCTGGGGCACCGCGAAAACTGTGCAGGTACTTTGAGGACTTTGCAGACGTTGAATTCACGCATCTCTGAATTTCTGCAATGCCAGGTTCCTCGGAGCCTTGAGTGCCGCCCCTCCAGACAAGGGCGTCAATTTTGTCTTCGAACTGAATTTCTGTTCGATCCTTCCGTTGCCGCTTGAAGACTTTCAGGGAATCTTCAAAGTGCCTGTCAAATTGCAATGGCAGCAAGACGCCATTCTCTCTCACCGTGATGTTACCAATGGTGTACGCTGACTTCACGATTGGCCGATTCTTCGTCAATGTTGGCACCATATGAAGACCTATCGTGTCATCTACACACCCACCTCGACCGTAGTGCACTATGATAGGAATGTCCGCGACGCATGCGTAGCCAGAATCAAGAGATCCAACTGCTCCTGAAAGAGTCTCTCTGAGCTCTCTAGCAGTGAGGTATGAACACATCTTGATTCTATTCACTGTCGTGCCACCGTCTGATAAGTATTCAACGCCGCCCGAAGTTCTTCCACGCCTCGGATTGCAAGCGCCGCACTGAAATAGAACGGCTCCTAGAGAGGACTCTTCGAAATCTGGGTCCCACAAATGCTGCTCTCCCCATTCGATTGTGAAGTTTGTTCTTCCAGCTTGGGCCGCAGAGAAGACATGTGGCATTCGCCCAAGGTAGTGGTGGATACGTGTTAGATCAGACTCATTGAATCTACTTCGAATGTCATTGAAGACGTCATCCGGGTTGTCGAGCTTGCATGCCGCAGTCTCTTCACCTGTCGTCCACGGCTTCTCGACAAAGGCTAGGAAGCCTAGCAAAAGCAGGGCCCTAAGCATGGACTGCAACAAGCAAAGAAGCCGCGGGAGTGAAGCGCTTAAGTGTGTTTTACATCAATCTAGCCTCTGCAGTCAATGCTTCGCTTGTCGGCATGTTTTTTTTATCCGGCTAGCGGCTAGCTTCATTTTTTTTAAAAATTGCACTACTACAGTCGTCTTGACATACATGGTACAAGTTCAGGTGCCCGCGCAATGCGCGGTATGGGGGCGCTATGAGTTCGCAGCAGCACACGGGAGCACGGGAGGTGTGTTGTTGGTATCTCGGCGCGCGCCCTTCTCGTGGTGCCCGTGCCCGTGCCCGTGCTTGTGCCCGTGCTTGTGCCCGTGGTCCTCCTCGCCCCGTTGGTATGCGACAGCGCAAACAGAGCAGAAAACACTTCTCTCCCCATGTACGGGTCCGTCCAAAAATATACGTCGGACACGAACGAACGAACCACGAACGAAATTCCATTTAATAGAAAGGATAAAAAGGAAAAAGAGGGAAAAATTGGGAAAAACCACACTCAGTAAATCCGAGAGAAAAACTGTGCTGCTACTAGCTAAGAAGCTTAGCTTTATCCTGGGTTGAATGGGGGTTCCGGTAATTACACGATCGCCGGTTTAGCTTGGGGTCGTAGTAGTAGAATCGAGGGTATTGTGACGCATTGGCAATAGAAGGGCCATCTTGCTGAAAAACAGAATCCCTCTGTAGGATACGGTTAACGAAGGCCGCATTTGTAGCTGTAAATGTAGAGGAAATCCGTTGACGCCAGAATGTCGAGAACCATGTGGTGTTCCAAGTCGAGTCAGTGTCCTGATGGCTATGGCGCATACTGAACATACTGGCAGCCTTGGCGTGTTTAAAGACCACGGTGAGGAATTTCGACGCTTCCGGTCCAAGAGCTCCATTTGTCGACATGGCAAAGGGCATAAAAAGAGCGTCGTAAGCCTTGACAATGGACTGAATGTGAGGGTCTCTTTTCTTCCTATTTCAGCTGCTTTCAGGCCCGCTATTGTTCGTCCGTGGGAATCGGCCACGCGACTATTCAAGTTGGACTGGGTAGAGAGGCAAGTAACCGTAGTGTCGATGAGGACCGTATTTTTTTTGAACAGAATTATTACTGGGAGGTTTATGGGTCCCTAGCTAGTAGCTACAGTACAGGGGCCAGTTTTAAACTAACCAGGGGCTAGGGGCTTGGGCTGTAACTCGTGCGTCTTCGAGCGGGTTTGTCTAAAACCCCGAATGGGCCTCGCGTGTTGCCTTGTTTCGCCCGCATTCGCATGAAAGGCACATGAAAATCGGTCTTCCCGTCCATTTATACGGTCAAGTGCTAAAAAGTGCCCGAAAAATACGTATTTTGTACCTGTGTATGATGTGCGCTTTTGTCGCCAAGACATAAATGACCACCAAGTGGGCCAATTGGCGTATATGAAGGCCCACATGGTCAAATTAGTCTGCTAACTATAAAGATTGACATACTCCCGAAGGGACATCGGCAAAGGGGTGACCTAGGTGTCAAAATTTTTATTTTCAGTGCCCAAATCCTCTCACGCCAACACCGATTTCATTTGCATTAGGGATTTCTGCTTTTGTTGGGATGATTCGAGGCTGAGCTCTCCAGAATTTCGCATGCGATTTAAGTAATACCATCTCTATCGTAATCGCACGGAAGTTGCATGAAAAACGTTCTTCAGTCCCTTATTTACTTGGAGGTGACACATTTTGGCCTAAAATCAGCTACTGTACCAACGGTTAGTTTGTAAACTGGCCCCCTGTACGTAGCTACTTATTAGCTGCGTACAGTACGTACATCAATATCCACCACCAGGAGACCAGGAGACCAGAAGACTCTTCTCCACAACCCCCTAGATCTCCTGAGGGGCTTCGTAGTAACCCCCTCTACTGCGGGTGGAAACATCTCTATTGAGATAAACTCCCAGGGTTTGCTTGCTCGCGTAGTACACTCAGGTGCACTCAGCAGCAGAATGGAAGAGTGGGCTACTTCGCAGTGCTGCCATCACTTTCATAATCCAATCTAATCTAGTTTTTACTTTCCCAAAAACAAAGAAAGGCAAGTACACAGCAGTTACATAAGCACAAAGAGAATACACTTGAGCTGCATACGCGCTTGCAAATTCGCTCCAGAAGGCCAATTAAGGCTCCAACCGGCGCCTTTCCTCCGAACAAGTCGGCAGGGCTGTGTGCTCGTCCATATGTCACGTCCCAGGTCCACAGGGCAATTATCTGGACTATTTTTTGCCCCAGCAGGGCATCGTCTCAATGTTTTTCTCAGGCGTCGGGCGCCAGCCGATCTCAGCATCGCCTGTCCCCTTTCTTGCTAACGAATTATGGGTCACGTGGCTGTAATGTTATAATTACACGGGCATGTGTACCTGGTAAGCTTCTCTTCTAGCAGGTGCAAGCCGCATTGTATTCTATATCTACCTGCTAGCCTCCTAATATCAGCCGCGCAGGGGCCCATGTCAAAACAACGGCCATTAAAATCGCCACCAGGGTAAGAGTGTGGAGGAATAGTTTGAGGAATAAGGAAGCGTATAGTCTCATGTTTCTTTACATGTCGAGTTCGCGGAACTCGAACTCGAGTAAATATAAATGCAAATGACACAGAAGCCAATGCTGCGGGCAGAAGTGTACGCGCGTGCGTTGCGCGCAAGTCAAAAGCGCAAAGAGGATAGTGCGTAGGGGGTAGAGGGCAGGAAGCATAATACTTCCACCCCCTCTAAAGTGTAAAGTTGATAGTGTTCATGAATTAATTTTGAAACCTGACTTAAGTCGTTTCTGCATTGAAGAGAGCACGCCGTTGATCAGCCCCCTGGGCACGCCGTGCCAGGAACCTCCGCTTCTCCTCTGGTGTAACTCTGGTGTCGCAACGAGGTGACCGCAGCTGCGGTTTCCCAATGGTCAAAGGCGCTTTCGTGACGAGCTCCAGCCAGCTAGCTCGGTCCTCCGCCAGGCTTGTCCATATGACATAAACGAAGGCATTACATTCGAGGTGGTATTTTCACTGAGAGACGCGGGCATTGTAGTGTATTGGGCGTGTGCTGTTTTTTTTTATAATAGTAGCTATACCACACAGGGCACAGGGCCCTCGGGAAATCTCAAGCGGCTCTCTATCGAAGCTCTATTCATCTCTGACGTGCCATGTGCGTAATGAAAAAATGTCCATGATTCATACCAAAA
>Ga0307931_1002917_pt1 | contig 10681 bp, 5 predicted proteins | sample OrgLakmetageno47_FD_201816 | JGI IMG/M metagenome (GOLD analysis project Ga0307931, IMG submission 201816) | Saline water microbial communities from Organic Lake, Antarctica - #47 | ecosystem: Environmental > Aquatic > Non-marine Saline and Alkaline > Saline | place: Antarctica: Organic Lake... | reverse complement strand
GGATGATTCCTCCTTAGCGGGGAATGGGAATAGTAACTGTTCTTCTCGTTTCTTGTCTCTTCTCGTCTTGGCTCTGCGCCTAACTGCGGTTTCCGGCGCATCTCTTGCTCAGCTGTCTTACGCGGCCCACGCCGCTACCAACAGCACTCTTCTTGTGGATCGGCTGAAAGACTTCGTTGTAGTCTCCTCCTCTGCGTGCGGAAACTCTTCTTGTGAGCAGCACTCTCAGAGCATGGAGGAGCGTGTCACTTTAAACCGCTACTATCACTTCCATGGCCATTCGGGCATGTGCGCCTGATTAGCTTTATAGATTTAAGTTGCGCTGCTTTGCTTTTTATCTCTACCTGTTAGCCTTCTAATTCCGGCCCTTCGGAGCCTGTCTCAAAAAGTATTGGCCACCGACGGTCACGCGGTAACTCAGGGGTGGAAGAAATTTCTTCTGGATCGCTTGAGGGGTTTCGCAAGAGCCCCTCCTCTGCGGATACGAACTTGACTTTTGAGTAACACTTTGTGGGCACGGAAGAGCGAGCCAATATGGACCGTTGCCATCACTCCTATGGCCACTCGAGTATATGTGCCTGACTGGCTCACTTTTTTGACACAGGCCCCGAGGGGCCGGAATTATAATGCTAATCGGTAGAGATAAAAAGCAAAGGAGCACTAACTAGGAAGCTCATTAGGCACACATACCCGAGATAATTAGCTCTTCTTTTTAGCACAGGCCCCGAAAGACCGGAATTGGAGAGCGAATTAGCAGGAATACAAAACAATACAGCTTTTAGCAAAAGTAAACACATGCATAGATAAAAGATGTGCGCCCTCAAAAACAAAGCCAGCTGACTTTTTATATATCTTCTTCGTGCATGCTCTCTTAGTACCATCTACTGTAATATGTTAAAGACAATAGCACACTGTCAGCGCCGCTGAGGTGTAACAGTGTAACGGTTTTGCCTATTGACTGTGAAGGCTTAATAAATGGGCACGCGTCTAACACCATACGAGCAAATCATCCACGACTCTCAAGCATCCCTCGGAAAATAGGCCCTGAGGGACCGAATTTAGGTGGATAACAGAACAGATAAAGCCAATACAAGGAATTCAGCAGTACAGGCAAAACTTCAATCAGTAATCGGTACCTACTTCAACAAAAAGGTTCTTTTCCGTTTTTGATGTAGACCTTGCTAAAGGACCCCCCAGCCCCGATGAAACTTTTGCAGAGGCCTTGAATTGTGCACCTCGAAACAAAAGAGGTCGTTTCAAAATCGGCTTCGTGAAAGCAAGTATATGCGCAGTGTAAATGGTGAAGAGGTGATGTCCGCGAGTCGAGTCGCAATCTCTGCTCCTTTTGACTAAACTGAATTGGGAAATTAGTGACAAGCAAGTGCACTCCTATTCCAAATTGGATCCGAAATAGCCATGAGGATATCTGCAGTACTAAGGGTAGAGGAGAGAGCTAAACTAGAGATAAGATAGTAGCATTAACTACATACAGTACTGTGCGTAAAAGACAGACGACGACTGACTTGACTACTGTATCTCACAAAGTTGATTTCGAGGATGCTTTTTACGCACGTACGTACGATACTTTTACGAAGCACATGTACCCACCAGTGGCACATTCTCTACCTATGACAACTGACCCTCTTTTTGATAGGAGTTGACCACTTGACAGACACCACAACTTTAGTCAAAAATATAATCGCTATATCCTTGCCTTGAAATGCCCATCAGTAGCATGAATGCAATCAAACGTAAAATATGGGAAAAGAAGAGCAGCAAAGTTGCTCAAATTGAAGGCCTCCCAGAAGAAGAAGACTGGGAAAGCAAAATTTCTGACATAGGCTCACTGAACAAGCTGTCAGTTTCAGAAGAAGCAACTTCAAGGAACCACACGGTCAATGAGCAAAGGAAAGAAGCCCGTGTTAAACAAATACGGGACCTCGTTGCTCCAGTCTTTGGGGTGTCCGCGATACAACTCTTTCCACTTATGGCGAGTTTCATAGTGATTTGTCATTTCCAATGGATGCCCTGGGGTATCTCGGAGCTCTGGCTTCTACTCCCCCTTGGTATTGTGCTGAAGTACTTCGCGAATCGCAAGAAAAAAATTGACAAAGCAGCTGTACTCGGAATGGTGGTCGATCCCCAGCTTCTCTCAATGGTTGCTCAAGAAATGCCCTTATGGTACTCTTTCAAAGATGTTGAGACAGCAGCTTGGTTCAATAGCACCTTGCAACAACTCTGGCCATTTATAGATGAGGGGATTTGCTCAAATCTGAGAGAGAATGTTGTTCCTCCTTGGATAGAAAACTTGGTTCCAGGATTGCGATTGAAACTGACGAAGCTGACTCTCGGCTGTGTCGCACCAAAAATAACTTCAATTCGTGCATCGCATGCGTCGAAATCAGAAGTGCATCTAGACATGGAAGTGAGTTTGATAACTTTTGAATTTAATTTCAAAGTTCAGTATGAATTCATACATGATATTCCTTACCAATTGTCTCCTCCGATTTACCCGTCACGCTGAATCACAGATTAAATGGAGCTCAGATTTTTTTGCCCTCTTGGAAGTAGGCTTCAGTTATTTTCCATTTACTTTGAGTCTTGAGCATGCAAACTTCAGTGCCTTGCTTCGTATTAAGATGAGCCCACTCGTACCCATTCAACCATTCATCGGGGCAGTTTCTATTTCATTTCTACGCAAGCCACACGTAGATTTCAGCTTCAAAGTAATGGGTCTTGATGCAATGAGTGTATCGATTCCGGGAGTTCTAAGCGTTGCAGATACTGTCATTGATAAGATCAAAGAGGCTATTCAAACAACTTGCGTGTACCCAACCTTTTTAGTAATTCCACTCTCGGATGCTGAGAGCATGAAAAACTCGGAGCTGACGAGGCCACCGCCAAAGGGTATTTTGCGGTTCACTATTCATGAAGCGAAAGATCTGCCACGAATGGACACGAATTCAGTTGGAGCACGCACCTCCTCAGGTAACGAGTTGACCAATCACGTAAAATTATAGTCATGGCAATAATTTTATATATTTCCTTATCTCCCTTGATGATTTAGATCCATTCGTAACGTGCAAACTCCGAGAGGGCACTGATACACTCAAGACAGATGTCATAAAAAAGAATCTCAATCCGAAGTGGAGCAAGGGGACCGCAACCTTTGAGATTCTCATTTGGGACAAGGACATTGAGGAACTCGTTTTGAGTGTCTTTGACAAGGACGTCGTAACTTATGATCAACTGATTGGCACCTGCTCAATCAAACTCAAAGATCTTGACCAGAACAAGCTAGAGCGCCACGAGCGAGAATTGAAGCTGAGCGATTACGGAGCAAAGGACACTAAAGTGAAGAGACCTGTATTGCGTATTTCTACTCAATACTTTTCTTGCCCTGATGAAGAAGATGCAGAAAAGATTGCAGACGCCTTAACGAAAGAAGACCCAGAAACAGCTGCTGTGGCAATCGCTGATGCGGCACGCGAGCTCAGCGCAATGGAAGATATCGCGATCTTGCATGTTCAGGGCCTCGAGCTTACAGGTGTACAGAGTATCTCAGGACCCAACTTAATCAATGAAAAAATTCATCTGAAGCTATCCATTGGCAATGAAGAGAAATCAACTAAGAACAAAAGGAACAAAGCGCAACCGTTCTCGGTACTCTGGCTCGAATCGGTTTACTTCATTGTAAAGCATCCTAGCACTCGGACCTTGCGCATTTCAATTATGCACAAAGCTCAATTTATAGCTGGTGGTGTAGACAAGACTTTTGGTGCACTGACTGGAGGTCACATCGAGGCCAAAACTAAGGAATTGGGCTACTTTGAAGTGGAATTGGCTGATGTGCTTCAATCGTCAGGACGTTGTTTCGACTTGTCCAAGGCTACTTTGACATCGGAGAAAATCAATGGAGAACTTGCTGGGAGCGTGATTGTAAACATGAACAGGAAAACTGCCAAGTGATAAAATCTGACTCCTTTGCCTTAACTTGGTAATCACGAAGTAAATATAGCAGTAAAATCTTACTGGTTCGCCAACTATAAGAGCAATTTCCACGGGAATTGATTCAAATACTAATCTCGATTATAGAGGTTGGATTTAAAGCCATTCATTTACATACACTAAGTAGCGTTATGATGGCATATTCTAGATATTCAGACTATGGATTATCCAACTAGGAACCAGGGATTGATATCAATTATCAATCGCACCGAAAACCAGGGCGAGTCTATATAAGTAGGTATTTTCTTTCAATGTTCATTGAGACGGGGGAGTGCACTTGTGAATATGCCCTGCGGTCCTCCTGTCACCTCGCTCATGAGACAAAATGAAGGTGAAGGTCTCCAATGATAAACGATAATCAAAATACGTGTCGCCTGTTAACTTCCTGTGTGAGCTGTGAGATTACCCTGTTCCGGTTGTCTCCCACTTGCGACTTGGGCCAGCTCGTGTTCCTGAGTGCGCCAGAGCGTACTATGCGGGCAAGTAGTCAACGGCGGGAGGCAGCTGATGACCCCCTGATGGCCCTTGTCAACGTGGTGCGCGAGCCCCGAGGAGACGACCAGCGGTCAAGAACGGGGCAGCGACTGGTGTTCTCCGTACTACATTAGGGTGGCCAAGAATACCCCATCTTTTCCTCTCGGCCAACTCTCTTTCATAAAAGCAAACACGTGACCTACTTGCTTTTGAAGGTCCCTTATCCCACGGCGAGGGAGTGGAACTAGGATAAAATGCTAAGTTGGCACGGTCGATTGGCCTGGCGGTGTATAGCAGAATAAACAAGTAATTTTTGAAACTTAACAAGCGCCGTGCGCTTGGTAAAATTATAAGTTTAGGTTTTGCCTTATACATGGCCCCCTTCGCCTTCAGTGTCGAAAATGCTATTATATTTATAAGTTGTGGATTTGCGTAGTATCCTATACTGGAGGCACCAGTGCGGCTTGTGGTCTTTGTCTAGTCTAGTTAACACTCCCCAAAATACAAAGAAACACCACTGTGGCAAATAGCAACAGAAAAATGTAACCTTCAGAACAAGTCTGACTGGGCTGAGTGTCTTTTTGCGTAATGCAATTGTAATCATTTTATCTCGAGGTGTCCTTCAGCCGTCAGGCATCAGGAGGTTTGGGAATGGAGTGAGTCAGCTGTCTCCACTTCGACCTGTCCTTGGCAATGGCGATCCACTCATCGAAATCCTTCGAAATGCCCTTACTTTTGAGCGCGTTGTGAAAATACAATCAATCGTGCCGTGGACACTTCGAATTTTAAAGAGTGGCATGACCTCAATTTTTAAATCACGAATAGATGTTTGCATCCAGTTGGTACTCCTTCCCTGCTGCTCCCAGATTGGTGGGTGGTGGGCCCCCGTCCTCCGTAAGCATAAGCTCTGCAATGTCCGTCCGCTCCAGCGTGCACTCTGACAGTACAACCGCTCCAATCCCATTGCGCTTCGCGTCTTTGGCTGCGTTTGCTGAGCCTGAAGCAGCAGTGGCTTCAAGGCGCAACAAAATCTTCGTTTTATCCATGGCCTGGTTAGCAGTACCAGGGGCAGCCCCCTTGACTCCGATGAACGCAAATGGCAAGCGATACCCAATGCGCTCCATAGTTGGGGACCCTCCAAGAGCTTCAAGCGCCGCATAAAGCTCACGGCCAGGTGGACGCTTTGCCGCAATGGCAGTGTCCGTTATGGTGATCAGTACCACGCAACCATCAGGTAGGCCTTGCACGAATTTCGCGAAGCGCGCGGTTTCTTTCACTTCGTCTTTGTAAATGTCGAAACGGTTTTTGTTGACGTGGCTCGAGACCAGCATCAAGCCCTGAGTTACAGGGTCTAATTTGAGTGCCAGGACATGGAAGCCAGTGCGATTGGGTTCTAGCTCTACAACTTGTGCCAAGGAGCTATCTGCCTCAGCAGGTTTTTCAGGAGTGGGGCCACCGTAGCTCATCCAACCACCGCCACGGTTCATAGTCAGCCCAAAGCACTCGATGCAAACGCGGCCAGAAATTGGTGGCGGAGGCTGCTTCTTGGCACGGCTGATCAAATAGCCCACGTACGTTTTATTTTGGTCGCTACTGAACTCTTTCTTGTCGATTCGATACCGTTTGAAGTATGGCAAATCTTCGCCGTTGGAAGATTGCGCCGTGAATCCAAGGTCCTTCATTTCCTCAACAGTATACGACGGCAACTTGTTGTAAGACGAGTTACTGAAGACAATCACCGACACACGCATGTAGTCGCTGCGGCCAGGGAGGGGCCCTACATCTTCCGTAGCGTGCTCAGCGTTGCCGTTGAACAATTTCCACTCGCCTTTCGCATCGAGAACTGTGGGACCGCCACCGCTTTTCACTACGGCACTGCCGTCGGTCGCATCCACAGAATGCACGTACTGGTCTGCCGTCCAAAGACCGCCCCCCGCGTGAGGACCAATGGCGATGATGTAAGACGGCCCAATGTTGTTACCGTCAACGTGCTTTCGCGCCATGTAATTGTAGTTGATTTGGATGCTGGAAAAGGGGAAGTCTTTGTCAGGCAGGGAGCCGCGCACCCACGCAGTGATGCACTTGGTCAGCGCAGGGAAGGCCAGCGACACATTGCTTGTGGCCATGCCAACGCCACCCAGCACATAGACTGCACCCAAGCAAAAGCCTGTCACCGGCTTCCCGGCCACGGGGGTTACGTTAGGCCGATCTTGAGTAGGCCAATTGGGGCCAATCGCACCGAAAACTGCTTCCATTTGTTCCGTCGTCGGCGTGGCATCAGAGCTACCTTCCAGATCAGCCATAAGTTGAGCAGCAAGAGCGTCAGCTTTGGCCATTGCTGCTTTCACTCCAGCTGGCCCTGCGTATTTCACTGGCCCAGTGTGCTTCTTGGTCTTGGTTAGGGCAGCGGCAGCTTGTGCTTCGGCAGTTGGAACGGCGAAGGCATCCACATTTGTTGCACGCATGCAAGGTGTGCCCGAGGACCAATAACGCACCGTCCGTGTCTCTCCGGTAAGCAGAATGTCGGGGCTTCCCATGTCATAAGTGGCCTTGGGCTTTGGCACATCTCGGTCAAAAATCACAGTCAGGCCTTTCACTGCATACAGCTGAGTGATACCGAATCGTTCGTGCTTTACAAGGTGTGCTGTGTACCATTTGTCTTTCACTTTAGCCATCACAACAGCTCCAATATCAGGCACCGAACCGGCCGGGATAACAAAAGCTCCACTTTTCTTGGGATGATCTGAAGCCCCCAGATGTGGATCCTCTTCAATAGCATCCCCAGGTGAGACGTCAGAAGCTTTGCCTAGACTAGAGTCAACTTCCGCAGCCTTCCGCTTCGAAGCATTGGTTTTACGCTTTCCTGTGGACTTCGATTGAGTTATGTCTACGTCCAAGGACGCTGAAGCCACATATTTTTTAGGCGAAGAATCCAAGGACTTGGTTTTCTTCGCTGGGCTTTCAGAGACGACAGCAGTAGACCCACGCCCACGCACTGAATCAGAATCGGATGACTTCTCCGTTTCGGCGCTAGCACCTGCGGACGCGGCTTTGCCTGCGCTGAAAAATGTCCTTATGTCTTTTGGCGGCATGGTAAACCAAATGACCAGCTTATGATACTTTTCAAAATCGTTGGATGGTGCAACGCGCGGTGCCCCCGAAATACCTATAAACACCAATCAAAAAGTTGAGCTCGGCATTGAGCATAATCGACCATACGAACTCGATCTTGAGTTGACATGATCGATGTAAGTCAACATTGACTTACATTTAATTTATAAAGTCAGTACTGAGTTATTATATTTACATGAACTCAATGCAGAGTTGTAACAATCTTACAAAACTCAATGCAGAGTTTAATTGATTGTAATAATTCAACATTGAGTCAAATCAAATACATTAACTCAATGCAGAGCTATACTGCATACACACAACTCAATGCAGAGTTTGATTGCCGGCTGGCAAAGGTGATTCGGACAGCTATTTGAGCTACGAGTATGTGGAAGTGAAGCAGCGCGACATTGCTTTCAACGCAATATTTGGAATCGAGAGCAATCACGGCTGGCTTGCTATTTCCTTCGACCTGTTGCTAGCTCTCTTTGTTTGCTAGCTAGCGCTGCATGTCTTTTTTGCGCGTGTTATCTGCTGCTGACGCTCAGTCTGTGTGCCTGTATCTAGCACCTTATGTTTGCCAGCGTGCCATGGTCGAGTGGGCTTCAATTCTTGTCGATGCTCGGTACGTTGCTAGCTCTATATGTGTGCTAGCTAGCGCTGCTTGTCTTTCCTGTGATTGCCATCTCTTGCCAATGCTTGAACATTGACGTGTATCTAGCTCTCTTTGTGAACTAGCAAGTGCTGCTTGTCATTCTTGCGCGTGGCATCTCTTGTCGTTGCTCAATCTGATGCTATAGTTCTCTTTGTTTGCTAGCTAGCGCTGCAGGTCGTTCCTGTGATTGCCATCTTTTGCTAATGCTTGACGTGTTGCTAGCTCTGTTTGTGTGCTAGCTAGCGCTGCATGTCTTTCTTGCGCGTGTCATCTCTTGTCGTTGCTCAATCTGTTGCAAGCTCTGTTTGTTTGCTAGCTAGCGCTGCATGACTTTCGTGTTAGTGTTACTCAATAACCTTTTGTCGATGGTCGGTCGTTCTGTTGCTAGGTCTGACTGTTTCTTAGCGCTGCATGTCTTGCATATGAGTTTTACCTTTTGTCGATGTTTTATCTGTCGCTAGGTCACTTTGTTTCCTAACGCTCCATGTATTTCACCTAATCTTCATCACTTTTCGATGCCCGGTCTTTAGCTAGCTATCTTTTGTTGTGGTCGCGTATACTACCCATACATTTTTTTTGCAACTGGGGAATTGGATTTAAACGGATTTATTGCATAAATGCGCCGTAGGAGAAAGTGATTTTTTTTTTAAAAATTATTCCCACAGGACTACAATTCAGTACCCCGCTATTTGGGTGAGTGCCCCTACTAAATAATCAAGCGGAGTTATTTTCGTGGGGTCCTTAGACGTCGGAAGGCGGTTGATTGGTTCTCGCATTCGCATGTCGCCAGGTCATGGCCCGCTTTGCGGCACAGGCACAGGGCGCACCTGTAAGTTTTGCGCCGATTGTTCATAGAAAAATTTGCGCCGCGTGCCTGTCAATTTTACAGGACGGCCCCTCAGCGGCAACACAGCAACACAGGCACCATTAGTCACCTAGCAAACAAAGACAAGGGATAGCACTCAACCAAGACACATGACACTTCAGCAACACAGGCGCCATTAGCAACCTAGCAAATAAAGACAAGAGATAGCGCTAGATCAAGACGCATGACAAGCTAGCAGCACAAACACCATTACTAACCTAGCAAACAAAGACAGGGTATAGTACTCGATCGAGACGCAAACATGCTAGCAACACAAACATCATTAGCAACTTGGGCAACAAAGACAAGAGAAAAATGCTCGATCGAGACGCAAACATGCTAGCAACACAAATACCATTAGCAACCTAGGCAACAAAGACAAGAGATAGCACTCAACCGAGGCACGTGACAAGCTAGCAACACAAATACCATTAGCAACCTAGGCAACAAAGACAAGAGACAGCTCTCAACCGAGGCCCATGGCACTCTAGCAATACAAATACCATCATCGACCTAGCCAACAAAGACAAGAGATAGCACTCGATCGAGACGCATGACAAGCTAGCAACAGAAACACCATCAACAACCTACGCAACAAAGACAAAAGATAGCACTCAGTCGAGACACATTGCAACACAGTTGCACAGGTACTATTAGCAACCTAGCCAACAACAAAGACATGAGATAGCATTCAATCGAGACACATGGAACTCTAGAAGCACTAATACCATTAGCAACCTAGCAATCAAAGACAGGAGATAGCACTCAACCGAGGCACATGGCACTCCAGAAACACAGGCACCATTAGCTTCCTAGCCAACAAAGACAAGAATTAGCATTCGATCGAGACGCATGGCACGCTACTTCGCGAGGTAAGGAAGCGATTGATTGAACCCAAGGCTGCGCTGCTGAGGCTCGTCAGACTCTGTTCTAAGATTATGCAATTCATTTAAAGCCTGTGTTGAGTTATTACGTTCAATCAAACTCTGCATTGAGTTATGTGTATGCAGTATAGCTCTGCATTGAGTTAATGTATTTGATTTGACTCAATGTTGAATTATTACAATCAATTAAACTCTGCATTGAGTTTTGTAAGATTGTTACAACTCTGCATTGAGTTCATGTAAATATAATAACTCAGTACTGACTTTATAAATTAAATGTAAGTCAATGTTGACTTACATCGATCATGTCAACTCAAGATCGAGTTCGTATGGTCGATTATGCTCAATGCCGAGCTCAACTTTTTGATTGATGTTTATAGGTATTTCGGGGGCACCGTACAACGCGTGCAAGCAGGGTTTATAGGTCGTTTTTTGTCGTCGGGTAAAATGAACCAAAACCTGTTAGTCTTCTAATTCCGGCCCTTCGGGGCCTGTCTCAAAAATGCTAAAATGAATTTCATTTTACCATTTTTCATTTCTACATTCGCCACACTCTCGCAAGTAGTCGGATCGGTGCTGCGCTTGTAGTAGAACCGTCACTAACACTAATAATAGGCAAGTTTGGGTATTTGGGGTAAAATGCACGCATGTTGGAAGCCCGCACCCGTCTCGAGAGTCGAGACT
>Ga0307931_1002911_pt1 | contig 10701 bp, 7 predicted proteins | sample OrgLakmetageno47_FD_201816 | JGI IMG/M metagenome (GOLD analysis project Ga0307931, IMG submission 201816) | Saline water microbial communities from Organic Lake, Antarctica - #47 | ecosystem: Environmental > Aquatic > Non-marine Saline and Alkaline > Saline | place: Antarctica: Organic Lake... | reverse complement strand
TAAGCTTAAGCCTGAATGTCAGTAGGCGCTCTCGTTTGCGAGCACCGCGACGCTCCTCATTTACTAAAAAAAACAGCTACATTCACCCAAAATATCACATTAGCGAGGTATCCGTCACCAAAAATTTTAACCCTTATTCCCTTAACGTGACAACCTCTTAAAACCCGGAACTACAGTACCTGTATATATGACGGTTGAGCTTCATTTGAATACTTTGGAGTGAATTGGAATTGGAGTGAATTTTTTTATTTTTTTATTTTTATTACACCGTACTGCTGTAAGTAGATACAGTTGTAACAGGCAAATTAAAACTGTTAGCAGGTCAGGCGGTCAACAAACCGTGCAACCAATCAACCAAACCACGCCAGCTAGCTAGGCATCCTCAATCCTCAGTAATCGACCAATATACTCTGCTTAAATATGGCTGCCGCCCTTGATATGGTGGGGCAGGTTAACAATTTAACTGTCAGCAGCTTATCCACTGAGCAACCGTGTGTTGAAGGCCGGGAAAGGAGTGAAGTCGTTCCACATGCGAAATTAAGCCCGACGTTTCGTGAAACAAAAGATGCATTATCATTGACGAAGGATGATACATGTTTTGAGTCTGGTATTGAGAAAGTCAAAGATTATGAAGCGGAATACGAGTGCGACGAGTGTGTTGTTAAGACAGCAATGATAAGAGCGCTCCGCAGTCAACTCCATAAGGCGAGAGAAGAAATAAAGCGCTTAAAGGCTGTCGATCATGAAGTAGCCGAGGCTTCAATTCTTAATGGAACACTGGATAAAGTGCAGTTTAGCACTGTTGTACCAGTAGCAGGCCCTGGAGGCCAAAAGATCATCGAGGGTCAATCTATTGGGACAGCTGGACTCGTTCCTCACTCACTGCAGCATAGATTAGAACAGGCAATGGCCGGTCGAGCCAAAGCAGAAATTCGTGCAGCTGTGGTTGAAGAGGAGTTGTCCCTGGCAAAGTTAGAAATTATAGCATTGAGACAGCTTGGAGAGCCAATCACATTAGAAAGGCAAGAGGGTGTCATCCATCGTGGGAGGCCACATAGTCTAGATGATTGGTCGGTGCAACCTTTGTGGCCTATGATTCGATTTAAATCTATTTTGGAGACAAATAAAGCCCGCGTGTTCCTTGACTTTAACGCAGTCGCGATTGATGATGATGCTAGTGATTCGCGCAAGAGTAACATTGAGGCACGTTGGTCTACAACGAGTTCGACAAGCACGAGCACTGACCAGCCCGACCTCGGTGGCATTGAAAAAAGAGAAATGCACGCATACGTCGCAAGAGCCGCGATGCTTCTAGCAGCAAAGAATATTTGGGGTCCAGGCGAGACGCCTGAATCGGTGGCCTTTGAGCTTCGTGAGCTAATTGAGGTGATTGATCGTGCCTTTAGTGGAAATTGCAGGAAACAGGAAAAAGAGAAGTCGCATTGATGCCCCACGGTGCATATAACGCAAATCTCTACTCATTTATAATATCGCGCTCGATACTAAGTAGCCCTCTTGAACTCATAAATCTCATCGCATCAGGTCAAAGCCACGACTAACCTCGGAATCGCAGCTGAGAAGGGCGATCTAGCGACCGTGCAGATTTGTCTCATCATAGGTGCCAATGTTGACGTCAAAACTGCGGTGCGTGGCTAGACTATGATAGATTTTAAGAAAAAAATGTACTACTTTCATAATCATCTCTAATTTTCTATGGATTACCTTGTGGTGATGATTGTTCATCTCGTTTCTTGCTTACTGGTATCATTGCTTGTGAATTTGCGTTATACGTACACCTTTTCTTCAATTACTTTCACATGATTCATTTATAACAGATTGGTAAATCCGCGCTGATCCATGCATCTGAAAATTGCCATATTACTATGATGGAGGGTCTTATTCAAGCAGGCGCTAATGTTGATGCAAAAGACCAGGTGAGATGGTGAGGCAGGCCACGGTTTGAAGAAACAATTACGTGCCCTTACTGAGAACTATATGTTAGAAAGTTATCAAAAATCATTAGAAGGATGCTATAAAGTAATGCTAAATACCAGATATACAATGAACAATCAAACAACTAAAAAGTACTATCGTTTGAGGCATTTAGAGCGCATTTTAAGCCATTTCTAAAGTATTTCCTTGACCTTTGTTGGCGTGTTCGTACAATATTCTATTGTTCCTTGTTCTTTTGCAACTAATCATGTTGGTACTTACACTTCCAAATTTCCTTTCAATTGCTATCATTCGCTTCTACGCGGTAGAATGGTAACACAGCACTAATGTATGGCGCGATAGATGGCCATGTCGACGTTATTGAACTCCTTCTTGAAGCAGGCGCTAACATTGAGGCACAGAACGATGTAAGCCGTACTAACCGCAATTAGTAACGAATACGTAGAAATCTACAAGTAGCATACGTGATTCACTTTGTTTTTGCGTTACAGTATCTAATATCCGTCCAAATAATAGGATGGTCAGACAGCGCTAATTCTGTCCTCGTGTAATGGCCATGCCGCTGCTGTAGAACTCCTTCTTCAAGCAGGTGCCGACGTGGAGGCAAGAGATATCGAGGTAAGATTAAATAGTGCTTGTACACAGTAGAGGACTCTTAAAACTGGATTTCATGCTCCTCGAACTCCTTGATACTTGCTCAAGCCCGAAACTTCTCCATCTGGCACCGAATTGTTAAGTGGAGATATGATTCTTTCGTGCAGAGCGTTCTGAGCGCTTCTATTACAAAGTCGATACTAACTATATCTTTGATGGCAGAATGGTGATACGGCACTTATCAAAACTACCGAGGAAGGTCACACTGCCATCGCACAATTACTTCTCCAAGCAGGCGCTGATATGGATGTGACGAACAAAGTAAGGTGCTTAGGTGCATGGTAACACATGGAATTTCTTGTAACTTCAACCGTCACTTAGCACACAGTCAGATTTATACGATTAACAGTGTTTCGATAAATTGAAGCCAAATCTTGTTGAGCGTTCTTTGATTGCGTCCTGGTATTCATCAGCCATACTGAATATGATCACAGTCTACACCATTCCGTTAAACCTTCTATGCCTCTTCTGTGCCCACAATACTGTTATTAAAAGCCCTAAAGATCACATCGATGTGGGTGGAGATTACTTTCTTTTTCAAAGATTTTCACCCCTATTATCTCCTTGATGACAATTTTTTTTCGCGGCAGTATGCTGACACGGCACTAATCAAATCCATTGAAGGAGGACACACCACTATCGCAAAACTCCTTCTTCAAGCAGGCGCTGATAAGGATGTCAAGAACAAGGTATAGCACTTAGATGTCGCTAGGCATTATTGAATTCCAGTATTATTGAAGCAGAGTATACCTTCGGATATATAGGATGAATTGGAAATTTACGTCCCGTTAGTAGCTACGTAGTATATACGTGCTGTGATTTTAATATGTTCTGGTTAAACTCACTTTTATGGCAGAATGGTGACACAGCACTGATCAAATCCGCTGAAGGAGGGCACACCACCATCGTGAAACTCCTTCTTCATGGGGGTGCAGATAAGGATGCCAAAAACAAGGTTAAGTGCTCATACGCATGGCACATCATCGTATATACGCATGAAAAATGAATGAAACCAATCGTGTTAATGCTTGCATTCAGGTACACGTAAGTTTATTATTGTGCACTACTTAAAATCTGCCGTAATAAGCATCATTACTTTCGGGCACTCTTTTGTTCTAGATTGGCGCTTCTGCACTCTATTGTGCTTCATGTAAAGGACATCCTCTTGTCATAGATATTCTTCTGCAAGAGGGCGTTGACACAGAGGTCAAAGATATGGTATGTTGCTTATGTGCACAGACACATCGATACAACCTTCTTTATAGCCTCTAAATATGGATACCTATCTACCCTACATTTCCCTCGAATGTGCCAGTACGTACGTACAATTCGCCATCTGCAATTTATTCTCGTACTCTCCCATTCCCCAATCCTTTATTCTCTTCTTTATGGCAGAGTGGCAACACAGCACTCATTGGTGCATCAATATATGGTCATGCAGATGTTGTTGAACTTCTTCTTCGAGCGGGCGTAAAAATGGATTCTGTTGAAGACGAAGTGAGGCACACCAACTTTCATATACAGTAGATACTCTATTGAGTGAGGCATTTTTATAATTTTAAACGCTATGGCGGAAGTAATTACTTTCTTATACAACTTCTATGACCATTCCACTTCTTAATGTGGCCCCAACTTTTCGCAGTTTGGCTACACAGCACTCTACCATGCCGCAGATGGCGGCCATACCGCAATCGTGAAGCCCCTTCTTGAAGCAGGCGCCAAGACGGAATTGCTGAATAAAGTGAGCTACGCCATAATTTCAAAAAAATGCTTCTTATTATCTTATTATTAATTAGGGATAACACTTTCAGCTTTTCTTCTTATATAAGAGTGGAAGGTGTCGAGTAGAGCAAATTTTAACGCTCGTAAGTTGCTTGTAAATATCGTTTCTTAAGTATTTGCTTCACCAATCCTTCAATCGGACAAAATTAACTGGAGCAGAAAGAAGGGAGATAAGACCTTCCAATAATAAGCGTTTACTTCTTCTATGTGCTCTAACGTTCTTGGCTGGCTCTCAATTCGATTCTTCACGTAGAGGCCCTATACTGCACTCTTTGTGGCATCAAAGAAAGGCCATACTGACATCGTTAAGCTTCTCCTTAAAGCAGGCGCTAAGCAAGACTTCAAGGCAAAGGTAAAGCAAAAAATCAATGCATCCTGAAGGCGGCCTCAAGACGTCGATCTTTTCATGTTAGCGTACTTTCATATCAATATTGGCGTCTAATTTGAATTTTCAGGACGGCACCACGGCAATCTACCACGCCTCCTGCAATGGTCATACCGCCATTGTGGATCTACTTTTGCAAGAGGGCGTCGATACGGAGGCCAAAGATGTGGTAAGTTACTAGCATAAAGTACTCATGCACGTTCGTGTGAAGGCGAGGTTATCCCCAAATCCCAAATAGTGATCCTGACGGTAATCTTATCTCTCAATCCGCCACACGCCGTCAACTCCAAATTCGACCTTTTATTCTTTTACATTAGTGTATTAGACCCCTCGGGCTGCTTCAAGAGACAAACCCTACCTTTTATTCAAATACTACCGGCCTTATCTTTCCCAACCCTCGATTCTACCACCATCTTTTTCTTTACCCAGGATGGCAAAGCAGCACTCGTTGTTGCCTCACAAAATGGTCACTCGGATATTGTAGAGTTCCTTCTTAATGTGGGTGCAAACATCGATGCGCGCGACAAGGTTTGCTCACATATAAATTTATCGAGATGCATTACGTTGACATACTCTGTTCATAATACACCAATTAGAGAGTAACACACTTATACTATAATTGCCTCTCTCACTCACTTCAACCCAATAGCGTGACAGCTCAGCACTCCACAAAGCCTCAATCTATGGCCACACCGCCATCGTTCAGCTCCTCCTTAAAGCAGGCGCCAATGTGGAGGCGAAGAATAAGGTATATCTATCCCCACTCAATAGATATATATTATTGATAAACTATGTACTACTACTTAGTAACTACAAAGGCAGCTCTTTGTAAGAATTTATACTCTAAGTAGAGATAAGACATCTCTTGCTGAACTGAATTCGTTATATGTTTTGCGAGCGCACTTAGGACAAATGAAATTTGATTAATGGCCACATTTCTAGTCCCAAATGTTCGGATTGCCAAGATTATAACAATTTTTCTAAGTAGAGTAAAAATCATAATTTTTGCAGTCCACGTCTTTTGAGATGCACAATCTACTTCTCATTATCCCGCCCATTTCTTCTTGATAGAACGGCTACACATCGATCATCCTGGCTTCTACTTATGGTCACTCTGCCGTTGTAGAGCTTCTTCTTCAAGCGGGTGCTGATGTAAAAGTTAAAGATACGGTAAATCTTTTCCAATGTCTGTATACTCTTGTCACTATAAGGGCTCTTCGCTGTACTGACCTTAGAAACTATTTGATCGTCTCAAATCTGGCCCTCTACGTCCGGTAGCGTGGTACGACGGCATTTCATTGGGCCTCAAGAAGTGGTCATCTGGCCATCGAGGAGCGTCTTTTTAAAGAAGACGTCGATATTGAGGCAAGGGACAAGGTAACGCTACATTTTCTATTGCGTACATACTTTAGTTTTCTGGAACTTGTACTTTCTGCAATCATAACATAGTTTTCACATTTTAAATTAAAAGTAGTAGTTAGTGCAAGTTCTCATATAATCTATCCTGAGTTTTTGCGTGTGCACTTATTGACTTAATCAGTTTCCGCCTCTTCCAAGTTTTAGAGGCTTATTCGAAACGGTGCGAAAATATTTTTGAGTTGGCGTATTTAGTAATTTAAATGGACATTGACCGATTCATGCAATTTACATTTTCGAATTGATTCTTTCTTGGGGCAGGATGTATTTTTCCACGTATAATGTTCATGACTACTCTCAATAGTCCTAGTTGTATGTACTAGTATTCACTAAAAGCTCATCATTTATAAAATACAGGCCAGTGCGGAAGATCATACAAGCGTGAGGCGCATGGTACCCGTAATTTTGTTTTTATTAAAAATAATCAAGCGCATTTTTACTACGCGGTAGACATGACAGATGCATTGTGAATATTGGTGAACAAAATTGTGTACCAAAACCCTTCTTTTATCAGCAAAATTCAAAATAAAAGCCTAGGTTCCTCAATGTTGAGTTATTGTGTGGTTGCGCTACGCCTTTTTCAAACTCTGGAAGTTGCACCGTCTCATATTCCACATTGTGCGCTGCTTCATAATTTCATAATTCATTTGTTTTCTTCTTCTTTCTGCTGGTAGGATGGCAACACAGCGCTCATAATGGCCTCGCGCAATGGCCACACAGCTACCGTAGAGCGTCTTATCAAAGCGGGTGCCAATTTGAACGCGATGAATAATGTAAACCAACAGTTATCCGCCAGATGCTTACTATACTACAAATATCTGAAATCTGTACAGTATGCGACTAATTGTCGATAGCAACTAGCTTCTCGAATAATGCAATTGTATTATTTTTGTATTATGTTATATACTCATATTTCACTCTATATTTTATTCTCTTGAAATTGCATCCTTTGCAATGTACACTATATTTTACTGCTCATTGATCTCTGACTTCATTCTGAACCTAGAATGGCTTCACGGCACTTTGTGGTGCCTCATGGTCTGGACACCTCGCCACAGTGAAGCTTCTTTTTGAAGCAGGCGCCAGAATCTCCGATAGAGTAAGCCAACTTTCACAGCTACATGAAAACCACTTACTTCTGAGAGCGAAGACAATAAAAACGACTCTCTGCATGATTTATGTGTATATATTTTTATTAATGCTCTCTCTACATCACTTTTTGATCTACTACGTGAAAAGCTATTATTTAACGTGTGTGAGATTCTGCCTACTGTCCATCGCAGTTCCAATCTCTAGTAGAATGTTCTCATGTTCCGATTATTGGATTGGCTCATCTATTCACATTCCATCGTCCATGATGTGTGCCCCGACCATCTCTGTCTCATTCCCTCTCGCAATCTCTGGTAGATATACCCCCGAGAATTAATTGAGGCCTCAAAATTTGGCCACTCCGCTGTTGTTGAGCTCCTCCTTGAAGCAGGCGCCGATATTGACAGTAAAGACACTGTAAGTCTACATGCACTCATGCGTTCACCTTGAAACCTTCTGAACTCGAAGGATTTTATTTGACGGGTCTACGTCTGAAGTGCAAACGCTTATGGGTTAAGTTACCTTCCTTACAAAATTATTTATAATGTGTATTTGTGTGTGTATGTTTGCATTCGTTATGCATATGGTAGAGCGGTCTTACAGCTTTCACGAGTGCCTCCGCATCTGGCCACCTCAGCGTAGTACAACTTCTTCTCCGAGCGGGCTCCAATTTGAACTGCAAAGACTTTGAGGTGAGACTCATCTCCGTAGTATGACGAGGTATCAAGTACCTTCAAGCAAAATTTTTCATGTTTACGCTGCAATATTCGCTCGAAGGAGCTCGTGAGCACATTATTTCTGTCATGAAGACATTCAAACTTTTGAGTTATTGATAGAGATTGAGAAATCACTATCCAATTACATGAGTGGTTACATCCTTGCTTTCGGTTCGTGTATTTTCTTCAACTATCTGGTTTCTTCGTGGTAGGGCCACACAGCGCTCATACTTGCCGCAACTGAAGGTCACGACGACATCGTGAAGTTCCTCCTTCAAGCAGGTGCTAACCACGAAATGAAGGATGAGGTAATTCGTCTGGAGTCAGTTCTCCTGGGCGTTAAAATTATACAATTCCTAGCACGCTACTATTACAACTCCTTGATTCCATACAAATGCATTATCCATACAAATGCATTATATAATTTACATTAAGTAAAAATGATGACAATCAAAGAAATATGATTATTCAAACTGGACTTTCATCTTCTCACAAATCCATTGTTGGTATTATGAGAAAGTAAGTTTCAATGCATTTCAAATTTTCTGGGTGTTGCTAGTATTAGTAGCAGATTGTGTCTAAGACAAGTTTCCTCTCGATTTATCCTGGTTCCTTTTATTCGTTTGACCTCATAACCAGGATGGCCGTACAGCGCTTGTTGTAGCCTCATTAAGTGGTCACATCGCCAGCGTGAAGCTCCTCCTCGAAGCGGATGCCGCTACCAAGGAGGCAGTGAAAGCAGTAAGTAGGTTCATATCCTCATAATGATTCTTTCACTAAAGTGGTTAAATAATCTATAGAATTCCTGGCTTTCTTATAGCGTGTACTTCACGGACTACCCATTGGTCTTAGAATGTTACGGACTTGTAAGAATCTAGAATATTCATACAGTAATGTTCATGTCGTCACGCGCCATTGTTGTGCTCTTCGAGTCCACCCCTTTAATTCAAACTCTTTTGTTTTCATTTCGCGTTCATCTTCAGATTCGTGAGCTAAAGATGAAGGAATTTTCGTCAATTTTGATGAAATTAAAGCTTATACTGATATTTTTGCCCTTCTGCGACCCTGCGGTGATGGCAGTGACTGTGACAGTGAATGCAGTGACGACGAATGATTTGAAACAGCTTTTAGAGCTGAACCAAGGATAGGAATTTGTAGCTCGGTAAGGCCACTGCAGTAAACAAAGCAATACCGTGAATTAGTGAGCTCTCCAGTACATGCCTAAATGAGACAATGACAATGCACAGTTTTTGTGCAAGCACGGAAAAGCGATCTGCTGTTGCGATTGGGTTGTATAATCCGTATAAGTATAAACCCAGGTTTGTTGATAATAAAAGGGACTCGAGATCTCCCGAACTCGAACTCGAACCATGGCTTACTACTTACTACGAGTAGACGCAACCACCACGGCTGGGCATCTCTCTTTTACCTTAATCGTTTTCTGGGCATCTCTCTTTTACCTTAATCGTTTTCAGGGGACTGTGGCTGAGTAGGACCTACGATTGGATCCGGTCATGAGCAATCCGAATCATTGGTCCCGAGCGCCTTGACCCCCTTCCCTTGGGCTTGCGTATTTATTAATTAAAAGGGTGCCATCTATGTGACCGGCGTCTAAAAAGTATCCTAGGCCTGAGTGAAACAGACAGCTTTGCTCTCTGGCACAGGTAAATAGCGATAGCATTGCTGCATTTCTCGCGAAATGCGAGATCGATGCACAAGATTCCAAAATGGCGAGAGTGAGCCCAAATCGGGGAAAGGAAAAAAATCCAAAAAGGCGAGTGAACCCAAATCGGGGAAAGGAAAAAATAACAGTTCGTCGCGCTGTCTTCTGGTACGCTGCTCTTCCTCAACTACTTCTTAGGGATGTGCGGGGGAAAACGAGGCTCAGGAAATCCTCTGAGATATCCGAGCGCTGTGGTTTATTCTTGATGGGCAGGTACAGCCAACTTCTTCAGTCCTGGAGAAGTGATCGGGCCAAACTTCTAAGCAAAGGGAAACGCTCTGAGCGACCTGACACGGAACTCCGCCGCTTGGAGCAAGCAGTCAAGAAGATTCAACGAAACGAACCTCACTGTATTTCCAAAGCAGTCAACCTTGTCTTGGGTCATGGAAGAGCTACCTGTGACAACCCTGAGACTCTAGAGCAAATGAGGAGCAAGCATCCTGAGGGACGTGGCACTTGGGATAAACTACCTACGCCCGTATCCCGTGAAGAAAAATCCTGGCACCGCTTCGACTCTTTTCCTTCCATTGTGAAGTCTTCCGACCCTACTAAGGGAGTGGGACCTCGTGGACTTCGCAACCACCATCTAATGGCTCTCCATGATGCTGAAATTCATATTGTTGGTTCCAGCTCTAGGGATACTCCCCTGGTTACGATGCAGAAATTGGGCGAAACAATCTACGCGGGCAGAGTTCCGTGGCTCACCGCGGCCTTAACGGAGTCTCAATTGACTCCTCTTCGTAAAAAGGCTACAGGCCCAGATGCTCGCCCAGTCTGCGCGGAGTCAGCTGACACTTCTTGCTGGGCCAAGGCTGCATCCAGATCGGCTGTGGAATCGGTTCGTAGTCACGTTTCCCCACAACAACTCGCGGTTGGTGTGCCGGGCGGAATGGAGGTCCTGGTCGTGGGTTGGCAGCTTACTGTCGAAGAGGCTGCTGCCTCGAAAAGATCCTTTGTTGTGCACGGCGATGATCAAGTGAATG
>Ga0307931_1002910_pt1 | contig 10703 bp, 6 predicted proteins | sample OrgLakmetageno47_FD_201816 | JGI IMG/M metagenome (GOLD analysis project Ga0307931, IMG submission 201816) | Saline water microbial communities from Organic Lake, Antarctica - #47 | ecosystem: Environmental > Aquatic > Non-marine Saline and Alkaline > Saline | place: Antarctica: Organic Lake... | reverse complement strand
TTCAGTTGTCGAACACCTACACTTTTTTGTGCACACTGTCGTCAAGTTCTGAGCTAGCGCAAGGTACGAAGAACCTGTTGCTCAATGTAATGAACCGACGTCAAGAGGGATATTGCAATGAACATGGACTTGTGAAAATCTGAGACAAATCCACCGACGAACAATCGAGATAGCGCCGATGTGCGTAGCGACACAAATGAGAGAAAAATCCGCGTGTCTCATGAGTCACTACCGTCGACCTAGTTGACATTATATCGATGCGTGTGATGAAGGAAATTGTCGCACAATTTCAATCGATAGAATAACTTTACTACGTGCTACCGTAGACATTTCAGCTCTACGAAGGGCGCTCGCAATGGTGATAAACGTGATGACAACGCTGCAGAACACGCTGAGATCGGACCCAGTTTTACCAGCAAGCTAGAAACTAGACAAGACATAGATCTAGGCCGTGAACGAGATGAATGTAATGAATCAATTTGGAGACAGATTTAGGCATGCTTTCGACGATGTGAAAGTTTGAAAGAATTCTACCGCGGCGTTCTCGAGCTATGACCCGCGTCGCAACACGGCCGGCAACTGAAACTAACCCCTGTATACATTTTTGAGACAGGCCCCGAAGGGCCGGAATTAGATTTTTTGCAGCGCACAACTTTCGGCTATTTCCGTGTATCGATCAACTATCAGCGCAATCCCCGTGCCATGAACTCATCGAAATTCTTCTCAGGCAGTTCGTCAATCAGAAAGGACACCTACGAGACGGAATTGCAGTGAGCACAAAAAGACAAAAGGGAACTGTAAACCAAAAGAAAAGAAGGAATATAGCAGTATGTATGAAAAAAAAATCCGCATTATCTAAAGACAACAGAGTAAATGAAGTGTGGTACTAAAGAAGCAAGAGCAAGGCAGAGGTCTGTCTCACCGGTGGTAGAGCGCCTTTTTTCGGAGACAGAGAAGAAAAGGGGGGGCTTCGAGTAATGGTTGTGAGGTCTACCGACAAAGGCGGAGGCATGGATCGTGAGTCAGGAGATAACGACGACGACAACGATGAAGAGGCAGAATCATCGTCGTTGTGGTCGTAAGTGGATGGCACTGCTCTTAATGAAGACGAAGAAGTTGACGATGGAGGCAGAGGAGTTGGAAGAGGCAGGTCTAAGAGAGGCAGGCCGAGAGCGTTTTCGAGGCACCGCAGGAGAGCGCCCAGGTCGTAGCGAAGGTGTAAGCTGAGGAGCTTGGAAGGCTGGCGGAATCCAAAAGATCCTTTCGCCATGCCGGGTAACTGCACCAAGGGAAAGACGCGGGATGCGGAAGACACGCGCACCTATAGGACACATGTGCGTAGAGAGGCAGGGTCGATATAAAATGAAGAATTCGAATAAGCTACGAGCACTTGAGGGACTCAAAATTTGCAATGAAGTTGGTTCCCCCCCCCCCACACACATTGCTCAGTCATTCTTACAAATTGCTCAATCACCCGAGCTGAAAGAAGAACACAAAATTTCATACTTAAGCGCGATGAATATTTGGTTCATCTGTGTCACGCGCACCTGAAGAAGGAATCGGCACATGGTCGCCAGGCCTTCGGTGACGATGTCTGCTTCCATCACTTCAAACTGCACTTCCACTTGCAGACCACTCCAGAGGTCACGAGGAGGACTAGCACCATGGTTCGAGAAGCCGCCGGATGCCTGTTCGCTGTCTTTGCCGTTGCTACCGCTCTCCCTAACTGCTGCTGCGGCAGATAAATCCCCACCAGACCAATCGAAGCCTTTGAAGCGTTCCTGGAGGAAAGTTTGCAGTTGAGCAGGAAGTGCGGCGTTTTGGAATGCTCGCAGATCCTCCCAGGTACGATTGGCACTACCAGTGCTGGGTTGGTGATTGGGCAGTGCAGGAAGAGTGACACAAAAGGCCACCGGATCAGCGAGCTCACAACATTGCTCGTACGACTTCGTTGTTCCAGACGAAAGAAAATTGAAGAATGCGAGGAGCGTTTGCTTCGCGGCCGCTGGAAAGACATCAGAAAAAAAAAGCACAATGAGAAAATGAGAAAATGAAGCGAGGGCGTTAAAAGGACCGTTGCATGGTTGCACCAAAAAGGTAACAAAGCAGACGGCAGCACAATTCCATGCGCATTGCGCCCACTAATTAATTTCAGCCTCAAACGATTGTCACCTCGGTGTTGTGCTATGGCTTCAGGCCGTTGGCTGGCGCGGGTAGCGTGGGTCAGGGACTGGTGCAAAGCTTTGAGGTGAAGCCGCTGCCGCTCAACATGCTCCCCGAAAGACGCATCGCGCGGGGTCGAGGGGCGCAGCAATGGCCTGGTCAAATCAAATGAGCACTCTGCTTAGCTCTTAGATCCATTAATGGATCACATCCACATCCATGCACGAACAAAAGATACAGCAAGATTACCTTCGTGTCTGACGCAAATAATCCCTTCCTAACACGTCAAATACAGCAAGTCCAATTAAAATCTATGTCAAGAGAAGATTATCGAAGTTTCTTACTGACCGAATGAGGTCTCGGTCAGCATCGGCTAATCTTAAGGAGTCGAGGAGCGTGCTCGAGGTCCATGGCCGCTTCTTCGATCGACGCGTCGGTTCGTAGGATACGCTGTCGAAAAATCTGTCACGATAACGTGTGACACGACGTTTTGTATACGCATTCAAAGCTCAAACGATCCTAGCTCTTACCCGTCATTGTCGAGCATTCTATTACGCCCCAAAATCCAAGAGAGGTTCGAGTTGCTTTTGTCGACGAGTTGATGAGTTGTTGTGAGTTGAGCTGTCAGAATTTTTTAGGACTTCGGCCACATCCACCCTGTACTTACATAAGTTCGACCAGACGAACAACCAACCAGCCAATCAAAGGCCGGGAATTCCAAACGCCTGTGGTTGGTTGGTTTCCTCTCAACGGCTCTGGCGCCATCGACCGGCAACAGCCTGCGAAAAGGAACGCAGGCGCGGCAGAGCGCGCAGTGACTTCGGTGCGCGCGCAGCTTATGTATCACGCGTACGCATGTATACAAGATGCGCACCTCTCTTGTTTTTACACGTACTGTGTTGGTTGCTTCAGGCGTGACGTTACTTTTACGAAACAGAACTCTCTCCGAGTTGGGGAGCGATACGGGCTCCGGGATGACGCCTGCGTTGGCCTCCCAAAAGAGCATTGCCGGCAGCGCTAAATGCGTGTTTGCAGTAGTAGTGCCCCTGGCCATTGCAATGGCTACTATTCTATCCTCGACGGTCATGACGGGTGTAAGCGAGGACGCAGCGTCAGACGCGCATCGGTTGGAACGAGAGGCGATTTGGGACATCCCCGTGATGGACACCCTTCGCATGTGGAAGCGCAGTATGGGCACCGTGGGCTCAGGAAAGCTGCGCCTCGAAGACTCGTACGAAAACGGCGAGACTCAGGTTAGACTTTCGTTTGTGCCTTAATACATTTCTTTCGTTGTCGCCTTGAGGTTGATTTCTCTTACCCCTGACTACTGCCCCCCTCCCCCTCCTTCACGCTTTGACCTTGCTTCCCCTGGTCTTCATCCTCTCGCAGTTCTACAACGTAACGGAACGCTACTACACGAAAATCCTCGAAAATACGGTGCGCACTAGGTTATGAGTCGCGAGCTTGTTTGGTGGCCGAGTTGCGTTACTCGTTTTCTTCTTGAGTGCAAGCGTGGGGTTGTTTGAAGTGTTTTGAAAACAGAGTTGCTGTCTATTCTGTTCCCTCTTTGCACATGCTACGCATAAGCGCGTGGGCTCACTGCCTCACTGTTTCCTGCCCTTGCCACTTGCTATCCCTCAGACTCGCGTCTACGACGCTGTTGATGGCACCTGGTACAATGCCACTGTGAACTACACTACCTATGGGAACTGGACGAGAACCATCACCAAACAGGTAAAGGGAGAAAAAGAAGAAGAAGAAGCAGTGCGTGTGCTCGCATCGTCTCTGTGCCGAAGCTTATCTGTCTCCCTCCTATTCTGGGTTTTCACTCCCAGCATACACTAAGCGCGATTCATTGATGTCTTTCCTTCTCTTTTACTTTTTTTTTTTTTCGTGCGCGCTTATTTGTGTGCGTGGGTCTTTTACATGCAAAAGGTGCAAATTGAGGGCATCGGGCAGGTAGTTGACTCGACGATCTCACCCGACGGGAAATGGTTCGTGACGGTGTCGGGTTACTTCACCACTGCCACCAACTACGGCGGCTACAGTTGCCTCACGGCCAACAACGAGTGCCCCGAGGCGATCGGGTACATCGCCATTTTCAAACGCGATCCCTACGATGGCACGCTCCTCATTCACGCCTACGAAAAGTGAGCGTGACGACATTCATTGCTGTAGTCTGCAGTCTAGGATTATATGCTTCCTTTCTTCGTGTCTGTCTGGATGTCTTCATGTGCTCTGTTCGCATCCTAAAGCTGTCTTCACCACCGTAGCATACTCTCCCTTCGCCTCTCTCTGTATTTATTTTGTGTGGTCTCCTTTCCTCGCTGTCTCACATGCCCTTTTTCTTTCGCTGCTTTAAAAACCACGATCAAATCATGTCATCACCAGGGTGGGAGATGGTTTCAACCTGCGGCAAGTGCAATTCTCAGGGGACGGAGCGCAAGTGTACGCGACCGAATACGACAGGGGCAAAATCTTCACCTATTCCCACTACCAAGGCACGCTCACGCTGATTGACACCATTCTCGACTGCACCGGCTCCAACTTCGACCAGTGCGAAGACCTGGGGGTGTCCCGGTCGCTCGAAGGAGCCGATCGCATGGTGCTGGCAGGCGACGGGCGCTCCATTTACGTCGCCACGCACAACGGCCAGAAAGTGATCCATTACCAGCGCAACGAGTCAACCGGCCTCCTCTCGTACCACGACGCTTATCAGCCAAGAGCGTACTTCTACACGTCAGTGGTAGTGTCTAGGGACAATGCCAACGTTTATGCGGGCGCCGTCTCCGCTTTGTCTCGAAACAGCGGATCGGCTTACGTGTTCATGTTTGCTCGCGCCACTTCTGGCAGCGACTGGGGCGCTTTGACCATGGTCACTGTGCCCTCCACCGACCCTGCTTATTACGGATTCTACAGCGTGCCCAGATTGCAAGTGTTTACCTCCATCACCAACCCTTTCGACAGCGGCGCGGGGCAAGTGCTCAAGTTCCCGCGCGATTTAGTGATGGATTACACCGACAAGTTCGTGTTTTGTGCGGGCTACACCTCATCCAACGTGGTGGCGTTCATCCGGGACCCGGACTCGGGGGTGCTCATGTACGCGACTTCTGCCCAGGGCGAAGAACAGTACCTCGACACCACCACCGACTTCAGCTTCAAGTACCCGATTTCTTTAGCGCTCGCCGGCGACGGAAGCTCCCTGTACGTGGCGTCGGACGCTACCGGCGAAGGAAAAGTGAACGTGATTCAAGTGGAAGTGACCACTGGATTCCCGACCCCCGTGCCCACCTCGGTGCCGACCATCGACTACTACCCCAAGCTTGACAACTTGTCCTACACCGAAGACCTCACTTGCTCGGAGTCGTCTTGCGGACAATTGTGGCCAGACCAAGAGCCGGATGACGCTGACACACGATTCGACAGCGAAAAGATTTGCGGCGGCACTTGTTTCGATCAGGACGGCTCCTGCTTGGAAGGCAACAAGAAGTGCCCTTTCAACGTTGAGGTGACTGTGGAGGGGCAGAAGAACGGCACGGTGGTGGAGGCGAACCTGACCACCTGGGCCGATGCCAAGGACTACTGCGAGACTGCCGGCGGGCTTTACGACAGCGGCGATGTGAGCGGCGGCGGTGCTCGCTTGTGCACCGTGGATGAAATCGCCTTCGACGAGACTTTGGGCGCTGGCTGCTGGCCATCCACTGACTTGCAATGGTCCTCCACAACCTGCACCACCAACTCTTCGACGCCTCAAGCGGGGTACTATGCCGTAGCTCCCTCTGCTCGCTTCCCAACTTCCGAAGCCGTGTGCGTGCCCGCGGATGCGCGTGATCCAGACACTGGCGACGTGATTCTGGTGCGCACCTCGTGCTGCGCAGAAGTGATCTGCGGGGGCTTCACGCCCAGTCCTACGGGTACTTTGAAGCCGACGCCCGATGTGAACGAAGCCCCCACTTTCTACCCGACCGTGATCCCTAGCTTCATGCCGTCCCCAAGGCCTACTACGGTGCCTACGGTCTACGGATGGGACATCAAGATGACTTACGTCGAAACCTTCAGCAACATCATGGTGCTCTCTCAGCCGAACGGCCTCACCGTGTCCCCTGACTGGTATTCGGTCTACGTAGTGGGTACCGAGTCCAACACGGTAGTAGCGCTTCGTCGCAACGCCACTACTCCAAACCCAACTGGCCTTCCTACGAACCCTCCTTCGCCGGTGCCCACCTACTTGCCAACTCTGTTGCCGTCGCCTGCGCCCACTCCAATCCCTACTCCATCGCCTTCCCCACTTCCAACGCCCGTCCCCACGCAGTTTCCAACGCCGCTGCCCACCCCTCAGCCCACGCCGTTGCCGACTGCGCAGCCCACCCCCGTGCCTACGACTCCCGAGCCTTCGTCTGTGCCAACCCCCAATCCAACTCCGACACCAACCAAGGAGCCTAGCCCGATCCCTACGCCTAGACCGTCACGCTTGCCGACGCCTGAGCCCTCCCCGCAGCCCACCATCGTGCCCACGATTGATCCCACGCACTTGCCCACCCCAACACCGACACGGAACCCTTCTCCTCTGCCTACGATCGACCCTACGCACATCCCCACGCCAGCTCCCACCACCCCGGAACCTTCGCAAGTGCCCACGCCAGTGCCGACCTCGATTCCGCTGTACTACATTCGCCCGTACAACAACTCAGAGTGGTGCTGGACTTTACCCAAGGCCGACACCCCTTCCGGCTACCGCAACGGTTTAGTGCCCGTGCTCGCGCGATGCGTCTCCTCCAAGTCCCAGAAGTGGTCCTTCGACATCAAGCGGAAAGAAATCCACCCCCACAACGCCTACGACTGGTGCGTCGACATGGATTTCGACAAAGGCGTGCGGCGCCCCTTGACGGTGTTTCGGTGCGGCAAGACGTTCAGCAAGAAGGCCGACCAGGGTCACCAGCAGTGGCTGTGGCCTGGGAAGATGGGTCCCGAAAGCGGCGGTTTGCTGGAAAATGTGGCGACCAAGAGGTGTGCCGGCGGTGGGAAAGAAGTGTACCAAGGCCGGTACATCCAATCGTGGTTCTGCGATCGCGACGACACGCCGTTTTACTGGGACTTCATTTTAACGAACTGAGGGTCCGATGAAGGAGAAGAAGAGTAAGCGCAATGCTTTGTTCTGGGCGTGCGTTGAACACAGAGAACAAAAAAACATATACCGGTATAGAGAGAAAGACAGCAGCAAAAGCAGCAGCAGCAGAACTATGAACTGGAAGAGCAAGAAAAATCAACGAAGGTCACCGCCGCGTGGATTTGTGCACTGCACTTATATAGAAAATATGTGGTTTAGTTCTTCTTCTTTTCTTGTTCTCCTTGATAATACATAAATACGGACATATTCAACCGATACGTGTCCTCCATTCCATGAAGACTACAAACTCCCCCCGGAGACATATACATATACATATACATATTCAACTTGAAATCAAAATCAAACGCAAACGGCACTGGCGTACTACCGTACTGGCGTAAATATTGACGTCGAAATCGGAAATCGGAAATCCGCCCAGCAGCGTTCAGCAAAATCATTTGCGAAATGGGTTGTATGGTTTATGGGTTATTCGTATTCAGGTTTTTTAAAAAAGGCCCGCACTCAGGGTTAAGTAATACCTAGGATTTCAAATGAATAGCTGCTACGAAGTAGGTATAGTCCAGTCTAGTCTAGTGAGTACTCCCCAAAAATACAAAGAAACACCACTGTGGCATATAACAATCAGAAAAATGTTGTCTTCAGAACAAGTCTGACTGGGCTGAGTGTCTTTTTGAGTAATTCAATTGCAATCATTTACTCTCGAGAAAATTCGTCTGCGAAAAGAGAAGTCCAAAGTTCAAAAGGGTACAGGGAAAAAGAAAGAGAGAAATGGGCAGTGTCTGGTACTTCCACTTCTCACTTCTGCGCCATTTGAAATCGCGAAATTCGAAATGCTTTGTGCATTCGGCGACTTCCTGGTATGGAATCATGTGTAAGTATTAGCAAAATTGGATTGAGCCCCCGAGGGAAGAACTGATTCGTAGCTAACAGGCACGGTGCCACCTAGTCGGCGTCTACAGAGACTCCCGGGCCAGACGGAAAGCCAGGCTCGGGGTTCCCTTTCTGCCTGTTTGACCTCTTGTTCGCACCCTCCGGGCCTTCGGGGCTATATCGGCCCATGTCTAAAGGGAAGTTTGGAGATAGAAGTATTATTGATTTCTGAAGATGCCCTTCTTGACTTTATACGGCGTGGTGTAGTTTCGGCTGATAAGAGGTTGTCACGTTTAGAAAGTGAGGGTTAAAATTCGGTGGGTTTCCTACGAGAACAAGGGCCTCATATGTATACAGACACCGTCGCTGCTCATCTCGATGCATGGCCCTTTCGAAAGCTAATATTAGTGCAAGGGTTCCAAGCAGAAAAATAAGGGATTAGCTGAGAAAACAAGGACTGGCGGTGACTGTGAGACCATTTCCCCCACTTATTACAGTACGCGGAACTGCCTGTACCCTGTACAGATGATAACGAATTTTCCTTCGGGATTTTTCATCCTTCGCTATCCTCAACCCTCAACAGACCACCTTTACACCTGCTAATGCGTAGTACTAAAGCTACAGATCTGTAGCAACAGTAGTACTATGTCCCAGGCTGGGAATTCTTCCTCAAGCTCTCTCCAGGGCAATCCTATGTTCAGAACATGAGTTCGATGACTTCTAGCTAGAGCACGCTGTAGCTGGAAAACAGCTCTGGTACTTCTCTACGGTAGTGTCTTCAGTGCAGGGCGTGGGTTGACCCCATTTCTTCAAACATCGCTGTCTATTTCGACGTGCCCCCCAAAAAATCATACCAGCATTCGTATCAGTACTTAGGCTCAATTCGTGGTACCTATAATGCGTCTGTGGGCTCACATGTTGTGGGCTGAAGTGCCAACGATTTGCTATGTAATTATCCTTCAGACGTCCACAATCTGCGCACTCCCAATCGACGATACTGATTCGCACACACTAAACACTAAAAAAATTCGCACACTTCAGAAGCCTTTTCAACTAAAAGAAACGCCTGCGTATCAGATGAATGCAAACACTGATGAATGTTCATTTTTGACGCATGTTTGCAATCGAACGTGTATTTCGCTAGAATCTCAGCGAAAAGAAATTGCCGTGTTTTCGTATAATTTCGGGAACTATCGAGATGAGGTGCGCGGGCTTCTCCCTCTGCATAATTTTGTGCCCTCTGTCAACGATTATGACTGGTTCTTCTTCATGGATTCAGACTCCACGTACGTGTCATCTCTTGGGTGGACAACGTGCGTTACAACTATAGCTCTGAACGAACAAGTACGCTACGTAGTTGAACATCACGAGACTGAATTATCACCCTCACTTACCGAAACTTGGTCCCTGGTGTTGACAAAATGGTTTAAATTCGGACACATCCCTGCCGTCCTTCGCAGCTTCAAGTATATTGTTCACGCTGACTCCTCAACGTTTGCTCAAAATCATAACTTCTACGCAATCCCCAACATCACTTTCCTCAGGAAAGTTATTTCAAAGTCGTCAGCGCAGCTTTTCTTGTGTGCTCACCCGAGACGATCGCGAGTTGTCGACGAATTCCATGTAACTGTTAAAGTACTCAAGAAAGAAAATGCTACAAACTTGGCCCACTGGAGGTCGTCAGTTCTTGAAGAGCTCGCTTACCCGATCGAGATAGTTCCAGTTTTTTCGATGGGGATTTTCGTTCGCAAAGTAGGGAACTACACCCACGAAGTCAGTGATGCGTTTGAAAATGTTTTCAAGTCAATGGTCAAGTACGGCCTTCGCAGAGACCAAAATGTGCTTCCCTTCGAGGTCATCAGGCATTTTCCATCGCCAAGAGACCAAGCCCCTTGCGTATTCACAATCGCTCGGAACACACCTCATCGCACCTGTAAAAACGTAAGATGGCCAGCCATGAGAAAAGAGGAAACATGGCCCGCCTTTTGATCGATGATTAAATCCTTATTGCCGTCCCAGGCAACACACTGATTTGTCCTTGAAGATCTGCGTGGTCGGCCCTGACTTTCCGGACTTTACGGCTACAATACACCTGTCATATAATCTACTAGCATTCACACGTCGGAGAGGCACACTGGGCCCACTTTCCCGGAAACCTGAACTGCACCTGTTGAGCTTTTTTTCATTTCACCCGGTGAAGCATATAACTCCTGTACTCTTTATTTTCTGTACGGGAGCGCTTGAAATTTGAAAAAAAGGGAAGACACCAGAAGGATACGTCCCTGCCCCTCTCCCTCCTCCCTGCAGCAGAAAATAGCAGGCAGCATTATAGTGGAGAAAGGTGGGAGCTGTGGAAGGAGGCCGTGTCGAGTTGCGAGCGCCGCAATGTTTTAACCCCTCCCACGGTTTTGTTATAATTTTCCATTTCGCGTTGGTTTTGGTGTAGTTCGATTTTCCTATCTGAAACGAAATCAGTGTCCTTGCTCGGGAGTCTGAGTTGACGAGAAGACCCCGAGGAGCAAATATCAATAGACAAGCGGTC
>Ga0307931_1002909_pt1 | contig 10707 bp, 16 predicted proteins | sample OrgLakmetageno47_FD_201816 | JGI IMG/M metagenome (GOLD analysis project Ga0307931, IMG submission 201816) | Saline water microbial communities from Organic Lake, Antarctica - #47 | ecosystem: Environmental > Aquatic > Non-marine Saline and Alkaline > Saline | place: Antarctica: Organic Lake... | reverse complement strand
TTATTATTATTATTCTAATTCATTTATTTCTTTCTTTTTTACGCTGCCTTCGCGAATCCCGACCTGGCCATTTTTTTCTTTTGATATGAAACCATTCATGATGTGAAAATCCCTTCATTGGACCATCTATATTCCTTTCTGATTTCTTTGCTCTTCTCAAGGTGAGCGAATTCAGCAGCGAGGTTATCGTTATGGATGCCGTCGTTGTGGATCCCTCATCTTCCAATGATGTATACTTAGAGGCGAATGTGTCCCCTTTGTTAATGGCCGATCGTGATAATGTTATGGGGCTGTTTGAAGAGGAAATTTAACAAACAAGTGGCGACTTTCTTGTCGTCTTCTTCAAGTGATTGCCCTCGTCACCCACACCACTCAGCTCCTGAACTGGTAATGCGTGCAGCCCCAACTCTCAGACCAAGATCAAGACTTAAGCCCTCTTTCTCGCCATCCAGCAATTGCCCCAATAATTTTCCTTGTGGGTGTGGGTGTACAGTAGATGGCCATTGCCGATGCCCCCATGTGGAGAGGTAAAGAAATGGATAATTCTCCAAATTCCCGCCCCCGCCTCCAACTAGGGCGCGACTCACATTCACATACCAGAAGCAAGTGGGAACAAGTCGTTGCACAATAAATTCCTTAACACCTGAACGCCTTAGTGGTTAGTGGTTATTGCTGCCCTATAAATGAGCCTATTCCGAAATACAGTACAAAGCTGAGGCGCGTTGAATTCCTGTAATATCCGGAATTACGGTTCGATACATAACGGAATCACCACACACCATACAATCAGGGTTAAGATTCCCGTTTACGCAGAATCCCCGCGCGATGGCTAAAAAATTCACTTCACGTGGCATTTCCGCGGGATTTCCGCGGTTTTCCGCGGTATTTCCGTGACCGTGACGTAGATATAATGGCACTGCTAAATCCCCGTTGCGGAAATCACGTCTGATTGGTAAAAATTTCCCTTTCCGCGGAATTTCCCGCGGGAAACCGAACCTGGCATACAATTCGCACTCGATATTGCAGCTCCCACGGCCCACAGAACACTGCCGTGAATTAAGTAACGAACTGAGCTGGGGTTTGCTGGTATGCCACCCTTGCTACTCTTGGTGTACTCGCCGTTGTTTTTTTAACGGCCATTTGGTGTATCTTTTGTGGTAGTGCTCACGGGATAAATTTTGTTGAGACAGAATCTTGCACGCAATTGTAGCCATGAGATTACATTGGGGTGGTCGACTCATCTTCTGGCGCCCTGTCTAACAAAACGGTGTATTAGCTACCTTTTCTGCGGGTGGGAAATCCCCTTGAATGTAGCGACCAACGGACAGGAAGTTAAGAGCAAAGCATCGCCAACAACAAGAACCCTCCCTGTATAGCTCTGCAGCTCCTAAAGGAGACTACAAACCCCACTGTTCTCACATCAACAAAGGGTTCCATCAAGTCAGCGTCTATGGTTTTGACTTGGGCGCAGCGCATGCGCGTGAACATCTGCCTGTTGCGGAATAACGAATACAAAATAGCGCGTAGTTTTTCTACAAACGTCGCCATTTGTGATTTGCTTCGCTTGTACTCGATTTGTTTAGGGTCTACCGGCTGGATTTTAATTTCAAGGCTCCACGAGAGGGGGGAGGGGGGGGGGGCTGGATTCAGTTACTACTAGGCAGGGTTTTATGATTCAGGGAAGTCTATCAGACAGAGATATATAGCAAAACAGCTCATACTTTAAGTAAGAAGCTGGTCTATTCGGCGTCTGCAAACTCAACCGGGCCACGCTGAGTGTTCTTTTGCGTAGAGCAACTTTTAATCATTTTCTTTCGAGGTGCCCTCCTTCAGCCATCAGGAATCAGGAGGTCTGAGAATGGAGTGAGTCTGCTGTCTTCAATTTGTTTGACTTTTGACCAGGATACTGAGCTGCAATCATCTCTGAAGCAGCCGGAATTAGCAGGCGAGAAGAGACAAAAAGCAAAGCACTTGAACTACGAGTACGTAGTAAGAAGCTAATCAGGCGCACATTTTTATGTTCCTTAAATCCACGGGAGATCACATATCCAAGAATATATATTATATTAGGTCAAAAGCTTTAACCTCGCAGCCGAGCCACTCGCTCTCCTTGCAGCTCTGCTTGTCGGTGGTCAAGAAGGAGCATAGGTTCTTGATAATACAAAGGCGCGCACGTTTTAAACTACCGTCGACAGGCTGTGCGCCGCACACAGCGATAGCCATGGACCCAAGCAAATTAAAAGTGACCGAGTTGCGTTCGGAACTGGAGAAGCGCGGTCTCCCTACCGATGGCCTCAAGTCAGTGTTGGTTGCCCGGCTGCAGGCTGCACTCGATAGCTCAACCCCAACCGCTGCTGCTGCTGCTGCTGCTGAAGCGGTGCCAGTTGGTGCTGAAGAGCCGCCTGCCACTGAGGAGGAAGAGGCGGCAGCGCCTCCGAGCAGCAAGAAGGCAAAGCGAGGGTCGCCAGCGAAGACACCAGCATCAACCCCTGCGCCTGCAGCTCCAGCTGAGCCGGAGCCCCAAGACGCTACGAGCACTGCTGGAGGTGCAATGGAGGAGGAAGGAAAAGGAGAAGCAGAGGCAGGCGCAGAGGTCACTGCCACTGATGCGGCGGCGGCGGGTGCACAAGGAAAGAAAGTTGCGACGCCGAAATCGGGAAAGAAGGGCAACAAAGGCACCCCAGCCGGCAAAGCCCCGTCAGCAGCGACCACAACCGCCGCTGCAGCATCCCCTGGCGCCTCCGCAGCCGAAGGTGCTGAAGGAGCCGAAGGAGGAAGTGTTGCGTCTCCTGTTGCTGCCAAGACGAAGAAAGCTGCTAGGCCGCCCTCTAGCAAGGTCGGAGATCTAGCCAAGCTAGCCGCAGATCATTGGGGCTCTTCCCAAGCTGCTGCTGCTGCTGCTGCTTCCTCTTTTGACGCCTCTGTGGTACGAAGCAACCCTGTGCACCAGAGATCTCATGTTAACACCTGCTACTCATTTGGCCTCTTTTGTGTGTGTGTGTGTCCTTGATCAGAATAGAATGCCTCCCATTTTGTCTTCTCTTGATTTTTTTTCTATCATGTCTTCATTTACATCGTGTGCATGCTGCTGCTTCTGCTCTTTCTACTGCTACAGGTGGCTAAAATATACGCGGAGCAGCTGATGCGCACCAAGGCCAAGGACAAAGTTTCGTCGTCGTCGTCGTCGTCTGGTAGCACTGCTGCTGCTGCTGAGGGAGGAGGTGCCGCTGCTAGTGTGAATGCTCTGCCACCGCCAGGACCGAGCCGTTCGGAAGCTTGCACCCTACTGGAAAACAGGTGTTTTACATTGTTTGCTTATTTCTTTTTGAAGCACTTTTTTTTTTTTCGCTTCGCTTTTATGGGCCGTGTAGCAGTCACACTCCTTGTGCCACCATGCATGTATTTGGTCTTTTTTTTCTTATCTTTTCCTCTTCGATTTTTTTGTCGTCTACTCTTTTGTCACCTGTTTAGAATCATGTTCGGTATTGATGTTGATGTTGCCTTTGGTCACTTTACTTTTTGTCGCCTCATTAACAACACAGCGCCTATCTCGAGAAGTATTTGTGGCCTCATTTCAACGCATCCGCTTCTTCCAAAGAGCACCTGCTCTCGATTTGCCTGATGGTCAACGAGAAGATCAAGGCAGGAGTGCCCGCGTGGGCGTTTCTGCACAACGGCAGCGAAGAAGATGGTGACGTCACCGAGGAAAGCGCCGACCAATTCAAGGCCTTCTTTGCGAACACCGCGCAACTCTTGGTAGGTTGAGTTGACGGTGGCAGAGTGGGCAGAGTGAGATGGTGGTTGTGTGCATGGTGGTTGTGTGCATGGTGGTTGTGTGCAGTAATAAGCAGGTCCGCTCAAGACGAAAAAAAAAAAATGCGGCCTTTTTGTGTCTCCATTTGAAAGCTTCTATTTATCTCATTTTTGTTTTATCATCCGCTAATTCTCTTGATGTGTTCCTTTTCTCTCGTCTATCTTCTTCTTCTTTCTTTCCCTCCCGCACGCTCACGCACCATTCATTCACGCGCTAGGTGGACGAAGTTCAATGGTCGACGCTGAGCTTCAAGGAGCGGAGTGCCTTGGTGCACTTTTGGGGCCACGCCTACTCGGGATGCTTCGAAGAACCCGCGGTGTGTGTTTTGAGGGATCATATTATATTAGTGTGACGATGGATGGATTGATTGAACGTCCTTTTTGCTTTTTGGAAAAGCACGAACCCATTATCACGGCCGTGCCGTTTCTTACAAGTGTTTTTTTTTTTAAATAAAAATCATCATCGTCGTCATTCAAATGACTTCCTCTGTCTTCTTCGCCTTATAATGATACATTTATTTACATCTGCCATGTTGGTTTTTCCTCTTGACCTGTTTTTTTTTTGAATCAGGTGAGCAGTGCATGCATGCGCCTTGTGTCTCTCCCCCTGTGGCACGCCCTCTCTGCTCCTCGCTTAACGCATGAGCTCCAGCAGTCGCCGCCGCTGCGGCGGCACTGGCAGCATTTGCAGGTGAGGCTAGAGGGCGAATAGTCGTGCTTGACTGTGTGACTGCGCGCACATGCGAAGAGTGGGGCTGATTAGATGGGTGGGGGTATGCACGAGCGGATTATGTTTCTTTTGAAGGAAGGCATTGCATCGTACTATCACCCTGCTCCTAGATTATTTAAAGAGTGCTCTTTCTCATTTTTCGATGTGTGCGATTTCTGTCTCTTGTTCTTTCATCTGTTGATGCAAATTCTTCCTCTTGTCTTGCTAGGCAACCGAAAAAGCCAGCGCTGCCAGTGGTGGTGGCAGCAAAGCTTGCAAGTCTCCAACAGCTTCGTCCTCCAAAGGTAAACGCCCCCGCATAGATGAAGACAACGCAAACAGCAGCAAGGGCAAGAAGGACACTGCAAGTGAAGGCTCCGGCAGCCAATCGCTCGAAGCTACCTTCATGCCTGCGCTAGTGGCGTCGTTTTTGGGTGCTTTGAGTGCAGTGAAGGAGAACGAAACACGCCTGACCCCAGAAGTGCTGTACTGCGAACGGTGAGCACTCATACATGTGTCATGTTTTTTAACGACCCTTTTTTTTTAGATCCTAGGATGCACTTATTCTTCCTGGTAGTTTTTTTTTTTTTTTTTCATAATTTTTGCAGCCTCGTTTGGAAAACCTGAATGCTCACTACTCTGCCCCGCTCAACTTGTCTTCATTTCCTCTGTCCCTCTTTCTCCTTTTCTCTTATTCTTCTCCTTGTTCTCCTTTCACTTCAACAGCTGCTTGGAGTTCTTCACCGACTTGCTTGCTCAGCTGCACACCCGCCGCTTCTTGCGCACCTTTCTCGACGACGCACATGTACTGGAGCAGTGCACCTTGTCTCCCCTGGCCAATGGGAGCGCCCCTGTAGGCGGACAAGGGTTTCAGCCGCTGCTGGAGCAGTTTGCCTTCTATTTGGGGTTTGAAATCGCTGACCACTCGGGCGAAGCGCTGTCGGAGTCGGAAGTGCTTTCCACGCACTTGCAAAAGGTACAGGAGCGCGTGGGAAAGGGTTTAAGAATGGAAGTAAAAATGATCAAACATGAGTGTGAATTTGAATGCGTCGATGCATCGGCAGAGATGATGATTATAACAGCTAGCCGGAACTATGAATAAAAAATGAATCTGATTGGTATTCTTATTCTATTTTTGTTTCTCCACTTTCTGATAACTTTTTCTTCCATTTTCGCATTCCTTCGATTTGTTAAAGGTGCACGTGCTTCAGCGGATTGCGTTCAAGCATTACGGCGACACGCCTTTCAAAGACTTTGCGTTTCTGAGTACTTCCGCCGTAGGCAAGAGAGAGGCCCTCGCGCAACACCTTGCGTCAATGGACGATGCAGCGCTCAAGGACATTGGCGTGCGGGCGAAGGTGCTGAACAACAGCGCGGCGAAGAAGATGGCTGAGGAGGAAAACGAGGAAGATGAGGCAACGCCTAGCCGAGCGTTCCTTTTGGAGGTATGCATGCGTGTATTGTTGTTGTTGCTTGCTTGCGTGAATGTGTGCAGGGATGTGCTAACATTTTTAAGAAAGAGAATTATCATCTCCTCAACTTAAGGAATTTTGTTTACCTTGTGCTTTCCCTCCTACTTTTGCGCTTCCTTTTTGTTTCCTTCCAATCTTTGCACTTATATTCGTGCCACCCTTCTCACTTCCCTCCTTCCCGACTTCCCCATTCTTTCTGCCCCCCCTCAGGTGTTGTTGAACGCGTTTGGTGAGCGCGAGAGCCAGGTGGCGAAAATCCAGCAAATGAGCCTATACCCCGACGAAAAGCTGTTGTGGGGCTCGGCCCTCCTCAAAGGGGGTGACCAAAAGAATGGTGGCGCTGCTGCTATGACGAACGACGACGAGGACGACGACGACGACAGGGATGCTAGCTCTGCTTCGAGCAGCAGCAGCAGCAGCGGCGGTGCAGTGCCAATGGGCGGGTCGTTCAAGGGAGATCGACCCCTCGCGCTACCGAAACTGAATTTGCAGTTTTTGTCGTTCCACGATTACCTTTTGCGAGCTTTCCAGGTAGTTATGACACATTTTTAAGATGTATGCATTAAAAAAACATGCCGGCTCGTGTTTTTTTCCTCTTTTAACGAAGCTTTTTCTAGATTTGTATACGTTCAAAACATCGCTATCCTCCTGTTCGAGCTTGTTCGAACCTGTCCCAATCTGTTTCAGGATCTATTACTGCGAATTGACTGCTTTTTGTTGTTGTTGTTCTTTTGTGTTGGTGCGTATCTCGTCTCTCCGTATTTCGTAATAAATACACCCTCACTCGCTTTTCCGTTCAACAGCTCTTCCGGTTCGAAGCGGCCTACGAAATCCGGCAAGACTTGGTGGACGCGTGCACCCGGCTGGGCCCGAAAAGGGACCCCTTTGGGGGTGTCTACTTTGGGGGCTGGGCAAGGATGGCCACCCTGGTGGGGGGACTGTCGGTGGTGGAGGTAGCCAAGCCGGACCTAGGAGAAACCGTGCCCGCCATGGTAGGAGCGCATGGATGCACGTGATTAAAATATGATTATGTATGCGCCTTTGCCACATTTTGTTGTTTCTGTAGTGGTATCTGAGGGCATCTCTTGTCTTCTTCATCGTTTCTTGCTCAGATTTCTTTGCTGTTCTAGTTCTTTTCTTGCTTAGAAGTAGTGGTCATCGCCCTGGTTTTCTTTTACTCTATGATATAACCCCATGTTCTATTCTATCTTTCTCTATTCTATTCTAGGTCGGCGCCGAAGTCCAAGTGTCCCTTGCGAGTTTCCGAGGTGAGATTCGTGAGGAATGGGAGCAGCTGCGGGAGCACGACATTCTCTTTTTGGTGAGCGTGAAACCGCCTCTTCTCAAAGGAGATGGGGCGAGCAGCGAGTATGGAGAGCACGGCAAAGGCGGCGAAGGTGGCGATGGCAAAGGCAAGGGCAACTTTGGCAAAGGCAAAGGTGGTAAAGGCAAAGGTGGCAAGGGCAAAGGTGGTAAAGGCGGGAAAGGCAACCAAGATTTGGAGGATTTGCGAGCGGCACAGCGTCTCGGGATTGTCAGCGTGCGGGGCTGCGAGGTGTACGGCCTATTGGACGAAGACGGCGTAGAGTTGAACGACCCGTTGAAGCCGGATGAGCGCAAGGGAGGTCGAGTGGGGGACGCGCGCACCCTCAAAGTGAAGCTGGACCCTGCCCAGGTAGAAAGGATTGATTGATTACAAGGAATGTTTGAGGGATGGTTGAGGGTGTGATAACGACAAGGAGGTGTAACGGAGCGATTTTAGGATGAAATCACACAAATTTGACACAGCTGTTGCCTTCTATAACTTCTTTTGTGCTACTTTCAATGCCTCGCCACTACTGGCGCACACATGCAATGGTCCCACACCACCGCTACATGTACTCTTCGACCTTACATGCACACATACTGCCTCCCTCCCTGTACAGTACCACGCGGACATGCGGCAGGGCCACGACGTGTACTCGAAGGACACGCTCAACGTGCTGGTGCGGCGCAAGGGCAAAGAAAACAACTTCAAAGCGGTGCTGGAAACCATTCGTGACTTGATGGCCGCAGCGGCTGCGGGGCAGGTGAGGTTTTTGTTTTTCGTGTCATGAAACTGCATGTGCGTGCCGTATTGATTTCCTTACAAAGTTACGAGTAGTACATGTGCGTGCTGTACTTGTACTAGTAGTAGTTGTTGTTGATGCCATGCATATCGTCACCTTCTCACCTTATTAACACCCTTCTTCGCCTGTTGATCTACTCGATGTTTCCCTTTTTTTCCTTGTAAAAACGCGTATTACCTTGTAAAAACGCGTATTAAAGGAAAACACCCACCCACATCTTTTTCTTGTTCTTTGTTTCATTCATCTCACATTTTTATACGTGTGTTTGCGTTATCACCTACACTCGGTTGGATTGATTCAGTCTGGCAGCAGCGGCGAAGGCTCCAACACCGCAGTGCCTTCTTGGCTGCACGACTTGTTTTTGGGTTACGGCGATCCTGCGTCTGCGCATTACAAGGTTTGTGCTTATAAGTGTACTGGTTACCTCTTGTTGTGCTCCTCAAATCGTTTTGAGCCATGTTTGTCTCGTGCACTTGTAGTGTCAAATGCCCATGCCAGAAAAAAATAAAATTCCCTTGTTTTTTTTTCTTGTTTTTTTTCTTTTTTTTTCCATAAAAATGTGGCATTGTCAAAATCTTCCTGTCCCTTCTTTTCGAACGCCTTTCCTTCCAAATCACCACCTATCTGATGGCAGGTGCTGCAAGCAGCGGAGCACTCAAAAAAGGCGAAGCAATCTCACGCTGGGAGCAGCAGCAAAGCGCTAATGCCTTCTCCTGCCATCACCAAGACCCTTGACTTCCGGGACACCTTTCTGGACGCGCAACACGTGGTGGACGCCTTCCCGACGGCCCAAGTGACGTTCCCGTCGGGACCGTCGGGCAAGCCGTCGGCTGAGATGAAGCCGCCGTTCCGACTGACGATTACCACCCCTGTATTTCCAGCAGCAGCAGACGGTGGTGGTGGTGGCAGTGAAGCCGAAGAGAAGGCAGAGAAGGACAGTAGGAAGGAAACAGTGACTTGCGTGGCGTACACCGCTCCCAACCCTGGCCCTTACCCTCAGGTACTACTCTACTCTACAGGTCATGGCTGTTTGGTTTTTCTTTTTGAAGCCTCTTATTGTACGAGGGAGAGAATGCATACTCATGCCTTCCTTCCATGTGCACTTTGTTCCTTCAACTCACGTGTGTTCTTCTCGGTGTTGTACTCAAGACAAGTTTCAATGCAGTATTTTCACATGTGCATCTTCAATCAATCTACCTACATGTGCTATATTAGGACCAACCCAAGCTCAACAGCGTGCGGTTTACGCCTGCTCAATCGGAGGCGATCCGCAGCGGGATGAACAAGGGCTTAACCATGGTGAGTGTGTGAATATGATGAGTGTGATTGCGTCATTTTTTCATTATTTTGACGAACAAAACGATCTTTCGAATCGCTTGTGTTTACTTTCTACCTCTCTCTTTGTGGTAGTGTTCTACCTCTGTGTTTGTGGTAGTGTTTGTATTTCTTTATTTATCTCTCAAATCTATATGAACACCCCTATTCATTTCTATTTTTTTTAACCCATACTCCTGTTTCAATTTCCGTTTTTCATTTCTCCCTTCCCCCCCTCCCCTCCCTTCTCCTTCCATTAGGTGGTGGGGCCCCCGGGTACCGGTAAAACCGACGTGGCGGTGCAGATCATCGCCAACTTGTACCACAACCACCCGAACCAAAAGACCCTGATTGTGACCCATAGCAACGCAGCTTTGAACGACTTGTTCCGCAAAATTATGGAACGCGACGTCCTGGAGAGGCACCTGCTGCGCTTGGGGAGGTAGAAATAATAGTGGGGTGTGTGTGTGTGTTCGTATGGATGGGGGGTGTTTAGAAGAGTATATCTTTTTATTGCATGGCCCTAGCATACTGTGTTGTGTCTGCTTGATCTCCAATTAAGCCTCTTCATTTGATCAATGAACGCTTCTTTATGAATTCATTTATCCTCCCATCCAATCCATTTTTTTTTCTTTTTTTTTTTGAACTGAAAAAACACATGTGCTTGCACCAGTGGCGTGGAGAAGTTGGCGGAGTATACAGGGGGGCGCGACTTTTCGAAGTTTGGGCGCGTGAACTACACCCTGGGGCGGCGGCAGGAGCTCCTGAGCGAAGTGCAGCGGCTGGCCGATTCTTTGGCGATTGGCAGCGGGGACGTGGGCTACACCTGCGAAGGCGCGGCGTTCTTTCACTTGTACCACGTCACGAGGTATGCGTTGGGGTGTATATACACTACATGTGCATACTTTATGTACTGCGGTAGTACCGCCGTGCACATGCAAAGGTGTTAGTGAGTCAAGATGGAGTATCGTTTTGAATTGTTTTACGTATAATTTTTATTATTGTTGCGCAATTCTATGCTTGCGCTGGCTTTCTACCTTCCTTCGTTCGAAAAGAGAGGCGTTTCAGTGAGATGTTTTTCCGAGTAATGTATCCTGTTTTCAACCAATCATGTTCCGCCCATTCATCATTTTTTCCGCAATTCGCAACCCCACAGCCGCATTGAAAAGTTCGAGCAAGCGATTACCAGCGCCCTACAAGCAGTCGGAGGGTCCAATCTGAATGCGCTGCCTCGGGGCACGTGCCAAAGCAACTTTCCGTTCACGCCGTTCTTTGTTGATGCGCCAGCGGG
>Ga0307931_1002908_pt1 | contig 10707 bp, 6 predicted proteins | sample OrgLakmetageno47_FD_201816 | JGI IMG/M metagenome (GOLD analysis project Ga0307931, IMG submission 201816) | Saline water microbial communities from Organic Lake, Antarctica - #47 | ecosystem: Environmental > Aquatic > Non-marine Saline and Alkaline > Saline | place: Antarctica: Organic Lake... | reverse complement strand
TTCGGCGGAGGTGGGACCCGGAGGTTGATGACAAACCGAGGCCCTGCCACCTTGGTAGGGTCAATACCAACGGCGGTCACATGGCGCTCGGAGACGGCGTTCAAGTCATCGCGAATCTCTGGGAACACCACGTCGAGACGGTCGGTCATGCCAAGCAGGTTTCGCTTGCACCAGTTGAAGCATCCCCGGTGCGCGAGCTCGAAGTCGTCCCCACTGACTTGAATCTTGCCGCGCATGTAAGCTTTGATGGACTTCGAGGACAGGGCAAAGGACTCGGCGTAATCAGAGTTGCCGTAAAAGTCAAAGGTAGTGATGCCCTGAATCATGCGGGTGAGTCGCTTGGCAGTGTCTGGATACCGTTTGCGAAACTCGAGCTCTTGCACGAAAGCCGTGCGCACGGAGCGGTTAAGGACCCTTGCGTAAACGTGGCCTTTCATCACGTCGTCAGGGATGGACCACAAGAAGTCACCGTTGCCCTCAATGAGCCGCCGCCCCCGGTTTTGCTGCACGAACTCGCACACCGTGAGCCACTTCTCACGAAATTCTTTCATTTCTTCGTATTCGGCGTCGCTTAGCGAGCCTTCTTCATTTGGCATGGTTCGCCTTCGCACATTTTTGCCCTTCTTGCCTTCCTCCAAATCAGCGGGCGCCTCTGAGCCTCCTTTCTTGAGCGTTTTGGCGTTCCGGCCCATGCGAAGCGCGTCTTGCTCGGCTTGCGCTTCCGCGGACAACTCCTGATTCTTTTGACTGTGTTCGAGGAGTGCAATTTCGGTATCGTCGAGAGTCTCTTGCCTGGCCAGCCCGTCATTGGCAGACACTTCGAACACATGCACGTCGCCCTCCATCTTTTCCTTGGTGGTGTCCAAGACGAAGACGGACTTCACACCGTGGCTGCCACCTTCTGCATCTTTAGCAGGGCCCTCAGTCTTGGCCTCCGACTCCGCAGCAGCAGGAGCAGCGTCTTCGTCATCAATAGTACCCGACGGAGCTCCGCCTTCCGTCTCATTTTCGGCATCGCCCTTCTTGTCTTTCTTTGCATTTTTCTTCTTGCCTCCAAAAAGACCGCCGAAGGCACCTTTCTTTGGCGCCTTTTCTTGAACTGCCTCGGTTGCTTCCGAGTCGGCCTTGTCTCCCTCCTCCTCACCATCTGCCTTTTCTTTCCCATCTTCTTTCTCCTTGCCGTCTTTCTCCTTCTCGTCCTTTTCCGGGTCTTCTTCCACCGGCTTACTCTCCTGTCCCTCATTGGCCAACATGAGAGCCCGACCTTCTTCTTCTGAGATGCCCATTTTAGCCCAGCGTTCCTTGTTCTTCGCGTCTTCTTCCACTTGAGTCTCCATGTCAGTGCCGGCCTCCGCAAAGTCCACGTCTTTCGACTGGAAAAGCGCACGGCACCAAAGCACAAAGTCGTCCAAATTCAAGATTTTCGTGCTCGCGAACCACACGGCCCAGATCAAAATCATCACATCGTGCGGCAGCGAGTTCGGGTGCAAGAGAGCACGCTCGAGCTCTTCGAAAATGTCGAAAGGCGTGTAGATGTCCGATCCCGAGAAGTCAAAGCTGTTCGAGTAAGGCGACGAGCGTGTACCATTGTAGCGCTCCCCGTAGTCGGTCTGCGTTACGTTGCCCGGAACCACATCAAGTTCGACGTTCTTAGTGGGGTACAGATTGGGTTCGGTGTAAGCCCAGATGGCGAGAATTGACCGCACCAGCAGCGCGAGGGGGAGTTGATCGGTGCACGCGCGTGCTAGAGCAGAGCCATATTTGGGGGGCAGCTGGTAGAGCCGAACAAACGCCCACTTGTCCGCGAGCAGCGCGATTTGGAACGACAGAAACCCCACAAAGTACAGGATGGGCATACCTCCCGAGTAAATAGTGCACACGGTATAGCACACGAGAAGCGCCGCATAGCGCTCTTCGAGCTTTTGGACCGGGCCCGTGTAAAGAGTTTCGAGCTGCACTTGAAGCTTTTGCCGGGTGCGCGTCATGTCAAAAGTGCAGCCGCGGTCGAGGCAGCGCATGAGGTGCACTTGCACCCACGCTGTCGCAGGCGCGCTGTTGAGCGTGAAGGCCTGCGTGAACATGAGCACCGTGATGGAGCAGCCCACGGACAGGTACCACTCGGGCGTAAAATCCGAAATGGAGCCCTGAAAAAGTGCCAGTGCATCGAGCGCGCGAGTAGCAACATTGTTTGCACCCCGAAAGAGAATATTAAGGTTGCCTGAAATGAGTACAATGAGAAGCGCAGTATTTACAAGCATCGCAAAGAACAGCTTGAGCGCGAGCGACAATATTTCCTGGGTGCGCGTCTCGTGGCCCTCGAAAGCAACGAGAGCTCGGAAGAACGACTTCAGCAGAATGTTCACGACAATAACCGACAGCACAGCAAGCTGCGCAATGGCGAGAGCTGAGGTGTAGTTAGACTCCCAGTCAGCACACCAATACTCTGGCTCCTTGGTTTCGGGGTTCTCAAACTCGACATCAGACACTTGATCTAGGTAATTGTCAAAAACGTACTTGCAGTAACAACCCAGCAGACCGGTGTTGGGGTACGTTATGTTGTACTTGTCAGGGAATTCGTTTTGACGCACTTCATCTCGCGTCACCACGGTTGTTGTCTCATTGGTGATAAAGCGGTTCTCCCACAGCCACGGTTCAGCGATCGTGGGGTCCGAGCCGCTGTACATGAACTCGTAGGCGCTGCAAGAACTCAAGTCACCCACCCGCAATTTGGCCCGCATTTCTTGGTCTTTGGCTTGAATGATAGCCGCAAACCCCAAAACGAGCAAAAGCAGCGCCAACAAATTTGAGATAAAGAACTTGATCACACGGACGGGGTAAGGTGTTGAGAGGTTTTCCCAAATATAGTCGGATGGCCGCATCGTTTCTTCGAGTTTAAACCAAAAATTGCCTTGAAAGTAAAGCTTTCTGGGTGGCCCACACCACCCGAATTTGCTAGTCATGTAGCACTTTCGAATGCGCTCGTAGGCTTCTTCCGAGTCAAACGTCACAAATGCAGTCTTGGCTTCGAGCCTCCGCTTCCGGAACTTCACTCGCTCGCACATAGCAATGAATTTCACCTTGAGGATGCGCACCGTCTCGTCCTGCTTCTTGATTTTCTTTTCTGAAGCGGTGTTGAACATTTGCATCATGGTGAGCTTTTCGGTGGCCAGGTCCAAGATACGGGCCATATCGCCACGCTTCTTCATGAGGCGCAGCGTATCTTGGTTGTTCAGACCGAAATTGACGTCGAATACTTGGCATTTGCGCTCCTTGATCACCGGCTTCAAACCTGTCAGGAGAGTGTCGAAGTGCAGCCGGATGGCGTCCTTCAGCTTCTCCAGATCAGGCGATTGGCCTTTTACAGGCGGTGGCAAATGCTTGATCCGAAGAGTGAAGTCATCGGCTGAAGCGAACGCCATGTCGGCTTCGATTACCGCTGCTTGTTCTTTGTCCGCCATCCAGAGCACCATGGCGAAGATGATGAAAGTGCAACACGCATCGATATACGAGCACACTTTGTTCCAGGAAATGCGCGATTGTTTTGGGCCGCCAGGGGACCACGCGAACGAATTGGAGGCGCAAACCGCTCGTGCGATGAAGCGCAACTCTTCTGGGTCTTCGGGGCAGGTTGTAAAGTTGCTCGAAGGCGAGTTGAGGGATACCGAACATTCGCGGTTGACCAAGGTGCCCTCGCCGCAGGGAGCCCGCGCGGACTCTTCCCAGTGGAAGGTTTGGTTGGCAGACACTTCGATGGTGCAATTCTGGCGACCAAGGCAAGCAGCTTGCGCAATGAACTGAGCCGAAGCGGAGTTGCAGCCTGGCGTGGGCACAAAGGCAAGGTCGGTGAAATCGGGCCAATGGTTGACAGGATCGATGTCGTAGGCGCAGCAGTCGCCGCCGCTCCACATCTTGCCCTGAAAGCACGCTTTGACATCCTCCGTGTCGTCATCCGATGCCGTGGTGCATTCGCCGTAGCTGTATTTGCTGAAGTCTGGGGTGGCAGGGCAGTTCCCGGTAGTGATGTCAATCTTTTGTTCCGCAGGGCACGAGCACGATCCCTCGGGAGTGCCGTAGAACGCCTCAACGGACTTGATTTTGCTGTCACCGGGGCATGCAAGCGACAAGAGGTCGCCCTCGCTGACGGAGGCACACGCTCGGGTGATCCCGCCGAGAGAGCCCGAGGTCGTGTAATACGCAGCGTACAGCATCCCGCCCGATGTGATGTCTTGAGACTGCGTCATAAAATGGAATGAATATGAGTTTTAAGAATTGAAGTGAAAAGGGAAGGGGGCTTGATTGGTCGGCAATGATATAAACAAATGTATTCGATCCTAGAAAAATGGGCATACACTCAAGTGAGCAAACTATTGAAATGATGGGAGGTGTTGATGGCTCATATGAGATTGAATACCTTCTGGATATCGCTTGCACTGCTGCCCTTCCAGTTGTAGTAAATGGGCACGCACGCAAGAATACTCGTAATCAAAAACGCATTCTTCATCGTCTTCAAAAACTTGAAGTAGAGCGACATGCCAACGCCGTACTCGTCGCTGATGCCCACGCCACGGATACACCCCAGCATCCTCTTCTCAGCAGCGCAGCAGTATGCATCCAGGTCGTGTTGACCAATCTGTTCAAATGCGCCGTGTCAACGAATATATCATATTTTAATAACAAAGCATGCACAAAGGGAGAACAAATCGGTTTGCCGCAGGGCAGACAAATTCAAGGGGGGCGAAGAAGAATGCTGTAGGATGCATGCAAGACGGAGACTGCAACCGCGTTCCAATGACGAATTCAGGCTTCGCTTGACAGGTTCTCATCTTACATCTTCGTAGAGCTTGAAAGGTTCAACATAGACAGCGTCATCAGCTTCAGCCGGTGGCTTGCGGTGAGGTCGCCGCGACGCCGTAACGGCTTGAGCCTTGGCCATAGACAAGAACTTCCGAGTCTTGGTGCCACAGTCGATCGGGAAACCGTCAATCATGGTCTCGTCGTCCTACACAAATATGAGTTCAGGGTAAAAGAATCGAGCAAAGAAATTACGAAGCAGCACGAATATCAAGGACTATGGAAGAAACGCAAGTGAGTGATAGTAGCGTGATCGCACAGGACTTCCACGATAAATACAAGAGCCATGCTTGCACCTCCTCGTCTGCAGCCGCATCAACGTCAGCCGCGCGCTGAAGTTTTTGCCTCGGGACCGCGCAGCAAACGGTGAAGAAGGCGAGCCTCGCGGGGTAGGTGAGCGCCCAAATCAACATGAAGATTTGGTAAAGCGGGTTTGGCTCGTTCGCTAGATGAATTAGTACATGGGATGAGAGAATCGACCAGCAGGCAAAAAAATGAGAAGAGAAAAGGCAAATTAAGTGAACAGTTAGAAGCCGACATCTCCCTAAAAGGGCACGTACTGTGTATACTCGTATCTCGCTGAGTGGAATTTGCTTACTACTCAGCTCTTACGCGTACTCAGGCAGCCAAGAGCATACATTCAAATAGTTCCAACTCACCTTGCTCATTGAGTTCCTCGTCGTCCCAATCGCGGTCTGGCAATAGCTTCTTCACTTCTGCTTCCACTTCGGCGTCATCTTTGCCGCCTTCAGAGACAATTACCATCCTTGCCTTATTGCGCTTCTCCTCGTAGTCGTGGACCTAAGAAGGAGGGCAACAAGGAAGAAAGTAGTAAAAAGGGTGATCATTACGTGGTCGAAACATAGTTGGCGTGCAGAGAGCTTTGTCAATTAGTGCCCACAGCTGTGCTGTGGTGAGTGTACGAGAACAACCGCGACCAACGGCGATAGCGAATGAGGATGCATTTTGACAGCGTGATGGTGTCAGGGAAAGAGGAGAGCGGATTAAAAGGATGATAGACGCACTTTTTGTTTTTTCTTCGCAATGCGCGCTTGGTCATTGAGATAGCTGCCGTAGCCCATGCCAAGGCCCGCGCAAGTCTGCAGAAGAGAACAAGCAAAACATAAAAAAATTCAGGCAGGTTGGACGTTTGAGGTGAAGGAGAAAGAACACGCAGCAGAAAGCAGTCAAACTGACCAATAATACGATTAATACAATGGCTTGGACGAGGGCCGTAGTTGCACTGCCTCCACTCATTCCGCCCCACAAAGGACAGCCCTCGCGCCAAGGGACGCAGTTCCGCGACGGCATCATGCTTGGAGCAGTAGATGGAACTGAAGAGGTGGTTGGCTGAGGCGTTACTGTCGGATTCATCGTGATTGTCGGCAGAGGCGTTGGCAGAGGCGTTGGCAGAAACGTTGGCGCGGGCGTGGTAGCGCCGTGAGAAACGCCCATCAGGCTGAGCCAAACGACAGCAGTGAACGGACTCATACCAAAATGCCGAGACATGACGCCGTCGACGCTATCACTGTAGGAAAAAAAAAATCAGGAAAGATTCGAGAGCTTCAGCCTAATTGATAGCTCGTTGCGCGTTCAGCGGAGTCTCTACGGCCAGGGCCCCGGAGTTATGGTGATGAGAGAAGCCTTCCCACTTCTCAAATCAAAGCAAGGTGGAGAGTTGAAGAACGCTCATTGGCTGGCTGGCATAGAGTTTCGCAAAACTTTCTACTCGTTGGCCGTTGGGTTTTGAGTTTGTGTTTTGTGTTTTGTGTACTGGTCTGTACAGTATTCAGTAACCAAGAAAACCCACAAGGCTACTGGGTTTTCTACCAGCCCACATTATAAACAACGACGCCTGCGGCGAGCGACGCCTTCGGCGGGCAGCGCCTTCGGCGATACTGTACCTGAAATCACCCAAGGCCGCGCGAATGGCTTCTGCTTCCCTCTCCTCTCCATTCCTCTTCTCTCTTCCCTTTTATTTTATCTCCCTCTCCGGCCTTTCTATATTTATAGATCAAAGGGGGCTATGGACTATAAATTGCCTTCCCGCCTTCCCTTTCAGTGCGCGCATATCCGGCTTATGGACTTCTAATTGCGTTTTCTTCTATTGAGGACACACAGGCCAGCAGTACACTAAAATGTATGGCAAATGCGATCAAGGATTTCAGTAGTTCCAAATTTTTGACCTAGTAACATACAAGCCAAGTATTTCGTATCGCCAGAGTCGCAATACTCGTGCGGTTGCCCTGGGCATGCAGCTGGCTACAAGAATTGTCTTTGATCAAAGCGCCACCACATTTCGCAGGAGGACGAAAATTATGATAAGGGCGGCGACCAAGCTGCGAATCGGAAGTCGCAGAAACCAAAAGGAAGTTGAGAGGAAGAAGATGAGAAGAGAAGTGAACAGGACAACGTGTCAAGATAGAGAACAGCAAGCATGAATGTGGGAGAATCTTTCAAGAGAAGGGAGGCCTGAGAGGGGCCGAGCACCGAAATAAAGAAAGAGTTTGTACGGTACAAGTAGAAAGGAAATCAGCGCGTGATGAGGAAGGTGCAATGAAAGGCGATAGATGAAGCGAGCGTGTGTGTGAGAAGAGCAGAGTTGGAATGTAGCCGAGATCACAACGAAAAAAGGCTTGGGATAGTATTCACCTGGCTAACGCGCCATAGCTACAAGTATGAGAAGCGGGTGCTTTTTCACTAAACGCCATACCCGCATAGCAACATATAATATAAAGCAGGCGTGAATGAGTACAACGAAGTGCGTTATGCAGTACAGCGCAGCGCAGGAGCACGGTAGAGTTATTGTAGTACAGCAAGGCGACGCGATTGCCCGGCCTCCTGGACTTCTGATTAATAGGAGTTCGCGGTAGTTATGTCCCAAAATCGGAAGTGGGTGGAAACCTGGAAAATCCCGGGTTTTCTTGGTTACTGACAGTATTGACTTTTTGGCGCAGGCTCTGCGAGCCCCGAGCCCCGAGGGGTCAACGGTCCACGGGCCTCAGAAAAAGTATAGGCTGCTATGAATCTGGCTTTGAGCGGTGGTTAAAAGGGCACAACCGCCGATTTCCTTTAAGTACTCTCTTCGTGCGAGTCCTTCGGCTGCCGACGAGTAACCCTTCTTCTAGTATTAGCAATTCTCTTAGTATGAGCTGCTCTGCTTTGTATTTCTTCCTCTTAGTCTACTAGTTTCGGCCATTCGGGGCTTTTGTCAAATATCGCCGCCTGAGCCTGAGATGCCTCTATGGCCATACCGCCAGTGGCTGAGCTTAGGGGGCGGGGAGAGAAGGGCGTAGTCGCGGTAGCGATTAGATGGCGATAATCCTGAACTTAATGTCCTGGAGGCTAAAAAATTTCGAGGCTCCGAGTGGTTTAATGTCTCGGAGGCTAAAACTTTCGAGGCCCCGAGGGGTATATGGTTTAGCCACTAACAAAGCGAGGTGCCAACTCTACTAGCCTGCTAGTGATTGGCGCTAGCAGACTATCCCGGGATGTTCTAGCACTGAAGGCCTGGCTCTGCATTTCGAATCTCACGTGTTTCGTTGTTATCTAAGCAGCCGAAGTCAAGAACAAATGTAAAAATATGAATATCGTAAACAACCCCTTCGCCGAAAGCGCAAGGCGCTGTCAGACAAGAGGTGAGCATGCAGTGAATTCCTATGTGCAGTCGGTAGTAGGTGTTGCCCATAACCTGGGACTTTCTTCTCGAGCAGAGCCCTATCTATTTGCTTTCGAAGCTAACCGCGGGTGTATTTGTTGGCCCTTGAATGCTTTGCGTAGTAGTAGTAGTAGTAGTAGTAGTAGTAGTGATATACGTTCTGTGAAACTCAATCCATTTCCACCCTTAATCTAATCCTCTTCGAGTGCATTTGCATCTCCGTGGCTTCAGCGTCAAATGACATAAAAAGAATCTGAGCCCCCCCCGAGAGGTTTAGTGAACCTAGTAGCCTTCTTGAACTTGAACTTGAACTTGAACTTGAACTCGAACTCGAACTCAAACTCGGACTATTACGAAGCCAAATGGCACAGAAGCCAGTGCTGCGGGCAGAAGTATACGCGCGTGCGTTACGCGCAAGCCAAATACGTAAAGAGGATTTTGAGGTCCCCTTGGATTTTGAATGGGTTATCGGGAGGTTATCTAGCCTCTAGTCAGCATTTTCGGAGTCACCCAGACCGGGCAGCCGGACTGGACATGTTTTTTCTCTTGAATCACGTAGCGCGCAGCTCGAGTGCGATTTGTACGGCAACCGGCAACGGCCGTAACACCCGGAACTAGGCCCGAAAAGATTATTTCGTATCATGCGCAATGCGCGAAGCCTAAATGAATAAATTCCGTGTGGCATTTGAAATTCCCTTCTGCGGTCCAAGACATAAGTAAAATACCGCGACTTGCACCCGAGATGCGCACTCGTGTTTATTTTTATTTGGGCCTAACCTGTAACCTGGCCAATATCCGGAGAGGGTACACTGCCCGCTCTATTTTCCCGTGCGGAATCAAGGCAATTTATACAGGTATATACAATTAAACATTTTAGCTCTTCACGTCAATCCGATGTGTATTTGTATTAGTCTTGTAGCTCGTAATCCCTTACCCTTAGCTCTCAGGAAGCCACACGGGCATCGTAGTAAGCAACGTGGCTAATTATAATTTAAATAAGAATCAGAAGCAAGTCCGTTAAATTTCCCACATGAAAACCACATTGCGCTTTCAGCAGAGCGAGATTCATGGTACGGAGGTTAGAGCTCCGCTCTCATCACCGAACAGTTTTTAAGCGCATTGCGCTTTGACAATTTTAGCAACAAAATTTGCTAGAGAAAATCGAAAGATGAGCCAGCCATGAAGCTCGTGTTTCCTTATTCACCCTTCGACTTCTGCTGCGGGATATCAGGGCCCAGGACCATGCGCAGAGTAATCAAGAAACCAGACGCCACCACAGCACCCATACCGAAGCCAGCAACGAGAAAGCCCCACTCGTTCTCCTCCACAGCGCCTGGGTTCGCTGCGTAAAACTTCATCTGAAATATGCGCAAAACTCCACAAGTTAGAATGTAATCGAACAACACATGCATACTGAGCGAATATATGTACTTGTTGTCATTAGAACATAGCAAAGGGAACAGGGCTCACCGATTCGATGAGCTGAGCGAAGAGTTTCTTGAGCTCATCGCCCAGATTGGGCGGCGGTGGTGTCAATTCGCCCTCAACAGCATCTTCATACGCGCCCAGAGCAAACTTAAGCAAGGCATCTTTCTCGCGAGGCCACTCCTTGCCTGCGGGGTACTTGTACATAACGCCCTTCGAGAAATAAATAAGGCTAGGAAACCCTTTAACGTCAAACCTCTTGCCAAGCGCTGAGTTCGTTGTTACGTCAACTTTAGCTACATTGATGCTCACGCCCTCATCAGCCTTGTCTTTGAGCTCATGAGCCAACTCTTCCCATTTTGGTGCAAGCGCCTTGCAGTGACCACACCATGGAGCGTAAAATTTTACAAACCAATCTCCCGTGGTGGCACCACTTGTAACTTGTGTGTCATGTTCAAAATTAGCATTTGTCAGCACAACCACGTCGCTTAATTTAGATTCTACGGTTTCGTCACCCCGGCATAGGCCCAGGAGTCCGACGAGAAACACTGCGATCTTCATTGATAGATTCAATAGAAACTTCTACAGGTGCTTGATAACAAATTGAATGATGTGGATTATGTTTAAGAGTGTTTATCAGGTGGCAGTAGACGCTGATCGAAATTACTAGCCACACTGCACAGTGGGATGGAGATCTAAGTGTTTGCCCTTGGTCAGCTTAGTAGCGCTCCTGCTAAGCACCTGGGGTCTTGAAAATGGAGAGCTTGTTAGAG
>Ga0307931_1002906_pt1 | contig 10708 bp, 10 predicted proteins | sample OrgLakmetageno47_FD_201816 | JGI IMG/M metagenome (GOLD analysis project Ga0307931, IMG submission 201816) | Saline water microbial communities from Organic Lake, Antarctica - #47 | ecosystem: Environmental > Aquatic > Non-marine Saline and Alkaline > Saline | place: Antarctica: Organic Lake... | reverse complement strand
GCCAAGTCGAGAGGTAAGCATGTACCAGTCAGTGCGCGAATTAGTGGATCAGGTGGCGGTGCATATCACTAGCTGCCCGACACCCATGATTGAAAATGCAGTGCTGGCTGCGGCCCGTGACTTCTGCATTATGACCCGATGCCACCAGGTTAAAGGCTCAGTAACGGCACAGCCTGGAAAACTGGCGTATGAGTTCATAGCCAATGAGCCGTACACCAAAGTCGTCGACGTTATTAACCCATCACACGCTGGTTTTGTGTCGGTTGACACGCTGACACTGGATGCGGCAGCCACTGGATCGATTACAGCAGACCTGGTGCTGGTTCCCTCGCATCGCGCCAAGAAGGTTTGGGCTCCACTGACCATGCAGTATGCCGACGGCATTGTGTCTGGCGCTCTGTCTCGACTATATCGTCAACCAGCGGCAGCCCATTTCAACCCAGAGCTTGCCCGGCAAGAACAAACGCGGTACGCCGACGAGATGCACAACGCACGGATGGCCATAAAGCCACCCTCTAAAGTGAAGCAACGCGGCCATCAATGGCTCTGAGGTGATTATGGATACCTACGAAAGACTGAATCAGGCACTGGAACCGCTGGTTCGGGGTGACTCCTACGGACACGCTGTTGACGTGACTGGCGCGACTGCAGGCGACACGCTGTACATGACGCTCAAGCGGGACATTAGCGATACCGACGTGGATGCAGTGGCCATGGTGGTTCATCCCATTACGCAGGATGATATTGATGCCGCCCAGCCGATTAACTTGTGGTTCACTCCCGCTCAGATGGATTCACTAGAGCTGGCCCGCCACTGGCTAGACGTTCAGATCATCCTGGGCGACGCCCGCGTTTACACACTCATGGGAGGATCAGCGCCGGTAGTGCATGACGTTACCCGCCATACGAGCACCGTCCCGCTGGCGACCGGCATCGAAATCCTGGAAACCTTTACCTATTCATCATTCACAGTGGAGGCAGCGTAATGCCAGCACCGACTCAATGGAAAGCCGCAGACTTAACACCAGCGCTCATCAAAGCAAGTGATGGGTCTATACGCACTGTACTGGGCCTAGTTGACGCCCTTGGAGTTCAATAATGCCCGGAATCCCAGAGAACATAACGATTGCAGGCCGCACCCCGGCGACGATCAAAGGCAACTTGCCTCCGCTTATTGACACGGCAGTGGCTGCGCGTGGTGGGTTTCGGGCTGGGGACGATTCGGGTGGGGGTGATCCGGCTGGGGTGATATTTAGTGAAAATTTTAACGATCAACCTGAGTTTACGGCTACACGCAACTCCACGGACACAACACAGGCGGCGGCAAGCGGCTATACAATTCCTGATAACTGGACTGCGGTATACCAAGGCACGAGTTGGTCACCGGAAACCGGTTTTGCAAACAAAAAGTCTACCATTGAAATTTTATCTGCTAACGGAGGGCGGGGCGGCTCGGGCAAATGCTTTCTTGGCGTTCGTGAATCTAATGAAGATGCAACGGGCGGCAGCTTTCAGTCTGATGGACAGCTTATAAAAGCCCCTATTGACCCAAATAATGTGCTAGGAACTGATGAGCTGTACGTTGAGTTCTGGATACGCTTTGATGCTAATTGGTGGAATTTAGACAATAACGTGAATGGTGATTACCCCGGTGGATGGCAAAGTAAAATATTCAGGGCTGCAAGTTGGACGCCTGGCGGGAATTACATAAGTGGCGGCGGGCGCGACATGGGCCCAATGTTCTATTGGGATTACAAGGCCGACAATTTCGGACTTAGGAATTCTATGGCATTTCGCGGTGGACCGCCTGCTAACTTAACAACAGAAGATAATTACAAAAACGTGCCGGTAGACGACGATTTTGGCGGCGGAAGCGGGTTTTGGGGTAGCTATAATAGCAGCGGAATTGCAGGGCAAGAGGTGGGCGGCGCAGATCCGCAGTTACCGGATCTTGTAAATGGTGGGTTAATAGCAGATTACGACGGATACGTTACACATGAAATGTTGTTTGGTCCGGTCGAAAAGTGGACCAAAATGGCTTTCTATCTAAAAATGAACTCTGCACCTGCGGCAACAGACGGTGTTTTTAGTCAATACATTGACGGCCACAGAGTTAAGCATTCAATAGATGTCCCGTGGGTTGCTGCAAACACTGAAAACATTATGGTTAAGTGGAACCATTTTTCTATCGGTGGTAATGACTATTTTGCGCCAATAGCGCCAGATCAACTGTTTGAAGATTATTACTACATTGACGATATTGTGGTGCGCGATTCACTGCCTGGGGAGTTTATTTAATGGATCTTTTAATCAATTTAACAAATGGCGCAAACAACGCTGCAAGCCCTTGGGCGAACGTCATCAACGACAGTACCACAGTTGTAGTCATCCCGGCCCCGGATGGGTCTGATTCGGGATGGACTGTGGCCAATGATGGCACAGCAGACGCTGGCCTGCCGGGAGGCACAGACTTGGGGCAATTTCCAACGTCTTCTGATGCATCTTGGGTTAGCGATACTGCCGCGGAGTTTGCATACACGCTTTCGGCATGGACAGAATTTTTTTACAAATTACTCCTGACAGGCCCAGCAAATACAAATTTTGTTTTAGAGGTATTTTCTAGCTCAGACAGGGACGAAAACCCAAAGTGGAAGGTCAACGGATCTACTGTACAGACGCTGTCAGAGTTAAATAACACCACTAACGTGCTGACGTTCTCTGCAACAACAGATGGTAATGGTGATGCCTTTGTAGAGGTTGCAAAGGGCGGCGGTTTTTGTCGCGCTAACGCCATGCGAATTATTCTACCTGATAGCGCATCCGTCACCACCACCGACACCCTTCAACCAGGCACAGAGTTCACCCTAACCGCAACAAACTTTGCGGCGCCGCCAGTATCACCGGTCACGCTCATCCCGCTGGACACAAACGGCGATGTAATCACAGGCATCACGCCAATCACGGTCGCAGTAACGATCACCGGCAGCGGACCATACACAGCGACAGGCACAATGCCGACGCTTGCTGAAGCAGTAACAGCAGGCAACAGCATACCGTTTGGTTCTACACGCATTAGTCTGTCTACCTGATGGCTACCGTCACGGCAACCTACGCACCGGCAGCGGGGCGTCAAGCGGTCACACTGGCAAGCTGGGCGGGCAGCGCTGCATTTGCTACTACTCCAACCGCTGGCAGTCAGATCGAGGGCTCGGATGACCTGACGATTGGCGATGACGGTGTAATCACTGGCCCCGACGGCACCTACGCGATCCACCACATCACGACGGCGGGCGTTATCGAGGCAGACAGCTTTGCGATAACTACGCCTGACACTACTGCGCCTATCATTTCTACGCTGACGGCTGCGGGGACTGACCCTGACAGTATTGCAGTATCCGTCAATACAAACGAAGACAACGGCGGCGTTTACTATTTTGCTTCGGGCAACGCCACGGAAGACAAGCCGACTATTCGTGCTGGTGCTCAGGGCATCACGACAGTCACGGAAACTGGCGCTCAGCCGCTTACGCTAACGCTTGCGACCGGCACGTATCGTATTCACGCTCTGCACGAGGACGATGCAGGCAATCAGTCGAACCTTCTTGTAAGTTCGGCCATTATCCTTGAGTCGGTTAATCCAGCCATTGACACGCTGACAGCCGTTGGTACCGATCCTGATACCATCGAAGTCGCTTTCAATACCGATAAAAACAATGGCGTGGCTCACTTCTTTGCCTCTGCCAGCGCGACCGAAACTGAGAGCGCGATCATATCCGGCGCGCAAAAGTCGCCAGTAGTTACGGCAACAGGCACGCAGTCCGACACTCTCACGCTCAGTCCTGGTGCTTGGTACGTTCACGCATTACACGAAGATGCGGCGGGGGATCAGTCAAACATCCTATCAAGCGCTGAAGTGGTGCTGGCCTTGATACCCGAAGTGGGCACAGGCACTGCGACCTACTCGCCGCCTGCGAATATGAGTCTGGCCACATTGGCCGGCCCGATTGATGGCTATTTGGCCGTTGACTTTGTTTCGCCACCTGAAGCGGGCGAGCAAGTGCTTACGCTAACCGCAGATGGCGCGTTTGACAGCGGGTTAAACTGGAGCGGTGATGCAGAGGGCGCATTCCCGTACTGGTATATCAATAACGCTGGGGCCATTTTTGAGCGCACGATTACAACCGGCAGCCTGCAATCGCTACCCGATGAAAACGTCGTTATTGATTCGGTTGAGGCTACGCGTACCACGATCACTGTTAACTTCAGCTACAGCGGCGTGGATGCAGAGTCTTTTGAAGCCCGGCTAGACGATGGCACTTGGGCGACAACCTCAAGCCCTGCCACATTTACGGACCTGACTTCAGCGACAGAGTATGTGGTTGCCGTGCGCCCTGTGAGTGCCGCTGGCGCACCGGGCATCCCGACAACCCAAACGGTGACCACTTCTCCAGCCGTTGACATTACGCCGTCGCCTTTCTCTTTCCCGGCGCTGGTCAATGTGGCCCGCAGCGTGCCACAGGTATCCGCTTCCGTCACCATCCAAGGAGTGGACGCGGCCACCGATGTTCCAGTCACGGTAACAGGCGGCGAGTATTCGGTATCGACAGACAACGGCGCGACTTACGGCGGCTGGACTTCGGCAGGCACTAACGTGCGGCTCAACCACCGCATTCGACTGCGCCATACATCCAGCGATGAATATTCCAGCGGCGGCTATAACGGTGTTCGCACTACGACATTAAGCGTTCCCGGCGCTGACAGATCGTTTATCACGACCACACTGGCCGATACCACCGCGCCTGTGATTACACTGACCGACGGCAACGTGACTCACACGCAAGGGCAGCCGTGGGTTGAACGTGGCTACTCGGCCATTGATGCCGCAGACGGCGATATTTCCGTATCCGGCGTGGTGATTAACGGCACGATTGACGTGGATGCCCTCGGCCCGCAGTCGCTGGAATATGTGGCAACGGACCAGTCGCTTAATGTGGCGCGCACTACGCGCACGGTGACGGTGGTGGTTGCCATACCCGACGACCAGGTTAAACCGGTCATCACTCTGGACGGCGGCAACATCACGTTGAATGCCGGGGAGTCGTGGATTGAGCCAGGCTTTACCGCATTTGATGCGGTGGATGGCATTCTGACAGGCTCTGTGAGCGTAACCGGTGCCGTAAATACCAGCGTGCCAGGGCCGTACACAGTCACCTACACCGTGAGCGACCAAGCGGGGAATACAGCAACCGCTACGCGCACCGTGACGGTTGTTTCGGTCGTCGTGTACCCGTTCGACAGTCCAGCCCCAACCCGTCGCACTGTCATCGCGGATCGCTTCACCCTGTACCAGCCGCCCATGAAAATTATGATCTTGCAGCCCGGCGAAGTGCTGGACTTCGATTATGACCTGACGAATTGGCTCGCCACTGAAGGCGATCAGATTGTGTCTGGGTCACATCAAACGATGGAGCTATCAAGCAGCTTGACGATTCTGGACTCCGGCGCGGTGACTGGCACCAGTCGAATCAAGGTCTGGATGCAAGCTGACGATGTGAATGAGGCCGAATCCTCACTGGTACAACTCACAATAACGACCACCGGCGCCCGACAAGCCGTATTTCAGTTCCGGGTGCTAATCATTAACCGGATGCAGTAATGTCCAAAACGCGATCTTTGAACCCCCGCCCCTCGCTAAAGGAGAAGCTGATTCGCTTTGCGGATCTGTACCGCGGCAGCCCTAACCCCGATATTCGCGGCAACAAGGCCGCTTGCTACAGGGAAATCCACCCGCGCTCCAAAAAAATATCGTCAGTGGGACCGAAAGCCTGCGAATACTTCAATCATCCGATTGTGCAGGAAAGGCTAAAGGAAGCGCTGGATGCGATTGGGCGTAAGTCGGACATTACCCAGGAGCGAGTGCTGCGCGAAGTGGCGCGGCTTGCGTTCTATGACGTGCGGAGGCTTGTGGATGACGACAACCAACCTATAGCAATTAACAAGTTGGAAGACGGCATTGCAGCAGCCATAGTGGGCGTGAAGGTCACAACCGTATTGGGCAACGAAGACAGCCCGGCAATGACGCGCTACGAGTATAAGTTGGCCGACAAGAATACTGCCGCTGAAAAGCTGATGAAGCACCTGGGCATGTTTGAGAAAGACAACGACCAGAGGGCTAAGTCGCTGACCGAGCTGTTACAGGAAGTGCGAAGCAACGAATGAAGAAATCTGCGGAGGTGCGGCTTGGGGATGCGTACCTGACCGCGCTGGCGCAGGGCGAACTTACCGAGAAGGCTCACATTATCGAAGCCTTATCGGTGAAGTGGTTTCGCATTAACATCCTGTATTACATCAAGGACAAGGGCGGACGGAAGATCAAGTTCCATCCCAACGCTGCGCAACGTGAGCGCTATGTAAACGGACATTCACGCAACATTATCCTGAAGGCCAGACAGCTTGGCTTTACCACCTTTGAGATGATCGACGCACTGGATGATTGCCTGTTTACGGACAACTTCAGCGCCGGGTGCATTTGTCACAACCTGGACGACGCCAAAGATATTTTCCGAAACAAGATCACGTTCGCGTATCGGCACATTCCAGACACCTGGCTGGCACTGTTTGAGGAAATCGGGTTACGGTTCCCCCGGCCAGTAAGTGACAAGGGTGGATCTGGCGCCTACGTCTTCGACAACGGCTCCAGCATCAACGTCAGCACCAGTTACCGGGGCGGCACGCTGCAAAGGCTTCATGTGTCGGAGTTCGGCAAAATCTGCAAGCAGTTCCCGCACAAGGCGCAAGAGATTGTGACCGGCGCGTTTGAAGCTGTTGGCTTGGGCAATCAGATCACGCTGGAATCTACAGCAGAGGGGCGGGAAGGCTACTTCTTCGATTACTGTCAGGACGCTCAGCACCTGCAAGAATTGGATCGGACGCTAACGGATCTGGATTTCCGGTTCCACTTCTTCCCTTGGTGGCAAGAGCCAGCCTACGCCATGGATGCCAAAACGGTCATGGTTTCGGCCAGGTTGCACGAGTATTTTGAGAATCTTGAGAAGATGCACGGCATTAGCACAACGCCAGACCAGCAAGCCTGGTACGCCAAGAAGTCTCAGATACTGCAAGACGATATGCAGCGCGAATACCCATCGACGCCCGGAGAGGCGTTCAGCCAGTCTGTAGAGGGCGCGTATTACACCACACAGATGAGCTTCCTACGCACAAACAAGCGACTCACGACCGAGGTTCAGCCTAATCCGCAACTGCCCGTATTCACCGGCTGGGACTTGGGCATGAACGACGCAATGGTGATCTGGTTTGCGCAAGTTGTGGGCCGAGAAGTTCACCTAATTGACTACATGGAAGGTCAGGGCGAGGGGATTGAATACTACGCTAACGAATTGAACAAGAAGGGCTATCGCTACGGCGGGCATTACGGGCCGCACGATCTGGCGGTACGTGAGCTGGGCACAGGATTGTCACGTGTCGATGTGGCCAGGCAGTTCGGTATCAATTTCGACGTAATCCCTCGCATCAGCAATCAAGCGGAAGGGGTACAGGCGGTTCGCCAGTTCCTGCCTACATGCTGGATCAATGAAGAAACCTGCGCACAGGGCGTCGCCTGCCTGGACAGCTACCGGAAGGAATGGGACGACAAGCGCGGCGTTTACAAGGACAAGCCACGGCACGATTGGGCATCTCACGGTGCAAAGGCGCTTGAAACCCTCGCAAGGGCTGACCTCTTCGCTCGCATTTCACGACAAGATTTTGCCAAGTCACGCCCGCCAAGTCGGCGCGGTAGCTGGGCAGCACACACTTAGGAGCAACCATGGCCATTCTTGATTCCAACAAACCCGTTAGCTTGACCCAACGGGAGATTGCTGTGGTGGTCGCGCAAGCCGTGGCCAAAACCGGATTACCCATCCCTGGCGGCAAGTTTCGCAACGATGTAGATCACATTCAGATTGACCCGATTGTGATTGAAGCCCGCGTAACCCAACCAAAGCAGGGCGTCCGGCTGCAGTTTGAGGTCACCGGTGGATTCGGAGTCTCGTTGAACGTCAACCTGGAAGAATTTGAAGAAAACCCGGTGTATTACCTGAAGGATCTGTTCAATCAGCTACACCCGATGATGCGAAATGTTCAGAAGCTGCGCGACAAGAAGCGCATTGAAAACCAAGCCATGTACGACTTTCTGACCAAGGGAGCTGCCGCGAATGGCTAGTCTGGGGCTGATGCAGTACAAATCTGCCGGTGATCTACGGGCCGATGATGAAAACGAAGCCCAGCGCACGTCCGATGCCGACTCGCGCAAACGTGAATTGATAGAAAGCTCTCTGGGCTCTCACATACGGCGCTCGTGGGAAGAGGCTAAGATGGCCAAGCAAGAAGTGGATTATCGCTTGCTGGATTGCCTGCGCCGCCGAAAAGGTGAATATGACCCGAGTAAGCTGTCCGCTATCAAAGCCGAAGGCGGCAGTGCCATTTACATGATGCTGACCACCACCAAGTGCCGTGCCGCTTCAGCGTGGGTGCGCGATATTCTGATGCCGTCCACCGAAAAGCCGTGGGGATTAGATCCAACCCCATTAGCCGAAGTGCCGCCCGAATTTGTGCAGCCTGTATTCCAGCAGTTCATGCAGCAGGCACTGCAGCAGGCGCAAGAATCCGGCGAGCAGCCTGACCCTGAAAAACTGATGGAAGATGCTGAGAAGCACATTCGTAAGGTCGTGCAGGAAAAAGCGCGGGAGGCCGCTGAGCGCCACGAAGAATTGATTAACGATCAAATGGCCGAAGGTGAGTGGGATGAAGCGTTTGAAGGCTTCATTGATGATTTTGTCACCTACCCGGCAGGGTTTGTTCGAGGCCATAACCTGCGCCGAGTTTCATCCCTGGGCTGGATGGAAGGCTGGAAGGCGGTTAAGACGCAAGAGATTAAGCCTCAGTGGTATCGCGTCAGTCCGTTCGACATTTACCCCAGTGCAGACGCTACCACTATTGATGATGGCGCCTACATCATTGAACGAGCCCGGTTCACACGCGCACATCTCAACAAGCTGATTGGCGTACCGTCCTACAGCACTGAATCCATCCGTGAGGTTTTGAGTGAGCACGGCCAAAGCGGATTGCGCGACTGGCTGTGGACGGACGGCGAACGCGCTGAACTCGAAGGCCGGGGCCACGAATGGCTGACCCGAGGCCAGACCATCGACGCATTGATCTATAGTGGCGGGGCGCAAGGCACGACTTTATTGCAGTGGGGCATTGATCCCAAAGAGGTGGAAGACCCGCTGGCCGAGTACGAAGTAGAAGCTACGCTGATTGGTCAGCACGTTATTCGGGTGAAGTTCAACCGTGATCCACTGGAGCGCCGCCCATACCACAAAGCGAGCTTTCAACCGGTGCCAGGTTCCTTCTGGGGCCATGCCATCCCTGAGCTGATGGCCGACATTCAAGATGTGTGCAACGCCACGGCGCGAAGCCTGATTAACAACTTGGCAATTTCATCCGGGCCACAGGTAGAAGTCTACGAAGACCGGCTAGACCCGGCTGAAGATCCGACCGATATGTATCCGTGGAAGGTGTGGCGCACCAAAGATTCGGCGGTAACCGGTAACAATCCCGCGGTTCGCTTCTATCAGCCGAGCAGCAACGCCGCTGAATTGATGGGCGTGTACGACAAGTTTGAAATCCGCGCTGATGACGCCACCAACATCCCACGTTATTCCTACGGCAACGAAAACGTAGGCGGGGCAGGCCAGACCGCCTCCGGGCTGTCGATGCTAATGGAGAGCGCTAACAAGGGCATCAAGGACGCCATCCGGCACATTGACCGGGGCGTGGTTCGTCGTGTGGTGGAAGCCTTGTGGCTGCACAACATGCAGTATTCGGACGATAACAGCATCAAAGGCGATGCGGCGGTTATCCCTCGCGGTTCATCGGCCATGTTGATCCGTGAACAGACACACAATATGCGCTCACAATTCCTGCAAATGACCAATAACCCGACCGATCTGGCGATCATTGGCCAGGAAGGGCGCCGCAAGTTGCTGGAATCCATTGCTGAAAAGCTGGATCTGCCAGGTTCTATCCCAACCGAGGACGAAATGGAGCAGAACACCGCCGCGCAAAACGAAGCCGGTCAGATGATGCAGCAGTTGGAACAAGCCATTAAGAAGGCCGAGATGCAGGAAAAGACCGCCAAAGCTGAAAAGACCATGGCCGAAGTGGACGAAACCCGCGCCGACACCCAGAAAACGCAGACCCTGACGCCGCTGGAAGCCAAAAAGATGCTGGCTGAAATCCTAAAAATGATGCAACCGGAGCCTACAAATGGACGAGCAGGACTGGAAAGCCCTGGCCAGAATCGCCAGCTCGCCGGACGGCCAGCGCCTACTGGTAATCTTGGCCAAGCGTCGGGAGGAATGCAGGGACAAACTGGAACGCCTGCCGGATACCCAGCAACTCAACAGGGCCCAGGGCTCCGCTGAAGCTATCAAGGAGCTACAGCAGAACCTGGCCGAAGCCCGCGACGTTGTAAGCAAGCGATTCAGCAAAGACTAATCACAGCCGGTATTCCGGCCCCACAACAAAGCCGCTTTCTCTTCACAGGGTAGGCGGCTTTTTTGTGGGCGAACGCTCAACAGCCTTACGCGAAGGCCGATTGAATCCGTGACCCCTTAATCGTGAACCCCGGTTACACCGGCTCACC
>Ga0307931_1002895_pt1 | contig 10726 bp, 4 predicted proteins | sample OrgLakmetageno47_FD_201816 | JGI IMG/M metagenome (GOLD analysis project Ga0307931, IMG submission 201816) | Saline water microbial communities from Organic Lake, Antarctica - #47 | ecosystem: Environmental > Aquatic > Non-marine Saline and Alkaline > Saline | place: Antarctica: Organic Lake... | reverse complement strand
AAGGTAACAAACGGAGTTGTAAGTAGAGCGAGCAGCGGTTTGTGGAAAGTTCTATAGAAGGAACTGGCGATTTACGGTAGTAAATCGGTGTGTATTGAGATCTCATTCGTCGTCGTAGAGGCCAACAGAAGAACTCGGAAGTACAGGGGAGACCCCAGAGTGGGAGAAGCCCTGTGCGGCTGATCACGGTGGCTGCATCAGCAGGGTTTGCGGTTCCTGTAGTTGGCGGTGCTTTCTTCTTATCTCCAGATGAATTCAGTACCCAAAATCGATATCCCATTCCTAATTGGGTTGGTATATGCGCTTCTTCTCTTTTTTTCGCACCCGGCCACTCGAAAAGACGTATCATAAGGGAGGAGACCTTAAAGCAGGCACAGCACTGAATTCCACTCGCCACGATCTCACGCACTCAAAAGCCCTTCCGAAACGGTGCACGCACTGCCTGCCAGTTCTACGCGCCCGCCTTCTCGCAAGGCCACTGCCACCGCACCGCCTCGCTTAGAGGCCTGTGGTATTTAAAAAGGGAAAAATTGAGAAAAGCAAGAAGGCTCATAATATTCGTTACTCTACAACTTCAGCAGCATCGATTTGAGGTTCATCTCTCTCCTTTCGAAGTACGCAATTCGAATATCCTAGCCTCCCTTTCACTCTCTCCCACTCTCTTCCTCTCACACATGATCGCTAACCTGCCAGCCAATCAGCGCGTCTTTCCCGAGCTGTTTCGCCCAATGAGGGCCGAGCGCGCAGTGGGCACTGCCAGTGACGGGGTCTTCGTCGATGCCCGAAGCTGGGAAGAAGCACCTGAGAGTTCAAGAAGAAGAGAGAAGCAAGCAGGATGAAAGAGAGAGAGAAAGGTAAAATATTCTTTTCTTACATGTTTGGAGAAAACCGAAGGCCGAGACGGAGTTCACAAAGAGAAAAGAATGAGAATGATGAATACTTGTACTTCCGTGGTAATGTTCACAAAGAACGCCCCATACCTCCACACACCATACCTGCTGGTGAAATCCACTTTCAAGTCTGAGGGTGGCGACGAGAGCAAATTCGATCCTGCTTGCGGGCATCCTTTGGTGGTCACCAAAACCCCTCGGCCGCCGATGGCAGCGATCTTCAGGCCATACATTAAGAACAAACAAACGCAATCACGCCAAAAAAAGAAAAGAAAACAAGCAGCAAATAGGAATAGGTTGTAAAACTTGAAAAAAAACATATAGATTGCATATACTACAGTGGTAGCGAAGTCAACAAGGTGAGGATTTGAAAACAAAAGCCACAAAGCATTCTCCTGCTAACTGTTGAACTACCAATGTAGTACACATACCGCTGCAAGGTCAGGCTTCAAATCAGCAAACGCAGAAGATTCAATTTCAACGAGCAAATCGATGCGATTGCGTTCCGAAAAGAGAATCTACAAAGCAGAGAAAGAAAGAAGAGATGGTAAGAAGAAGGAAAAGCAACCTAGAATAGAAAGTAGCACGAGTATTTGGAGCAAATCAATTGTTTGCTGCTTTGCGTTTTTGTATGTATGCAGTGTTTTTAGGTCTCACACTACCACAGAAGGATCAGAGAGCCCGAAGCAGGCCGCAATGGTCGCAGCATCCGGGCCTTTTCCGTACAGGGACACATCGGTGGGCTCTGCTGGGAAATCCATCGACAGGCGGCCGGTAGCCTTGTCCTGAACCACCTAAGAAATCGAATACACAGTGATTGCATAGAAAATGATCCGTAACTATGCACGCACACGCGCAAAGCAACCTAATAGTTGCGCATGCAAACTTGCTTGACTCTAGAATGCGCGAACACACATGCTAACGCACAATCCCACAAACATCGGTACACACATGCGCATTACCTGCAAAATTCCGCTCTTGGTGTGAAAGTTGATGGGTGACGTAGCCACCCCCGCCGACAAAAGAGCATAAGCTGCTGCCAAAGTTGCGTGACCACACAGGTCGACCTGGATACAGTGAAAAAGGAATAGTCGGGTTGTTTTTCACTCATGACGAACTGGAGAAAGACAGCCTCGGTGTTTATATATTAGATCAGTTCGGAGGTATAAAGTAGGGAACATTCGCGGTGCGCGTCGCAGTCAATAAAATTCAATTGAATAACATGGAGGAAAATCGCTGGGAGGCAAGAATAACCACAAATGACGACCTTGCGCAGCGCATTAAAAAGCGCAAGCCCCAAACCATCACAACATCATTACAGCAGAGCCTATCTTCATCCATACCTCCACGGTAGGCGTAAACCACCGCAAATCCCAACCGTCTCGCACCCCACGCCGCTGCACAAAAGCGGTTTCTGCGAGGTTGAACTCCGCTGCTACGGCCTGCATGGTGCTAGGAGCTTCGGGCCAGTGCCGAAACACCTGTGTTGATTGGTTGGTTGTGTGGGAAAATAGTCCGAGTTGGAAGAAGATCCCCCTTAGTAGATTGAGAACAGAAAAAGAACACGAGAGCTGGTTCATTCTGCAACGAGTATAAAAAAAACGTGCAAACAAACAGAGGTATGGGAACAGCCAAAAAGAGATACAGAAGGAAGGAAACGAAAAGAAACCCCCAGTAAACGCAATTTCCTCTCTGTCAGTGTCGACCCACCACAGCCGCGGGGTTGCCCTGAAATTGCTCGGAAGCAAAAGCGTCCACTACCGTAAATGGGACTTTCCGCAGGTGGCTGTAACGCATTTCAAACCACGGGTCGGCGCCGTGGACCTGTGCAAATATAATATTCGGACAAAGAGTGAAGGGTAGAGGGAAAATTGAGCAAGTTTAGGTGCAAGCACTTTTATCACGAAAAAGCTAGGAAAAATAGAGAGAGAGGGAGGCCAAAAGGAAGGAGACGCCGGATTGAAAGAGAAACGGAGGGGTAGGTGTATAAGAAGAGCAAATGTGACAACATTAAGATATAAACATACTTAAGCATACAAATCGTGCAACTAGTACTGTCTGCACGAATGTACGCACCACGGGAGAAAGGCCTTTTGCTATGAAGCCAGCAGACGAGTACAGGGACATGAGGTTGGCTTTGCAGATGAGAAGAGCTTGGGCCACCTGCAGAAGAAGACGAAGACGATAAAGAAGTCAAAGAAAAAGAAGAAGACGAAGAAGAAGAAGAAGAGAAAGAAGAGAAAGAAGAGGAAGAAGTGAGATTGTTGAAGAAGCAGGAAGATGGAGATGAAAATGACGACGAACAGTGAAAAAGAAGAAGGAGCGCCATCACTGAAATCAAACGACAAAACGAGACAAAAAGAAAAAGAAGTATGCCTAATCACATATGCCAATAATAGACTACCTCTCTTTTCCTTGGCCATGTGCACACGCCTACCTGGTTTATTTGAGACGTGCGAATAGTTTCAAGGTAAGCTTTCAGCGCAGCTCGCGCTATGCCTTGCCTCCGCAGGTCTGGTGCTACGACCACCGAGTGAATGCAGAGCGACTCTCCCGAGGGCTCGTGGCCACTCATGGTTTCCTAATGATAAGCCGCGGCAGGCAAGATTGAAGCCGATAAAATGAAAAAGAAACCAGGACCGCGATCGTGCGAAAATGAGAACGAACACGCATCGACCGAAATACGAAGATCTCAATGCAATGCAAAACCCAAAGGAAACCTCGACCAACAAGCCCAAATCTATAACAGACCAATCATGAGGGATCTGACCTCAGTAAGCTCGGTGCCTATAGCCAAGGTGCCGCAAATGAAGCCAATTGGAGCGGCAGCGTTTTTCTCATCGGAAGTTGAAAGCGAGTCGTCATGGGGGTAGATGCCTAGGAAATACGCTGGCGCTTGCGTCAAACGAAATTCTAGTTGCTCTGGCGATGCAGCCTCGTCAGCTGGGTATGAGGCAGTTTCAAGCTCTGATAGAAGAGGCAGATCGGACGCGGGAGGTGCTCGAAGAACCTAGCAGGTTAGGCCGAAATACCCATGCACACGTTAGTCACAATGGGCGTACTACAGGAAGGCTAGCTAGAGCAACTATTGAGGAATAAGCTATTGGAGCTAGCAGATAAGAAGTATAAGAGCAATTGGACGAAAGAATAGTCAGTACTATCGATTGACCAGCGTGGATGCATGGCGGTGCCCGATAAGCTCCATTGCTGATGATAAACTCAAGAAGCTCAACATCGCCTGTGCGTGTTGTCATCTTTCTTCTTCGTTGTCGTTGTCATCATGTCATCTTGGCACATGATGTATTTGCATTGTATTCGAGCACCGGACATTTCTTTCGAGACAAGATTTCGTCCATGAGAGTGCCAGTTGCGCTACTTTTGGCATAACTCAAGCTACAACAACAGGTCTTATTCTTCTGATTATACGCCCCACTGACGAATATGCTGTGGCTAGCCGTAGCCGCCATTCTTGCTCATTCTGTTTCCGCAATCGAAGTTCAATTCGTGTCGCAACACCCTAGTACTACCCTGAAAGTCGAATGGCTCGGCCCTAACGATGCCACTGTAGACATGGGTGCCATTGAACCATTGCAGACCTTGGCATTCAAGGACGTCGGCGATGTAAGCTGTCTTTGCTTTCAATCGATAGCATCAACACGCTCTAGCTTAGCATCGTTTGTGCATCTGAGTATCTGCGTCGTACTAGTCGTTCTTGGTCATGAACTCGGACGACATAATTTTTATTTGAAGAAACATGCCTTGTCTTTGTGAGGCCTCAAGCTATCATTCTACGTCCATCGATTGTTTTGAATAAACTGGTGGCTTGTGTGTTCAGGGCCATGCATTTGTGGTGACTAGCTCCCACACAGGCGTCGCGAAGACCTTCTACGCACGGGCCAACAGCGACAACTATTTCTTGTTGCCGTCCGCTCTGTTCAACCCGCGGCTCGCAGCCGAGACTGCGACCGTACGCGTGGTGTGCACTATGCGGCGACCTACAGCAGAAGAAGTGTGCATTGACGTATACCCGGAGTGGTCTCCACGAGGCGCTGCGAGATTTCTGGAGCTGGTAAAGCTCATTTCTGAATATAGTTAGAACAAAACACACGCATATATTCACGCACAACCAAATGCCTCTCGAATTCAAAATAGAAATAGAGACCCAGCCATCGAGTATCGTCAGACCTATCTTATTTCGTTGAAAACTCATACATGTGCGAGTCATTGGCCCTATCATATTTGTTTTTACATGTGGTGGTGCATGTTGTGGACTTGAATGACAGGTTCGCGAAGGCGTCTTCGACGGCGTGGCGTTGACGCGCGTAGTGCCTCGTTTCTTGACGCAATTTGGAATTCCCGCGAGAGCCGACCACCAAACGCAATGGCGCAGCGCGAACTTACCCGATGATGTCCCCTCACCTTCCGCGCCTCCTTTTGCACCCGGCATGATGAGTTATGCAGGCAGTGGACCCAATTCGCGGTGGGTATACACAATTGACAGAAATCCTCAACATCCGCAGAATTCTCGACCGTGTTCATCAATTATTCTTTTTCTCTAAGTATAATTTACTTTTACATGCTTTGTTTCCTCTTCTCTTTTTAAGTAGTCCGATTTCTTGACGCACACATTCTAATTTTGGACACGATTGAATCACTTTTACTCGACCATCTTATACTACTATCTTGTTTTGGCTTCAGATCCACGGAAATGTTTTTCGTCATGCCTGGAACACCTCCACACCAGGTATTCTTGTTTGCGGTTGTTTTCAAGATCGGTGAACCGGGAAAGGGTGTGTAATTGAATCCAGAAGAAGTAAATCAATGATTTTTTTTGAAATTTAGTCCTTAATTAGCGAAGAGGATGGTATTTACGAACATGAGCAATACGTATGCTTGAATCAATCATAATTTCTTTCTAACTGCCTGTTTTGTATGTGCTTGTCTTTGAATGTGAATTCACTCGCTCATCCTCTTCTCTATTGTGGAAATATTGACCCTTTTCTGTCATTTGGCAGTTGGCGGCCTTTGGCAGCAACCCCTGGGAAACGCCCTTTGCGCGGGTGGCCGATGACTCCTCCCTGGCAACTGTAGGCTCGTTCTATAGCTACGGTAATTGATTATGTCACTAGCACTCGATTATTATTTATTTCCATTTTGCCCATTTCTTTTGAGTTGACGGAGTTTCGCGATGGTGCACTCATGAAATGACGAATGAGCCGCTCTCTCCTCTTCCTCGCCGAATTATTCTCATCTGTGTGGTTCGACAGGGGATATGCCTCCTTATGGCCAAGGCGTGCAGCCGCAGGAAGTCTACCGCCAGGTAGGCCCGCAGATCCTTCATTTCGTAGTTTAATGCATTATTTATACATGCTCCGTTTTTGCATTCTGATACGAATCTTTTAACTGTTGCACTACTGCTCTACTGCTCGCGCGTCAGGGTTATGGGTACCTGTCGGAGCATTTCCCGAAACTCGATTACTTCGATACCTGCCGGATAGTTGAAGAAGATGCTGATAAAGACGAAGAACTTTGAGGAATTAAGGATGATGCCTTACATATATCTTAAATTGATAGTTGATAGATTTGAGGGCAACTGCATCGCACCTGGCAAGACAGCTACTGCAGCTGTCCATTTATTTCTCTGTAAATAATGTAACAAGATAATTGGTGGCTCGTTGTAATTGTAAAACTATTTTCTAAGCGCAAATGATTGAAGGTGGAAGTGTGCTGTAGTTCATAGAATTACTATGAAAGTTTTACTGCAGCAACTGAGTTCGAGGCCGCTTATTTATGTCGTTGGATCCAGGGGTCATCGTAAGCGAGATTTCGGGGGTTGGGGTTGTAATTCCCCTATAAAATTCATATTCATCTATTTCTAGTTATATCGGAATATTTCGAATTATTCAGTTATTCAAGTTAGAGCCGATCGAGGAATAAATGAGAACCAATCAAGACCGGCGTCGGAGGAGATCAGCGCATAACCAGCAGTTGTTTTTATCGGGGAAGTCCAAAGCATGGTCCAAAGCCGTTCTGCCCTCCTGTTGGCAACAGAGAACGGTGATCATTCAAATGACAATATATCACGGAATGCCAAGTTTTTAAAGGTTTTCATCATGTTGGTCGCAGCATTCGTGATTGCCATGGCCATGGCGCACTTATCTACGGTACTTTCAAGTTTCTCTTTGAAGTTATAAAAGGAAAAGAGACGTTCACGCAAGTTTAGCCAGGCAATTTTCATTATTGAAGTATGGAAAGCCAAAAGTTACCTTATCTTTGATCTTTCTGTCCGCGCCCGCCTTCAGAAGGAGGTCCACAATGTACCTACGCCCATAAATCGAGGCCCAAACAAGCGCTGTCCAGCCCTCCTGGATCGAAAGAAGCATGAAGAAGAGAAGAGCTTACTGTAAAACTAGTCGCTAAAATTTAGAGCTATCATACTAGAAGAGTTGGAAAATAAATAATCGCGAGCAGGATGGGGACAATGCAACAAGCTAAATTTTACAAACAAATTTCCCCTCGGAAGTAAAAGTGCAATTAAACTTTAATTAAGACTCCTAAAAATACGGTAGTTTTGTGCAACTCACAGTATTCGGGCCTGTGCTTTGGACGTTCGTGTCTGCACCCGCGTTAAGAAGGAGGTCGACGATGGTCGTAGCGGTTGAGTCATGGTTGGTTGGAGCAATCATGAGCGCAGTTTCGCCCGTCTGTTCAAGAAAACCATATACGCGACAAAACGAATTAAGTACGTCCAATCCTATGAATTAAGCCTGGAGTATGCTGTCTGATGTGTGTCAAGATGTGCGTCAAGATGTGATGAGCAAAACTCACTTTCGTTGCGGCATCCACATTTGCACCCGCTTTCAAAAGGAGTCTCACAGCGGCAATGTTGGCTTCGTCAACAGCAGAATGAAGCGCAGTGTAACCAATCTATGATGAGAATTGAATGATGTTAGGCAAACGATGCTGAAGGAAGTTGCAGTAAAACACAAAGCAACAAGGTAACCTCCACAAGAGTAAAATTAAAGTTGCTCAAGTCAAACACAAGTAAAATGACATTTTGACGGATATTATTGGTGCACGAAAGGAACAAAATCCAAGGAAATCAATTCAGTCGCGTAGAACCTAATCAGGCACTATTCAACCGCGTGTGCCAAACCATGAAGTGGAATGAGCGCAAAGAAAATTGAAGTTGCAGATGCGAACTGATAGGTGGTACCTTTAATACTGAAACCAAATCATTGACGAAACTCACTCTGTTGTTCTTCGGTTCCGTGTCAGCGCCGGCTTCGAGAAGAAGTTTCATGACCGAAAGGGGACCTTCTCTTGAGGTTTTATAGAGCGCTCTTTCGCCGTGCTATATCATAAAGAAATATAAGAGGCGATGAGAAGGGCGTGGACATCATAGAAACAATGACTTCGATGAGAATAGCTATGGCTAGGTCGGTAAAATACTTCAAAGAATGATATAAAAGGTATATTTAAGGTGTGATATCGAGGAAAGTTAGGAAGAAAAAGAAGAGAGGATCGTACATTCACCTTACTCAAAGTCAAAAAACAATTTTCACTCGACATTATAAATGACTCACATCATCTTTGGCGTTCACATTAGCACCTGCTTCAAGAAGAACTTTTAGAGCAATATTATTACCAACATTAGAAGCTGCAATGAGTGCTGTGGAACCATTCTGTTAAGGGGCCGAAAGTTACAGGAACAAATAGCATAAGAAAGGAGGAGACAGTCATGAAATTATAAAAGTAGTAAGTACGTTGTCGATAGCTTCTCAATTCAGTGAGTTTATACGAGGTACCGCTGGGATGGACAAAAGAACGCTATTCAAAGTGGCTGCAAGTCAAATAGGATGGATGAATTATTCTTAGATCATCTTGTAGCTGCACAGCTATCTACTTAATGACGAATGTGTTAATATTCTTTTAGCGCATATTAATGCACCATTTAAGTAGCAAGAAATCAAATGTCTCTTCTCAATTAGCCTCTTAGTAAATGCGACTCATTCACCTCATTCCTGGTATTAATAATAGCGCCCGCTTCAAGAAGAAATTTCATCATGGTAGCATCATCTTGCAACGAGGCAGCAGTAAGCGCAGTGCAACGATCCTTATGCAAATGCAGAGACAACGAAAAAAAAAGGTAGTGGATGGAAAATGAAAAACAAGTAGCAATGCACATAAAGGAAGAAACAGGAATCATTTAATTGCAATGCGAGGATTCATAAAAGTATTTGGAAAAGGATCACATCATTGGAAAGCATCCAACTTCACAAAGGATTAGAAACAAATTGCACATCGACACGTCACTCACAATGTACTGAATACATTTGTCAGATGGTTGTTAGTAAAGTAAAGTTTAACGATGGAAGTGTAACTCGAATGAGGTACGTACGCACTTAGATAAAGATCGCATTTCGATGAAAATTATTTGTTGCCACTCACCGCTTTAGTCAGGACGTCAACCTCGGCACCATTCGCGAGGCACTTTTGCACAATCGTTAAATTACCTGAACGAGCTGCTCGTCCTAGTTAAGCAGTTGCGTTCAACTGCATGCCAAAAGAGAGGCGCAAGAGATGAAATTAAGAGCACCGAAACAGCTTCTGAGGAACGTGCCCTTGGCATTCATGACTTGACTACCGTAAAAGCTTACCGCGACTTCGGTTATAACGACCGCCCGCACCCATGCGTGAGCTTCGAAAGAAAAGGAGTGCATAGCATTGTGCAACACCTGCCCGTGTGTCACCTGCGAGTCAAAGTACTCCAATATATCACCAGCACAATCATCTGGTAATTCCACAAATGGAGGAATCGTCGTCGCGATCTGAATAATGAACGAATCACGTGCCCAAGCTATGATAGAAGCGCGAGCAGCAGGTGGGGCCCATAGAAAAGGCGGCTCAAGATGATAGCTGCGCAATGGCAGTGCTTTCGCAGGCTTTGGGTCAGTAGACGAAGAGAGGCTGGCGCAATGAGCAATGGCAGCAGAGACAAGAGCGGCTGGATCATTCCCAAGAGTAGCGAGAATACCAGCGTGGTGCTTGAGAGCAGTGCGGCTGAAGATGTTGCAAAAACTTGTGGTCTTCGAGGCAAGCTCGAGAGACGTTACACCAAGCGGATCTTTCTTAGCTACATCGGCACCAGCGGCGATAAGAGTTTGCACCGTTGATGATTCTCCGATCCTCGAAGCTTCATGAAGCGTCGAACAATACTTTTCCTGAAATCAAAGCAAAGCAATTAAGGGTAAACATGTATGCATCGTTTTAATGGAACTATTAAGGAAGAAGAAAGCAACCTCTAAGTCGTATGCTCCAACAATTTCGAGAGCTTTTGCGAGTGCCGGATCGATTAATGCCCGATGTTTGGCAAGGGCGTTGCGGGAAGCTCCTGGACTTTTTATCAAAGCGGCACGACATGCAGCGAAGACTCCTGCTCTTTTTAGTTCTTCTTTGATGCATTGGTCTGCATTCATCGAAGATTGAGTGGCCGCCTCAGCTCTTAAAAAGTGCGCTGTCTTGGAATTCTCGGCATACGACAAGTCTGAAGCTGACTTATCGTGCTTGCGCTTCAGAGTCACGTTAGGCTCATTGGCCATATGAGCACCACTGAAAGCTTCAATGCTAACGCTTATTTTTGGTGCCCACCTAGGCACACAGAAGACGTTGCTAGTAGGCAGCTAGCTTGCTGCAATCTAGCTACTGTAGTCCACGGTCGTTTCGCCTATGACATTCTTGCTCTAATATTTACAAGACAAAACAATAAACTCAGCTAGCTAAAACTGTGTCTGAAACGAAGCTAGCTAATAAGTTCATTCACGCTTCGCGCGCTT
>Ga0307931_1002891_pt1 | contig 10738 bp, 14 predicted proteins | sample OrgLakmetageno47_FD_201816 | JGI IMG/M metagenome (GOLD analysis project Ga0307931, IMG submission 201816) | Saline water microbial communities from Organic Lake, Antarctica - #47 | ecosystem: Environmental > Aquatic > Non-marine Saline and Alkaline > Saline | place: Antarctica: Organic Lake... | reverse complement strand
TTCTGGTGCTCGTGCGCGTCCCTGGATTGTGCGTCATATTTCCATCTTCTACCGGAGGTCGCAGAGTTGGCCTGATGCGATGAATTAACGCATCGGCCTCCGCGTAACTGTAGCCCATAACCTCTCGGATGGGGAAATTGACTGGGTGGTCTGGTACTATTAATAGCAAAGCAGTGCGGGCCCTAGCGGCCCGTTTGGTGCAACGTCAGCGCATTTTTGTGACAACCCCGTGGTTGTGTCTTTCGGTGCGTTGTCTTTTCGGTAAATACACTCTATTATGTATATATTAGTGCTCTCTCTGGCAGCACTCTCGTGTGTAGAGTAATCATTCTCTTGGAACTTTCCGAAGTTCCTCTGTTTGAGCCCGTGGCTTGGTCTGTTCGCACCCAGCTCGCCGTGCGAGCGTGTTGCTCAGTGGTTGGTTGACGATGTCGGCCGCAATTAGGAATCGCATTCCGACATATAGTTAATAACCTCCCTGGCGCTAGCAATATGACCCCGTTGCTTGAGTGATGGATTTCAATTGATTCCCTCGGTTCGAGTGAACCTCCATGTATGGAGGCGTGACCCCCGGAGTGCCGGTGGGGTGGTGGCGGACAAAAAAGAAACAGAAAGAACGAGCGCGATTGAACTCTCATTGCGCGCCTGATATTTTGCCTCTCTCTTTACGCAGGCAACTCGCCTGAGGGGCGCAGGAGGCGAACGTCAGGAACAACGAATGTTGTACTGGCCACTTCGTTTACTCCGGCGCTGATTGGCCGTGCGGGAGAAACCCAATTCCATATGTCCACTTCAACGGACACAACGCTCACCACTCACCACTCTAGCTAGCGCTATGCACGTACAGACTACTGTAGTAGGCGTGCTGGCGTGCTACAGTAGCTAGTTAGCCTATCACCAATTAAATTGTGTGCGAGTACGCGGGACCGGCGACACAACGGAAGGCAAAGTTTTTGACGCTCGTACGAAATAACAACCATAATGCACTCCCTGCTCCCACGGCGATTAATGCGCGTGACCATGTGCCTAGTCGCACTTCTTCGCAATGCTCACGGGACTCCGACTTGCGCGAGATCTAAGCCTCCGAACTGGGGCCAAGAAGCTGCCTCAGTGGGATGTGATGCTTTATCGATGGACCGCATCGCAGCCTGGGAGCTGGCTCAGATGGAGTACAGTTGGGCTCTCCGCGACGCAGACTTGCTCAGAAACTATGCCAAAGGCACCTTTTCTGTCACAAGTGTGCCAAGACGTCCAACTTCAGGGTGCATTCACTTTTTGGTCCACGAATCATTTCCTGCTGGGCAAGACTACATGGCTGGTGGAGCTTCATTTTTTGCGCGACTTCACGAAGTTGACAACTCGGTTGCTGGCTTGAACCATCTGTCTGCTTCGATGTGTAGCGTGGCAAATTACTTGAATGGCAGCTACACCGTTGCCTGTTCACGCCCACCTCCAGGGACATGCAAACGCTTTACTCTTGACCTCGCCTGGCACCACTTTGATGCCTTCGCCAACCGGAACTCCGGCGGAGGTAGCATTGGAGCTGCGGTTGGGCTATCTAGCGGCGGAGCTCGAGGTAGTCACGTCATCGTTGACACAGTGACCCAAGGCAAATGCCAGGGAGAGAACTCATTTGGTCATCCAGCGTGTCTTGAGATAAATTCTGGAAAACCCAATCTTTACGGTGAAACCGTCTGCGAGCCTGAAACGTCAGCGCTGCCTGTTTGGGCCCCTGAATCAGCTCCGTCATATGGCTTCGGTAAATGGGTGACAAATGAAGAAGCCCGACGTGAGCTTGGAAATGCTTCGCTTGTCGACGCTCCATTAGCAGAATGGCAAGACATTTGGGTGTGGCGTGATGGTTGCAGCGGCGAACTCCAGCATCCAACGAAATCTTCAAGTGATGCACACCGCGACTGCGTAGGGAGTGCACTGCTCGATGCAGCAAACGACCTCTCGACCCAATATTTTGATACCAAAATTGATTTCATACACCTGATGGGCGACTCGCATCTGAACAATATGGCCTGGTGTATTAGCGACGAAATTTTGCACCTCGCTTTGAAGGGGCGGTCCACAAGAGCCAGTGAGTTTGTAAGGAAAGCCACAGGCATGCTTCTGACGGAACACAACCCGCGGTACAAAAACAAAACACTCTACGAGTACATTTCAAAGTGCCAAGCGCGACCTAAAGACTGCCTGGCGCCCCTGGTCGGTAAAATCATGAACTGTTTGAGCACAGACCCTGAGGACACCAACTTGAACTCGGAGCTGAGGTTTTGCCTATCAAAAATCACTACTCTCGGTCAGGCGGCTTCGATGCTTCTACTCACCAAACTCAATTTACCACCTGAGGTAACCCTCACTGAAAGGTTTGTTGTTGTAATAATGGTGGGTCACTGGGACTCTGCTGCCCAGCGAGACGTTCGAGAAATGGTTCTTGGCGAGCTTCCAGTCTTCTTAGATGCCGTCCGTGAAATTCGGAGTGATCCCAGGACCCGTGGAATGCGCATTCTTCTGGACTTTGGTCCTGCACATTCGCCTGGCTCGCACTCTTCGGGATGGCGCAACAGCCACGCTCTTGCAGCAGCAAGTGCCTACTTGCGGCGAACCTTGACTCCGAAAACAACTAGTAGTGATGCACGGATTGGCGAGAAATTCATCAATATCAACACGGTAGTCGCCAAAGCTAAGGCTGCACTTAAATTTAAAGCGCCGACAGCTGCACCAGCGATGACGTGGAATTATGAAATTCCTTCGGATGCTGGCAACTTAGGCATTGAAATGTTTTCAACTCCATCGCTTGCAGTTACAATGTCACGGATGCTGGACACTGCAGATGGCTTGCACTATATGAAGTATGTATGCTCGATTTATGTAGACTCATTGTGATCATCGACTAAATTGTATTCATTTCCGTTTGACACTCTTTGCCCGTTCTTGCGACCAGGTATCCGGGTCAATTGCCCCATGACAAGAAGCGCCAGGATCCAATAACGGGAGACTTCCGAAGCTGCGTTGGCCCTGTGGGCGAATCATTTACAAGACTTTTACTAGATGGCATCTGTGCACCAAGTACCCTCAAGACCTAAAAACAAGTATTTCAAGCTGTCTGACGCAGTCCGAGATTATAATCGTTTTCCGCTCAGAGAAACCCAGATTCGGGAGTGCAAGGCGCAACGCAAAAGTTGACTTATCTACAATTCCGCTGTACCACTCCGCTAGATTTGTAGGAGGCAACCAGGGCAATTCGAGATCTGGGAGTACAAGGCGCAGCGCAGAGAGAGTTGACTTCTCTTCATTTCCGCTATACCACTCTACCAAAGTTACAGGCAACTAGGGTGCTTCCTGGACTGGGACTGGCGTTCAGCTAGCAAGTGACCATTTCACAAGAAGCCCCTTGCCCCTTTAAATAATACATCAAGTTTAATGCGTAAGTTGAGTCCATAAAGCCAGAAGCATATTGCGCGTAAAATGCGCCCATTTCGAACAAGTGGAAGCATCGCGGCAGTAGCAGTAGCGCCGTAGGACCATAACTGCTTAGACCGACCTACTGGCCTACTTCCTTTTGTTGCGGGCCTCTTCAGAATTCTGGATTTTCGGGGAAAGGGGGGCTTCATTTGAATAATTGGTAATTGGTTGTTGGCATCAACAGGCCCCCCCGTCCGATCTAAAGTTGGTCAATTTTCAGCTGAGACTCCCCAGAGAAAGCATAATACGACACATGAATTTTACCCTTTGCTTAGATCTGACATGGACCCCGATGGTGGACCGGAATTAGAGAGCAAATGAGTGGAAATACAAAACAATACAGCTTAACCGGAAGGGGAGCTAACCAGGCAAACACGTACTCGGGGAGTCGTGGAAGGAATTGTAACCGTTCGAAGTGGCCATTAAATTCATTTCAACAGAGAAGCGAAGTGGACTGCTGTTTGAGCTAGCACGGCGCTAAGCTGAGTGGGTATGCGGTATACGGCTGCTTCTGTGGGTAGGCGATAATCTTTGATGGCGGTCTTCAATTGGGGTGCGGAGTGGCTGACTACCAGTTGGAAGAGATGGTAAGATGGTAACATACAAAAAGACACAACCCTCAGTACCCCCACTCCGCCCCACTCCTCATCGTTCGTAAACCTACGTCCCTGCACCGAAGGACCCTGGGACGTAGGTTTACGAATGATAAGGAGTGACTGACTCCACACACACCCTACTCGTGTGAAAATGTATTCATTGGCGTATTGCATTAGGCTAAACATGGTGTGTAAAATCCAAGTAGGGTTGATAAAAATAAGTATTACTTATATATGCAAATTTTTGTGGCCAAATAAGTAACTTTATAGGTAAATAAGTAATATATTTTTCGAATTTTCCTGAAAAATGGGACTCTGAAAAAACGGTATTCTAAAAATGGTACTTTCTCGCCCTAATATACAAACCACCGTATTTACCGTATTTACTTAATTATTTACTTATTTGGGTCAAAACTGTTACTTATTTTTACGAACCCTAAATCCAAGCCACTTTCGGCCAAGAAAATGGCGTCAAGGATTTCTCGATGAGCAGTTTAACAAAGTCCTCATCCCCATAGTTGTATAATGTCGAATCTGTGGAAGCAACGCGTGGGGTTTGTAGGCTTGTTTGGAGTCTACTACATGTACACGTTGCATGCAAACCTCATGGAATCGAGACCTCTGGCGGCGCCCGTGAGTACGCTCCATGATTATCAGCCGTCTGCAGACTATCCCTCAAAGCAGCAACCGCTCGAGTCTGCAATTGCTAGACCTTCGTCGTTGTCGCTAAGCTCGAGTGCTTCTGTGCCCCTGAATTCGCCAAACGTGAAGGCAGCCGATGCTGAAGCGCCGCCCTTTGCAGTCGCACCTACCGCAGTCGTCCACCATAGCACCAGCACCTTTAACGCAACGAAGTTAGCTCCAGGCGCAGTTACAACCAGAGACAGCAGCTGGAGCGGCACCTACAAGTGCTATGATTATGGAGAAACTTTTGCTGCTTCATTTCTATGCCATGTTGACGCATTTAAAGGCAAGGAGTGGGGTCGGAGTCAGCAGTTCTTTGCGAAGCGCATATTTTGCTTTAGCGCGTGCACGAGTGCCTCTACGGATGCAGTTTTGCTTTTCTGTGCTATTTGCTCAGCCTCATTTTTGAAATGTTCTAGCACTTATTTCACCTTAATCCTCTCTACTTGTGTCCATTCATGCTCATCTCGCCACTGTTTTGGGACTAGGTATGAAAAAGTATCGGTCAGTGCTGAAATCCCACCGCGCTGCACACGCTTGCCATTACATCACTTGGACTCGGCAGCCAGCCAAGACTGTGGACGCGTTGGACTTTTTCGTGGAGCACTTGAGCGCGTATGAGCGGCGGCTCAACTTGGGGAAGCTGAAACACAACTTCAAGTTTCAGGAGCAGATGAAGAACGCCGTTGCGAGTGCGCTGTCGACTCGCTTGGCGAGCTATGCCGGGCACCATTTTGTGGGGAAAGCTGCTCAGCTGAACTATTTGGACCCCTCGCTACTAGACCAGGAGGTGACAGGAGTAGTGGAGCTCGGAGAAATGTCCTTGAATTAATATACGTTTTGGTCAGAGGGACGTTGATATTCATTGTTGGCTTGCTACAGACTGTCTGTAGGTCATTCAGTTTTGCTTTGCTTTTACCTCTCTTTTTTGACATCATCTTTTATTCTTCTCCTTCTTCTTGACCTCACGACAGGACAACGACCGCGTATTAGGGCTGATCCCGTACTACGGCGAAGGGATGGGCAAAGGCCAGGCCCAGTCCTCCCTCAACACCCGCAAAGCGTACCTCGAAGCCACCTATTGGTCCATCCGCGCCCTCACTTCCCGGGTCGTGGTCGCTGTCTGCACCGACGCCGATGCCCTGTTTGTGGAAAGCCTGGTGGATGAGGTATGTTACGTGCCTTAAAGCTCTCCACCTGATCAAGTGAACATTCTATTTAATTCATCCTACGCCGTTTCTCCTGCCTAGTACTGTAGTATTATTTTCATGTCAACCACCCACTATGACCCCCCCCCCCCCGATCGATCCCACCATTCCTCCTTCCTCTTCGAAGGTGTTTGCGCCCGCTTTAAAAGCGCGTCGAGCCGCACAAGGTTTAGTGGGGGCCGCCAACCAACGGCAGATGAACGCTGGCTTTCCTGTGCTTACCCTCCTCAGATTTAACCTCCAAGGCCCGCAATCGTTACCCGTGGCTGCGGTAAAGCACGAATCAAGCATCTTGGCCTTTAATTTTAAAGACCGTCTTTCTCGTTTTGATTCGCTCTCTTTATGTTGAGAGATTTTATTGAGTGGCAACTGCACACTCCTGTGCGCGCCTTCAACAGTTCCCTCGAGTCTCTTCTTCAGCATGTTGCCATGCATAACCCTGATTGTCCCAATACGCTTTTAGGTGGGCTTCTTAGTGCGCACCGCGAATCGAGAAGGGAAACCCTCTCACCCTTGGAGCTACGAAGCTCTCCCTAGAAGGTGAACTCTAACTCCTATTCAACATCGAGACAAGTCCTCCGAAGGGCAAACTTGAATGGATGCACTGTGGTGCCCATACCAACCACCACACCACTACTTTATAATCTCCAGCATTTTTTACTCTCTCTCTCTCTCTGCAGACATATTCAGTATGTTACACCTATTTTACCCCAACTTTCCAGCACTTACTATTCTTAGAGTTTAGCGTGGTTTATTTGAATAATTGATCTTTGAAGCAATCATTCCTTCACCTGACATGCCTCCGTGTGTTATCAGGCCTTCTCCGGGCACCAGCACCATCTCCGGGCCAGTCAAGGATTGGGTTAAACATTTGGCCGATGCTCGAGGGGGTCTTCACTCATCGTCGTCGTCCTCGTCTGCGGTGGCACCGACAAGCGGCAGTGTCTGGGAAAAAGTGAAGCACTTGCTGTACACCGAAGTGAGTGACCAAATTTGCAACGGCCATACCTCGCGCATAGACTTCTTTGTGTCTTGCAACTTTCGGAGGGATATAAAAAGCAAATGCAGGGTGTGAACCAAATTTTATTGGTCCATCTTCTTAGTCTCTTTTCTATTGTCATCAACCTATTTTACGCTAATGCTTTCCCTACAGGCGGACCAAATTGTGCACTTGCGGGCGATGGCGGAGTTGTTGCCGACTTTAACGGCGACTGACTTCGCAGTGCCACACCGCATGATTCCCATGCCCACGCGAGGTGACTTCCAAAGCTCAGCTGAAGTGATGGAGAAGCTGCAAATGATCCAAGAGGATTCGTCCTTGGACCAAAGTGAAAAAGGCGAAGGCTTCTCCAGGCTCCTTGATTTGTTGGACGTTAATGATGCCAAGCAAGCTCAGCAGGTAAGAATATGATCGACAGGTTTGCTCGAGCCCTTGAGGCATTTCCACCTTAGTCTTTTCTTTGCCATTGAATCATACTTCCACGTTGGGCTTTTCTGACCATGCTGTTTGCTTCTTTCCTTGAAATTGGCGGTGCCATCCACACATCTTTTTCTCACATGTATACCTTTTCACTCGTATGTTATCTCTCAATCAAGGTGGCGGTGTATCCGCCATCAACATCACCATCTTCCTCATCCTCATCATCAAGAGACTCTAACACCAAGTGCTGCATGGACATGGCCAACGGCGGCAATTGCACCATCCGAGACCACTGGGTGGGCTACCTCGGCGAAGGAGAAGGAATAGAAGAAGGAGGCAGCGTTGCCTCCACCGATGAAATGAGTGGAAGCGGAGCTCAGCTGTTGCGAGTGGGCGGCAGCCCGCTTGGATTGGCCTTCGTGGCTGGCGAGGGGAACGTTCAACACAACCCCCCAACCATCCGAAGGTGCACTCTACACACGACGGGGGATATATGCCCGAAGAGTTGAGGGCTGAACTCGTTGCAGAGATGCAAATGTAAAGCAGGGCAAATTTTATAGTGCTTGCGATTTAGCGTGTGCCTTTTCTTGTTATCCTTCTTCGCCGATGCCCCCCTGGTATACTAGTATACTCTTATTGGTATTGGCATTTCTAAAATGCAAATCTGTAAATGGACTCTCTGCTTCCAGCTCCATCTTCCTCGCCCCACTCGAGGCAATTACGCGCAAAAAAAAGAAGCCCGCGTAAACCTGAGCGCTTACATTCGGATTGATAGCAAGTTCACCTCCCTCCACTTCCAATTCGAATCTTTTGCTTCATCCCACTTCTTAACTTCTTATTTCTTGGATTAAGATTTTTTTTATCCGAGCAACTCCGAAGATAGAAGGTTTAGAGGAGCAGGGACCCCTAAATTAAGTTATATTCGGCTACTAGACGGCTCCCCCAATCAAAGGGTCATGGAATTTCCTTGGCATCGCGCTTCTAAAAGCAGAAAACGTACATATCTAGCCCTGTGGCATGCACGCAGGTATGCCGTCAAATCAGTTCTATTCCGATGGAACGGGCTTCCTCCAGTTGAAGTATGGGTCCTAGTAGAGGGCGAGCAAGAGAATACAGTGCACGCGTGAGCAACCATTATAAAACGTGTTTTACAACAGGAACCAACGCGAGAGATGCCACTGGATTGGCTGAATAATCCACTTCACCGCCCCACATGAACTACGACGAAGATTTAAGACTCTCACATTCGTAGCGCAAAAAGGGCAAACCGTAATGCAATACACGCGATAACAAACCTTAATCATTTCCCGGTATTGCACGCAGAGGTCACGGCAAGCCTGGTAGTGGTTAGTGCCCTCCCGTCGGTAGCATTGCTTGATCTACGTGTACCAACACGAGCAAGAGGGAGGAGCAGCGAAGAAGGGACAAGAACTAGAGTCAGTTCGAGAAATAACCCATCGAGACTTATATAAGTGCATGCGAAGTTATTCATCAAACGTAACGAACCTCTTCTTGGAGGAGCTTCACGGTCTGAATCTTCACCTCGGCTTCCCGAGCCTGCATGAGATGTGTATATGTGAGACAATGCACAATGACAGCTTTGAGAGTAAGTTTGAACCCAGCAAGCCTCAGGGCTAATATCCCACAGGCGCATGCATCAAAATACTGGTGACGTGTTGTTTCTTATGTGATTCATCTCAAACACTCTATGCTTCAGCCAATGCTCTTAGCGCTTACACACCATTTGCTCCTGGGAGCGGATGTAAGCCACTGGGTCGCCCTTGTCGTTTGTGTACGGGTAGCTTGGGACTGCGGACATGGTTCACGAAACACTGAAAGCAGGGATAGAAAGAGAAATGGTTAGGAACGATGGATCAAGTAATGATGGGGAGAAGCAGCTATATATCGCGCAAGACGCACATTGTCTTGCAGCAACAACCAAACCAACAAACCAACACCACCATAAAACCTTCACGGTAACAGTGGTCTAATATAGTTCATGAAATATCATTCGAGCATCCGATACTCCGATACCTTTCTATGCTTCATCTCCTTGATGCTTTATGCTTCTGCTTCTACTTAATGCTATACTACTTCAGCTGCTACTAAATAATCCACTTCCACGCGGGAACTCGTGATTCTGTTGAGCGAGTGCAGAGGGGGACTACAGATTTTGACACGTGGCACGTAAGCCCCGACCCCAAGGAATCTTAACACGGGCCACATAGAGGGGATTTCCAGTTGAATGCTGCTTCTAACTCAATCAACTGACTGCTCCTCCCACTGCCAAACACATTTGACCTCCCATTTAACGCGGGGAGTTTGAAGATTTGAAGGCGGGTTTCGCCTTGGCTGGGGACTGGGGAATGACGGTTTTTACGTAAACTCAACATATGCGTTTTAGGCGTTCTTTTTTTGCAAAATAAAATGCTTACGAGTTTGCGTAAATTTTCGTAAAACTGAGTTGGCTCCTGTGTCATTCCCAGATCTCCAGCCAAGGGTTTCGCCGAGGCTGCCGAGTGCCGAGGTCCAGTCACGAGGTACAAGACAAGGAAACATTCTAGTAAAGTAACTAGTCTAGTCTAGTTAATACTCTCCCAAAAACAAAGAAAGGCAAGTACACAGCAGTCACAGAGGCACATAAAGAATGCACTTGAGCTGCAAATGCGCTAGAAAATTCGCTCCAGAAGGCCAATTAAGGCTCCAACTGGCGCCTTTCCTCCGAACAAGTCGGCGGGACTGCGGGACTGAGTGCTCGTTCGTACATTCAGCATACAGCAACAGTGATAACAGCTCCAGAAAGGCATTAGGCTTTTAAAGCCATTGCGTTTAGAAGTCTTTAATGCCAAATGGTGCCTTGAGACTTCAATAGAAATAGAAAGGGTCCTATTGGCCTTTGATGTAAGCCCCACTGTGCTGGAATAAGAAGGCCATCAGGCAGAAAGGGAATACTTTTTACAAGTGAAGTAAGTCATTTCAAATGGGCTTGCTCCAGTCCCGCTTCGCGCGTTGCTCGATCATCGCAGCCCTCAAACCTTCGCTGAGCGGGTAGCCTGCCATTTCACGCACGTCCACCACGTGCATTTGGGCCCGCCACGCTGACTCAAGCCCCGACTCGCCGTCTTCGTAAGCACGGCATTTGGCCGGGTTGGCGCCCAGGAGTTCGGCTGCTTTCTCGAACACATCTGGCCATGGTTTCCCGCGAGGCACCTGAGTACGCAAAGGCAGACAGAAACTCGTTGTAACACATTCAAATTTTAAGAGCAAACTGTGATGAAATATAATTGTCATTGGATTTAACCTCGGCAGCGACTACAACAGCATCGAAAAGCGACAAGATTCCAACTGCCTCGCAATGT
>Ga0307931_1002888_pt1 | contig 10746 bp, 9 predicted proteins | sample OrgLakmetageno47_FD_201816 | JGI IMG/M metagenome (GOLD analysis project Ga0307931, IMG submission 201816) | Saline water microbial communities from Organic Lake, Antarctica - #47 | ecosystem: Environmental > Aquatic > Non-marine Saline and Alkaline > Saline | place: Antarctica: Organic Lake... | reverse complement strand
TCTTTTGGTTTCGCCTGTTTCCCTAAGCATCACAGCATCAGATTCAGTCAACAGTCAACAGGCACAGCAGCCAGCAGCCAGCCACTGCAGCAAAGTCAGCGAACTATTACGGGGGTCAATTTCAAAAACTACGCGACTACGCGAACCCAAACCCCCAACATCAAGCCCAAGCTAAGCCCAAACCCGAAACCACATGCACCCGAGCGGCACAAAAAAAGCACGAGGCGGTTCGATTTTAAGTCCAACCCGCATATCGCATTGGCCATAAAAATAGTGCGCATATGACAAGCGCGTTGCCAGCGAAATAGCACATGCCTGTAAATGCACCGACCCCTAGCTAGTGCCTTTCATCATCACATTAGTTCAGCCACACTTTTTCAAAGGCTCAATGTCATGGACCTTGATAGCTACTATCACAATCAGATTCTTCGTTGGGCTGGCCACGTCGCTCGGATGCCAATGACTCGGGCGCCGCGGCAGTTGCTTACTGGCTGGCTGGCTGGCTGGCTGGCTGGCTGGCTGGCTGGCTGGCTGGCTGGCTGGCTGGCTGGCTGGCTGGCTGGCTGGCTGGCTGGCTGGCTGGCTGGCTGGCTGGCTGGCTGGCTGGCTGGCTGGGTAGCACACTCAAGGCCGAATGGATGCCCTGAGATGACATGGGGTCGGACTTAAAAGAAGGCTCTAAAGTGCAAAGGACTACCGGCCAACTTCAAGGAATGGCGTGCCATAGCAGAGATAGGTCGGAGTGGAGATCGCGGACGTACTCGAAACCTATGCCTCCTTCCAAGAATTGATCCCACAGTGGGTTTATGAGAGTAAAGATGAACATTTCATTACGCAAAAGGACAATCAGCCCCAGTCAGACTTGTTCTGGGGGATTCATCAAAACGCAGCTTTATGCTACTTGTTGTTGTTTCTTTGCAATTGGGGCGTATAACCCAATCTAATTTAATCTAATCCTAGCTAGTGCCTTTCCCATTGGCTTCTGTTTCTGCTTCCTCCGCAGAAGCTTCAGCAGCGGCTTTTGCGACCGCCCCGGAAGCAACCTCAGGGTGTTTCTGAACCACATCAAGGCCCAAGTACCACACTTGGCCTGGCACTTTATTACTTCCAGGGCCCTTCGTCTGTTTTTCTTTGATCGTACTTGAGCCTTTCATAAGGTAGGCCGCGAGAGCCAGAGCCCGATCTCCAGCTGATGCTGACGCCACACACGACACTACATCGCTATTACTGCTCGAGCTTCCCTCGTCGAAGCTTGAGGGGAGCACAGGTGGGCCTCGGCCTTCGCGCAATGCTAGCCAATCCACAGTCTTGAAGAAAGGGTGAGCCACCAACTCGTTATTGCTCCTGGTCCCGAGCCGATGCCGATAGTCTTGCCGAAGCAAACTGCACACGAAATGACCGCAGCTCCGGCTGAGGCCAGCAGGGGGCAACACGGGCAGGGAGCAAATTTCACGCCGAATGATTTGTTTGTCGTTGAGGCTAGACCAGGGCGATCGGCCGGTCAAAATTTCATGGGCGAGCACTCCGACGGCCCACCTTGAAGACGAGACAAGAATTTGCGCAAAAAATCAAAAGCTTAAGGAAGGCCAACAAGTATGTTAGTCCAACAGCAGAAGAAGATTGTGATTAGTGCTTTCTCACCAGTCCGTCTGCCGCCCGCCTCTCTGGCGCTCGAGCAGTTCCGGTGCCATATATATTAGGGAACCAGTCAGCGCCATGGGCTCTTCCCAACAGTTGCTGTTATTTTTGGCATCTGTCTGCCCTGCTGCTGCTAGCGCACTAGCTGCCGAGGCTCCAACACCCGCGGAGCCGGTGGCAATCGTGGCAGGCTCATTGAGGGCGCACGCTAAACCGAAATCGACGAGTTTTACGTGCCCTGAGTGGTCGAGAATCACGTTTTCAACCTAGTTACAAACGTAGATGAGCACCACAAAATTCAACAGTAATCAAAGGAGGGGGCACCAAAAAATTCAACAGTAATCAAAGGAGGAGGATAGAATTCATGCACAATATCATGTTCTTCCAATTCTCTCTTACGTAATTCGTTGCTTACCTTCACATCGCGGTGAACGAAGCCATGGTTGTGAAGGTGGTCTAGTCCAAGCACCACTTCAGAAAGCAAAGTCCGACCTTCCGCCTCGGTGAAGCCCCCACCGCCTTCCTTGATCTACGGAGCAGTAAACGAAATGGAGATAAGTGGATATAGTAATTAGTACGTGCAAAAGTGAAATTCAAAACACGCTCCTCGATCAGCAATGTTTTTATCGTGCAAGAACTTAGTTGCTCTTCTCACCTTTGATGCAAGGTGATAAAAGAGATCGCCACCGCTGGCGAGATCAACGACGAAGAATATATCAGTAACACTCTCAAAAGCGGCTCTGCATCGTTGCAAGAAGGGCGAGAAGGGAACTTCGGTCATGGCTCGAAGTTCGAACTGACAAAACAACCACCACAGGAGGAGATAAGAATACGTGAGTATGAATTTAAAGAATGAATGCACACGTGAAAGTGCAAGTTACGACAAATGCACTGAAATGTCCCAAGAAGTTCAAAAACAAAAAGCTAAAAATATCTCACTTCCAGGCGTTCGCGGTCTCTGTGCCGCGCAATGCCTGATTTGGCGATGACTTTCATGGCAAAGTGCTTTGGCTTCTCTGAAGCCTGCTTCGTAGACGTAGTCTGAACAGCAACTACGCACGCAAAAGTGCCCTGCCCGAGCCCGCCAACTACTTCTAAGGATGACGGGTCAAACGATTCTAACGGTGACAATGAGCCAGAACCTTTCATGCGCAATTGCTCGAAGAAGTATCCACTGAGAGACTGCTGCTGCGAAATAGTGCGACTGGTTGACGGTGACTGCATCGACAATACTGGGTCATGAGCTAACTTTGTCGGGGACTCTGGCAGTATGCTCCACTTTCTGTCGCCAACATTTTCGAGACTACCTCCGGAGAAAGATGTGCCCAGTGCTTTCGACGCACTCGTAACGGCTTTAGGTGTTGGGCGGTCCTCAGTTGATGCAGACACGGCCTCTGTTGTAATCGACGCACCCTCTTCTAAGCGCTGCGGACCACTCGTGGCGGTCGCAGCATCTCCTCCTTTAGCATCATAAACCTGCCCACAATAATGTTTGTTTGGTGCAATGAGCCCAAACGCACTGCGAGATTGGCCACTAGGACTGGTCGGGGGGCGCTCTATGCTTGAGCCACGAAGCGATTGATCAAATTTGTTCAAGGAGGGTGCCGCCGTAGAGCGCCCTAACGATAGAGACGCTCGCCGCTCCTCTGGAGATACAAGCCCCGATACGTTGCCTTTATGGTCTTTGTCACGATGACTCGAGCCTTGTGCGAATCGTTGGCTTGTTCCAGCTGCTTCGGAATTTCGACCACTACTGCTGCTGCTATTCCTTGTGCCCCTTACGCTGCTAGGGCTCTCCATAGTGCTGCTGATATGCTGATTATACGCGTTGGTTTCATTGGCTGGAGAGGAGGATTGAGATAGCTCTGAGGAAGAAGTCTCAGGCTGAGATGGTGTGCCTGTTTGTGGAGAGGTTGGCTGAGAAGAGTATACTCGTGCGTTGCCACTCGCAGCGACAACCAGTGTAGGCTTGCCCTTGGAGGGCGCTATAAGAGTGGCATCGCTAGGTACAGGGCTGCTTTTGCGAAAAGCGGTGGGCACATTCGAAGCCCCATGCTCTGATGGGATAGAAGGTGAATCGCGAGTACTTCGAAGTGTTTGCACAGGAGAAGCATATGGTGACAAAGCCGAGGGCCGTTGTGGGATCACAGCCGGGCTGACTGCCTCCTCTTGGTTGGCAACGGACTGTCTCGGGCGCGGAGCTGCAGTGCTTTGACTCCGCACCACTTTAAAGTTACGCTTAGTGGTAGACGATGAAGACGATGATGGCGACGGCAAGAGACCAAACGCAGAGCGCCTTGCTGCATCTACGCTGGAACCTCGTCCTCCACGGACTTCATCCTCCTCAGGCCTACGTGCGATGCCGGATACGGTGGTTGTTGAAGCACTGGTTAAAGTGGCATCCTTCAAGGAAGCTTTGGTACCAGTCCGATTTCCACTGCTTTCTGATGCTCGCCCGCGTACTTCTGTGGTTCGCCCACGTCCTCTCGGCACTTCAAGAGCAGCAACTTCAGCAGCAGCAATTGGGCTGCTCGAAGTGTGCATAGGAGCTTTGGGTGGGCTCGGCAGTTGAGGTGGCACACTTTCGTGCAGGTCTTCGAATATTTTTTTATGAGTCATATCGCTGGATAAATCGTAAATTTGCTGAGACGGGCTCTGAGTGGCTCGTTGAACGTCCTGTGGTGCTAGTGATGGACTCTGCACAGCTGTTGGTGAGCCTTGTTGTGATGATGTTTTAAGGTTCGGCGGGGCGGGTGGCCATTGGAACCGCCGAGTCGCAACAGAATGAGCTCGGCCACGTGATATGGGAGCTTTTTGCATGGGCATTTCTCTTTCCTCCTTGATATTCGTGTGCTTGTAGGAGTCGTCGCCGCTACTACTAGGTTTGGCTATTTGACGTTCACGCGTTAGACGAAGTCGCTCCGGTGTCGACAACTCTGGCTGGCCAGGGCTACGGTTTGAGAAGCGACCTGGACTTCTAGGTGGAGCACTGCGTCCTCGAGAGCCATGCAGCGTGTTGTTGCGAACAGGCGAGTTGCTCGTGCCTGGTGCCGTTGTTTGCTCCCACGCCGCTAATCGCTCTGCTAAGGCAGAAGATTTGGCAGTGGCCTTCTTACGGTGCGGCTGTACCACAACCTCAGCGACTTCAGGCACTGTATTGCTATTGTTTTTGGCATTGTGAGTTGAGCCATTTCCTGTGTCTGAGCTAACGCTGGTGCTGGCTCTGCTGTTGGCACTTATGACAACTGCGTGCTTGGCCTCTAGAAGGAGCGAGGGTGGCAGGCTCCATTTCGACTGTAAACATCATTGAAAGATGTAAGCGTACAGGATAATTTGATAATGATCAAACAGAGTGCCTAGTCTCGTTAGCAACTTATTGTATGGTGGTTACCTCTCCATTGATGGTGTTAAAGAAATAGAATCGCCCGGTATATTTGCTTGACTCGCGAACGTCCCAAGGAGGCGGCACTGGTAGCCCTTCCTGGGCAATCACGCCACCAGACGCGTCTACTAGCATGGGCTACAACTCGACTCTGTGTCTTGATCTTCTATAGCATTACTATGGGTCTTGCTAGGAAGCCAGAGATCATCGCCAAGGTAAGGCAAGCCTCTCGTAAATTAAACAACTTCGACAGCATGCATCATCTTTCGTTGCCTCTTGATAATATGACTAGGCCCCTAACGGGGTGGCTACGCCAAATTCTGAGAATTCCTTACCGGGTCAATGCGTGCTCAGTACTATGTAACCTGTTTAAACTACCTGTACATAAAGTCGTCTGAAAATAGTCTGACTGAATGAACGACTGCTACTGAAGTGAGTGTAAAGTTATGAAAAACATAAGCATTTAAAGTACGTCCAGGTGAGTGCTAACAAGTATCGAGCCTTCGTACCTTGTTTTGTACGTCCAAAATTCATACTTCATACACAGAAAGCTCATTGACAAAGATTGTCGCCACAAATCAAACTCACGCTACGTGAATAGCTAAACAGACGTGTTTAACAAGCAAGTTTTGTTCGAAGAAATCACTGGTGTCGTGGTTCATGGTTGCCTCAAGAAGCGATAGAGTTCGTTGTGCTTGGCATTGTATCAAGAAAGGAGATGGCGCAGATTCAAAATGACTTTCTTGGTGATTGTTACGCAGAAGAACAGATGATACTTGGCATCAGAACGAAATAAGATCCAAAGAAAACGAGACCATAAATCGTCACATTCGTTAAAATGATGTCGTCTGTGTAGCATGGTATTTTCTTTGTGTTAGCCTCCATGCTCTTGTCAGTCCTAACTGCGAAAAGTATTCAAGGTAATCCAGTCATCACATGCAGTTCTGGTCCTTGCTATTATGGACTAATACAACATTGACACATAGTCCAGCTTTTCGAAAGTTTCCGAACAGTTGTGACATTCAATTAGATGTGCTCTATCTCTCTTTGCGTCTACGGTCAGTACAACCAAAGTGTACTGTATGCTGTCCGCGAAACGGCGGCTGATGATTCAAATAATGTTGCTATATTTCAAATAGAAATGCTAGGATTGTGCAAATGACCGAGTGGTGCTTCAATAATATGAGTGCTATGGTGGTACAATTGATCGTAAGTACATAAGAAATCACACGCAACTCGCAACGGTACTTTGTTGGACTCCGTTGTCTGATCAATTGTTTCAAGATCACGACCTTCTTCCAATTAGAGCAATGTTGCATTAGTCCCAAAACGACGATATATTGCATGCAAGGCTGCAAACGAATCCATAACCATCGTTCCAATAAATACATAATGGTGTCGAATTCATTGGGAGGTGCAAACGGCAGGAGCAGAGCCGTCATATACTGGGTACTGTGCCGTACCTGATTCATAAAAGTGGACGTCCGTAATCAAATTGTTCTGATTGGCTAAGTACACAACTATCCTACCCTAACCCCTTATGTATCCACAACATGAACCGATCGTAGTAAGTTCTTGTCCCCCAGGTAATAGTGCCCGCCAATCAGAACCAATTGATCAGGTATGGCAAGTTATATTATCATACCCGGCAGTCACCCCATGCACCGCTTAGACATCGAGACGTCGATCAATACCGACTGGCATCGCTTCTTGAGTAACTTGACGCTGGACATGGAGCTTGTAATTGTTGCGCTCGGTTCGAACCAACGACTATTGTTGTGCAAACCAAGATATCGAAAACATCATTTTGCAGGGACAGTTTCCCTCCACGCTTGATCGAGAAATTCTTGACTTTAGGAGCATGATCGATGCCGTGTAACGTTGACGTTCGGTGGTCCAAATGTGATCTGAAGATACCGTTGGTCTGAACTAAGACCATCACATTCTCTCTTCAAACATCGACGAGGGAAAGAAAGAGAATGTCTGATATGTTATGTTTCCACATCCATCTCGTGAATGCAGTCGTTTCAGTAATTGACGTCGGCGGTTCAAATGTGATCTGGAGATACCATAGGACTGAACTAAGATCATCGCAATCTGACTCGAAGTACGGTTACGAGGGACTTCTCTTCCTGCAGAATTGGCTTCTTTGTCATTTGGGTTTATATCCATATTGGTTCGAGTTCCCCCCCTCCCCCCTGGTCCCCTAACTTTCACTGAATGATAAGTCAGAGTGAAATTCCCTGGTGTAATAAGCTGCCCTGCTTTCTGATTTGCCTTTCCTTTATCCGGCCTTTCTGGGCCTATGTGAAGTGCAAGACATCAAATTATCAATACAACTTCACTGCGCTTTGTAATTTGCCGTGTTCCACGATTGCCATTCACACGCACACAATCACCATGGCATTCGAGAGGGGACTATCACTGAACGCACTTGCGAATATACCAAGCTCGCGTCATTAGAAATGAGACAAGGCGCGTGACCTTCATCATTTGAATTCGGATAGAGCTAAGAATCATCGATCATCTACGCGGAAGCCGGTAATGGTGTAGGTTCCATTTGGATTGGCGTTCACGACATAGTCCCGAGAGTCAACAACTTCGTCCGAGGGATGCGGCCCAGGACCAAGCAAGTCGAACATTTGTGGATCTGGTAGTGCATCGCTGACTCTTGAGTCGGCATCTACAGCATCAGCGCTGGCTGCAGCCATTAATCCGTCGCCGTGCTCCTGCTCGTCGCCAATGACGAGTATCGGGGCCTGCGGGTCTTCTCCGATGTCGCGAAGAGCTTGCTGGAGCTCGGCGCTTCTCTCGGGTATTGTGCTAGCGGAAGCGCGCGAAAGCGCACCACCGAAGCGCGCCCTAGGCTCAAAAGAAGTCAGTGGGTAGGTGCGAGGCGCCGAGTGATCAACGGATGAGTGCGCGTAGGCATAAAGTCCCCGCGGCGCACCCCCCTGAATCGAAGGCATGCTACTGCTTGGATAAACTGACGAAGTCTCCATGCTTGCGGCATCCTCGTCCGCGGCCGTTGCAAGCATTTCTCTTCGAAGTACTTCATCTTCTTGTGCTTCACGAATATGTCTTTGCTCCATCGCTCGAGCTGCCTCTTCTTCCTCTCCCTCACTATTTCGTCCATGTCTATTCAAGGCATCACCTACAGCTTCTCTTCTCTGTTGCTCCTCGATACTGATCATTCCTAAAGGCCGCGTGGCCTCTTGGTAGTGCATCATTCGCTGTGCCAGCTCTAACTCCGCTGCGTGGCGCTCTAGTTCCCATAATCGTCGGCGCTGCGCTCGTCTATCCATGGCCGAAGAAATGCTCCGAGCAATCGCTGCCACTGCTTCTTCGCTGTTTCGGTTGTCGCGCTGCTCGCCTTCAGATTGTTCCTCCTCGTTTGTTCTACTGGGTTGAACATGTGGAGGAGGTGCCACATAATCATCGTCACCTTCCTCTGGCTCTTCGCCTTTGGGTCGAGCGCTCAAGTGAGCATAGAGCCGTTCGGCTAGCACCTTCGCTTCCTTTGTCGTCTTCTGCGGCTCCTTCTCCACTGCGGTTGGGTCTGACACTGGATCTACTGACGCATTCTCCAAACCTACATTTCGGTTCGACTCTAAGCTACTTTCAGAAACCACGTCACCATGGTTGATTTTCCAGTGGTCAAGGCGGCGGCGGAGTTCAGCGGTGCCTAATTCCCTTAGCTCTGATAGCTTCGGAACCGTGGGAAGGACAGAGCGGCACATGGGGCATGTGTTCTTGAGCCGAAGCCAGCGCCCGATGCAATGCCGGTGAAACACATGGCCACATGTAGGCAGCGTGCACACTGCTAGCCCTTTATCTGTATCACCAGCTTCTTCTTGCTCCACCTTCAAAACACTCAACCTAGCCTCTAGCTCCTTTGCTTCAGACTCCGTGGCGTCACCAGAGTCCTTCGCATCATCCGAGCTTTCAAAGCTAGTGTCTGAATCCTTGGCTTCAGCTTCGCTATTTTTGATTTCAAAAGACACTTGCTCAAATCCATCATCACAGATGCAGCAGATCTGGCCTGCGCACTGGCTGGTGGTTGCTGCAGGAAAGCTGTCAATTTCGCATTGCGGCACAGCAGTGCGGCGATTCGCGAGAATAGCTGACCGTCGCTGAGCCTCGGCTAGGTGGTTTGCCTCAGCCAACTCATCTTGCAACTGTTGCTCGAGTCGCTGCAAGAGCAAACCCGTGGAAGTAAGCCGCTGTTCGTGTCCGCTCAATCGTTCGGCTAAGCCTTGAAGGCCCGTAGGTCGGAGCCCCGTGGTGATCGGTACCTGAGCAAGCCCAAGCCCATCGGTCCGATGTATAGATGGATTTTCTCTTTGATAGTCGTTGCGCTGGAACTGTGGCACTACGTTTTCAACGACTGCATCTGAGTGGCAGTGCGGGCAGCTAGGCGGCCAAGATCCTTCGCTGAAGGGGTCGTCCAACTGCAGGAAAAGAAGGGGCGCCGAGATCGATAGGCAACCAAGAGTTACATGTGTTGACGGCCTAGAAGCAATTGATCAGGCTTACCGTAAAGCGAACTGAGCACGCATGACAGAAGAAAGCGTCATCGTGCCAAGCTGCGGCAAAGGACCCTCCGGCTCCCATTGTTCTCAGCAAAGTCAACGCAGCATGAGAAATATATGAGGACGATCTTCTGTGATTGGTCGAAAATACCCGAGTTTTTGGTGTAATTTCGTCTGGTGTCGACTGATGACTGATGACTGATGACCCGATTTTTAATAAAATTGAACGCAACTTACTACGGGGGCGACATCGGAAAATTATCGCACTCGAAGTCGGACTTATAAGATAACCGCTGGCACTGAAGCAAATGCGGTGGGGTGCAAGTCGATATCGCATATCGTAGATGTGTTGATGTTTAGAGTTAGAGGGCAGAGGGCAGAGGGCAGGGAAGTTGGGACCTCCGCCCCCCTCTAAGGTGGAAGCTTCTTTTGCTTAGAACAATTGAATATCGCGGCGGGGATGGGGTTTCAGGTGGCTCCGTTGAACGTAAGCTCATGGTCGTTATTACGGCCCTAAGTAGGCAGTAGTCTAGTCTAGTCTAGTTATACTCGAACGCGCTCAAAAGTAAGGGCATTTCGAAGGATTTAGATGAGTGGATCGCCATTGCCAAGGACAGATCGAAGTGAAGACAGCTGACTCACTCCATTCCCAAACCTCCTGATGCCTGATGGCTGAAGGACACCTCGAGAGTAAATGATTACAATTGCATTACGCAAAAGGACACTCAGCCCAGTCAGACTTGTTCTGAAGGTTACATTTTTCTGTTGCTTTTTGCCACAGTGGTGTTTCTTTGTATTTTTGGGGATCATTAACTAGACTAGACTAGACTAATACTCTACCAAAAACAAAGAAAGGCAAGTACACAGCAGTCACAGAGGCACATAAAGAATGCACTTGAGCTGCAAATGCGCTAGCAAATTCGCTCCAGGAGGCCAATTAAGGCTCCAACTGGCGCCATTCCTCCGAACAAGTCGGCGGGACTGAGTGCTCGTTCGTGTGTCACGTCCCAGGTCCACGACGCAATTCTCTGGGCTATTTTTGCCCCAGCAGGGCATCGTCTCAATGATTTTCTCAGGCGTCGGGCGCCAGCCGACCTCAGCATCGCCTGTCCTCTTTCTTGCTAACGAAGGATGGATCACGTGGCTGCAATGCTGTAGGCTGTGCGAACACGAATGAACACAGGCCTACGAACA
>Ga0307931_1002887_pt1 | contig 10750 bp, 10 predicted proteins | sample OrgLakmetageno47_FD_201816 | JGI IMG/M metagenome (GOLD analysis project Ga0307931, IMG submission 201816) | Saline water microbial communities from Organic Lake, Antarctica - #47 | ecosystem: Environmental > Aquatic > Non-marine Saline and Alkaline > Saline | place: Antarctica: Organic Lake... | reverse complement strand
CGAAGACTTCGCAAGCTCTTATGAAAAAGAATATTTTTTGTAGCTGACAGTCTCTTCCTCTATTCTTTCCTTTCTCATCAATTCATCATAAATTCATATGGTATATTTTCGTTACCGAAGTCAGCGCATCTGCTTGGCCAGGATCGTCGAATTTGTCGACCAAATCGTCCAAAATGGGAAGCATTGCGTCGCTCAACTAACAGAACGAAAAGCAAAAAGAAGGAAGGCAAGACATTGGTTTCATCTCATGTGCAGATCAAATTCTAACAGAAAGTGAACCCAAGAAGCCAATGTTGAATTACACTCTTTCGCAACCACTCTCTTTGCAGCAGCAGCTGCTGCGCGTGCAAGCAAGCACATGTGCACCTCATTTTTTTCGCACCTCATGAGGGCGCGTGGCGACCAGCGAGGCGTTGTTTTGGGGCGACAGCAAGACATGGTCTTGCATTTCCTCCAAGCACATGTGCGCCACCCGGCTCGGGTACCCCTCTTTGGTGATGCACACGAACACCCGCCCTCCGTCGTCCGCCGTGAAGTGCACGCTTCCGCTGCGGCCCGTAGTCGAGTACCGCCGGCGCGGGGTGATGTTCACGTCGGGCGAGCCCAAGAGCTCCTGTGCATTGTGTTGGTAGTAGAAGTAGTAGTAGGAGTAGTAGGAGTAATTGTGATAGGATTCAACCGCAGGTAGACATCGTGGACGTAGCCAACACCAAAAGTACATTGCGAAGCCCAGAGGCCCATGCATGTGTATTGTGTAACAGCCGCAGTAGTATAGGTGTTGGTCAAGGCACACAAGTAGATGCAGCGTCGGCAATAAAAGCAGACATGCACCAAGAGTCCATAGAGTAGCAGCCGTCGCAGCAGAAGAGACAGACACAGGAGAATAGGAAACGTGAGCACTGGAATAATAATTCGCAGAAGTGGCAATGCGCGTTTATTAATGTTGACTTCAACAGAGACGGATTCGACAGGATCTCTAGGCGCAATTACACAAGAAAAAAAAATAAGCAAAAGATGCGACAACGCGCAACAGCACATATTCTGGTTGTAAAAACAATAAAAATCTAACAAGGCAGGCATTCGAGTGGGCCAAGAGTTACATTTCTATTAGATTCGTATCACCCTCTATCCGAACCATATAGCGTGTAGAGATAAAAATAATGGACAAATGAACAGAAGCTACAACTACGCAGTGCAGGAGCCGAAGTTAGCTTACCTGAATGAGTTGATCGTGTGCATCTAGCCATGCCGCCACGACCACGTAATTGTCACGATCGTCGCGCGTCACCATCGCTAGGTTTAAAATGTTGCCAAATTCGGCATAGTCCTTGGGGAGAAAGGTGCCAAAAGCGGGAGAAGAAGGCAAAAGGCATAGAGAAGCATTAGCCAAGAATGACGTAGCACAAATCCGGAGATACGAAGCTGTAGCACGCTCAGTCGAAACAATTTCGCATGAACAAGCGATGCTATATGAATCTTTATAAAGGCCGTCATCGTGCATTTAAGTCCCACGCCAACAGACCCCCATTTTTTGAAGCCTCCTTCAAAATTTCCAATTCGCTACGATTGGTTGGCGATTTGGACTACCTGTACGATTTTAAAAAGTATACAATTATTTTTTCAGGTTTCTGGTTTCTGGAGCAAAATTTACAGTTCAGCCCTAATCAAATCACGGCCCTTGGTTGTGGCGCGTTCTTCGCTGTTAAGAATTATATAAAAAAGGAACAAAACCAGTAGAACCTATCACTCTGTTTCTGAACTGCCGGTAGGCACTTTCGAGAAGGCCTGAATCCCCGAACCCTCGAGGAAGCTTTCCCAATTCACGCCATCAAAACGCCGCACTTCTACCTGGCGCACGGTGCCGGGCTCCAAGCAATGCACAGTTATAGCAAAGCCGTCAGGGTTGCTTCGCGCCTGGTAAAACGGCACCACGCCGCACGTCTTGCAGAAGTGGTGCTTGGCGACACCGGTATTGAAAGCGTAGGTGGTCAGTTGGCTCCATGGATTGCTCTTGTCGCTGTTGCTGCTGCTGCTGCTGCTAGAACTATCCTTCGCAGTGCTACTGCTATCACTGCTCAACGGTGCACGAAAGCGAAACCTTGAAGCAGGCACAACGAAGTGCGTGTTGCGTTTCATTCGACAAATCGAGCAGTTGCAGTCGTACGCAATTATGTCTGCGGGCGCATCCACCTATACATAGGGAGAGTGAGAAAAAGAAAAAAGCAAGAATAAGCGAATGAGCATAATTTGATAAAATATACAATAAGGAGTTTACGACAATGCGTGCAACAATGCGAAAACCCGCAAATATCCTAGCTAGAAAACTCGCTTGAAGAGCACCCATAGTCCTCCACACCTCGAAGCGTACTGCGCCGCAGTGGCAACGGCCGCGGTGGACCACCAGTGGCACATCAGAGGCTGGAGCAGTTGCTTCTGAAGTGCCAGCAGCTTCCTGTCGAGCAGACCACGCAGCTGCGGCAGCTTCGGCAGTGACGTACTCAGTTTTTGCTGGCTCGAAGTCAAACATGCAAGTGTCATTTGAGGCCATGGTACACTAGCAAGATCCTAGCCCAACTGTCAACACGCTTAGACGATGCTTAGATATGTATGAGCTACTGACTGAACGCTATTAGAGGCCTTCGTGTGCTTGCCTACTATCGGCGTCTAGCTAGAGATGTAAGCTTGATTACACTTGCGGTTTGACTACTGCACCAAAATAATAGGCTTTACAAAAATACGTCAGAAAATTGACCCAAATACGTCAATCAATACGTCAATACCGTAAATTGCGTTATATTAGGGCATATTCCCACTAAATGCATGGCAAACGCCGTATATAGGCGTTTAATTGATGACGTGTTTAAGATGACGTCACCAGAAGAGTGGGTACGTAGCAGCGTACTTGCCCTATATTTCGGTTGAAATTCGTCAGACTTTTTATTATGGAGCCTACACCAAAACACCAAACATACCCAGAAAGATGATGACAAGAAGAACCCAAGCAAAAGGGCGGTACAGGGATGATTAAATTCATGAAATCGCGCTTTTGCTTTAACGAAGAGCGAGAAGAGATATCTTTCTGCCGACGCCAAAGATGAGCCGCCCACTTCACGAACCCAAAGGAAATAATTTATTCGCCGGCGGGACATGGAATGATACGCGTTGGTGTCGATAACAGCCGTTTCCTTATCTCCATGATAGAAATGATGCAGGTAGAGAAAATTCAAGAAGGATGATAGGCGAGGCTGGGGCGGCTGGCGCCCGGAGAATCGCTGCGTGTACCTGGGACGTGAAACACAATGAGCACTCAGACCCCGCCGCCCGCCGACTTCTACGGGGGCGGAGGGGGAGAGGCGCCAGATAAACCCTTTTGGAACGCGCAGTTACACAGATACAAGAAGATCCACCCTTGGTTACTGGATTCACCGCCATTTCTGATTTCTACCATTAAATCTCCAATCAAACACTAAATTGAAATAGCCAGTTATAATTTCCCTTGCTCCTTGCTTGCTAAATTTGAAAAAAAATCTTCGGTTTAGATATTGGCTTTTGGCTAGATAAATATGTAATATGTAAGGTATAGATTTATTTCAAGTTCGTACCCCGCATATCTCCTATTGCATTGGAAAAAAAAACGAATTTGCGCTCTCACGAGATGAATCCGGAGTTCTAAATCCAATTAAACACCAAGTCAATGATTTACAGATTCACTGGGCCATTAAAAGTTGCGCGTCTTTGTCCGCGGGGGCTTGATTCAAATCGGCGCGCACTTCGAACGCGCCCGTGCCCTGTTTTGCTAATTGGCCCATCACTAGTCTAGCTGATGGCGACGTCAGTGAGTCCGGCTCTCCCGCCACTGCGGCGGAGGTCAAGAAACTCGCAGTGGTCTCGAACGACATGTGCAAAAACGGCGAACTGGAACCGTCGCCAATGCCAATCCGGTTGAACGGGCGGAACCCTCCACCAAACGTCATGGAGTCGGCAATCAAGCTCACGTGGCGGTCGTCGACGTCAATCCCATAGACGCCAAACACCCCCTGTACCTCCTGCACGATGGCCCGGCGGGCGGCTTCCACGCCATACACCCTCAAAATGGCCGCAATGTCGTTGGAGCCCAAGCGGTTCAAGTCCAACAAGTCGTCGTCCGGGCTTTTTCCCTTGTCGGCCTCCAGCGCCCACAGGGTTTGGAAGTTGCAGCCCTCGGTGAACAGCGCCCACCGCTCCGCCTTGGTGGCTGACCCGTACGGGGTGGTCAACTTGAGCTCCCGCTCCACGACATGGGCTTTCTCGATGCCCGGCACGGCCCGCACTACGGTCACCGCCGCTGCCACTTCCGCTAGCCTCACCATCAGCACACGGCCCGCTCGTGCAGGGGCATACAGCGTGCATTTGAAGGTGCCGTCGCTCTTGGATTCTTTCACTGACGTCGAAAAGCCGACCGACACCGAAAGCTCCTTCTGTTTCGTAGGGGTAGTTGTAGAGGCAGCGCTCCTCGATTTGCTCTTCTTTTTGCTCTTCTTTGTAGCGCCATCACCTTCCTCGTCATCGTCGTCATCATCGTCGTCATCGACATCATCATTCTCGTCGTCGTCTTCATCTTCTTCCTCGTCACTCTCATAGGTGGACGCTTCTTTGGTCTTGCGCTTCACTGCTAGCGAGCCATCGTCTTCATTGCCCTCAGCTTGGTCTTCCACCTCAACTTCATCGTCCTCGTCGTCATCTTCGCCGGCACCGCCGCCGCCTCTGCTGCGGCCTTTGCTGCTGTGTTTCTTGCCCTTGATGCCAGCCTTCTTCTTTCGGCCACCCTCACTATCATCCGCAGCTCCCATTGAGTCGTCGTATTCGTCATCCTCGTCGTCGTTACGAGTTCCGTTTTCTTCCTCGTCGCTGCTGCTGCTGACGTCACCCATCCCGTCGTCCATCCCGTCGGTCATCAATTTGTGCCCCTGCTTTTTCAAGTCTTGGCCTACGAGCTTGACCTGAGAAGAGAGAGAAGAAAGTAAGCATTTGCAGCAATAAAAGGATGGTGCTGGTGAGATCGATAATTCATGCAAGAAAGCAAGAACAAGCAACAACATTACTACGAATCTGGAACAAACAACAAAGAAATGAAAAGAGGAAAATATTAACAGGCTGATCACGCACCAGTCGAGCGTGAAAGTCGCCCCTGAGCTTCTTCGCTAATGTAGTCCACTTCACGCCAAAAGCCCGTTTGATCAAGTGCGGAGGCTGCAGCCGCACTGTCACGTCGTAGCGGCGGCAATAGGTTGCCCCCGCCCCACCTTCGGTGCCTCCCGAGGCCCAAGGCTCCACGCACTCCGACACTTCCACGCTGTCGTTGGAGGCTAACAGCTCGTCCAACTTCAACTTTTGCACTTGCCGGGCGAGCGCGTGCGCAGCTGCTTTGGAGCCTGGCACCTTCGCAGCCGCGTTGGCTGACGACGACGAGGACGCTAGCTCCGCCGCTGCCGCTACGGCAGAAGCATCCCCCGCTGCGGTCTTGGCATGGGCCAGTGGCGCCGTCATGCAAGGGGTTTTGAGGTTGGCTGACGCGGTCATGAGGATTTCACGCAAGCGCGGAATCCCAAGGGTTACGTTGGCCGCGCCGTGGCCTGCCAAGTGGAACGTGTTGAGCGTCATTTGCGTGGAAGGTTCCCCTACGGACTGCGCCGCTAAGCAACCAACGGCTTCTCCGGGAGCAGCCAAGGCCTGGCCCCATTTGGACTCCACGGCCAACCGCAGCGGCGCTATTGCCGGCGGTGGCGGCTGAACGGCACCAGCAGAAGCAGCAGCACTCTTAGAGTGCTTGCTGCTCTTACCACTGCTAGCGGGGGTAGAGGCGGGTGTGGGTGCAGCACTACTAGCAGTAGCGCATTCGAGTTCGGTGAGGGCTTCGTGCATGCGTTCGCTCAACACTCCATCGTGGTGTGGGCGCAAGCTGCTGCCCGCGGTGCTCGACGCCACCGCGTTGGACGCCGCGCTGGATGACGTCACTTCGGTTTTGGCGGACAAGGACGCGGCCAGACCTGCACTCACTGGAGGTGGCAGTTGAGCAGCATGCGGTAGGAGAGGGTGGCCAGGGGGCAGCACTAGAGGTACTTGCGTGCCCTGAGAAGCAAGTTGCGCCAACACCGCTTGATTGGAACTACCCTTCGCCTGGCTATTGTCACTAGCGCCAATTTTGTCCCCAGGCACCACCACTGCAGCTGCCGCCCCCGCAATGCTGAGCTGAGCTGCTGAGGCGGGCCAAAACACCGATAGGGGCACTGCGCGCTCCACCGTCCCGTCGGCATCGTACCGTAAGTCCACGGTTTCGCCTCCTTCATCATCAGCACTATCGCCAGCGCCAGCAGCAGACTTCTTACTGCTCTTTTTGCTGCTCTTGGTACTCGAGCTCGAGTGCACAGCAATCACCGTGGCGTGGTGCCACCCACTCGACAAAGTGCCTCGTGCCCAGCTACTGCTGCCACTGCCAGTGCCAGGAGTGCGAAGGCGCCGCGCACACACGACGGAGCCTACTTCTAAGCTGCTGCCGCTGCCGTGACTTCTGCCGTTGTTCTTGCACTTCCTGCTGCCGCTGTTGTTGTTTTTGGCATAATTGGCCCAGGCGTCTTTCCATTGCCGCACTTTGTTGTGCGCGGCGCGCGCCGCTACGGCTTCTTTGTCAACGGCCAAGAGCGGAGCCTGGGACGAGGAGGAGGCCGCGCTCGTAGGTTTAGGGTTAGTGCGCACGTTGCCCGTGACGAACGCCAATGCTTTCTCGTCGGTTGCGTTCAAGTAATGAGCTTTGGTCACGTCCAAGCCATCCTCGCCGTACAAAAACTGCACAATGTTGCCGGCCGAGTCGCGGACCTTCCGGAAAAAAAAAAGAGAGATCGGTTACAGGTTAATAATTACAACGCAGGTCCTACTACATCAGAGATTATCCTGCTTGTGCACAAGAGCTCGAATCTTGGTAGACCGAGATAAAATTATTCTCTATTTTGTAACGCTCCTCAGCTTACGTTATCGCATACTTATTTGTCTTCCCCCAAAAAGTAATTTCAACGCACCGAATGGTCGTACGCCACGGTCAACTCTTCCAGGCCCTTCACTAGGCACCGCTGCAAATACCCACTCCGGCTGGTTTTCACTGCGGTGTCCACAAGGCCCTCGCGCCCGCCCATGCAGTGAAAGTAGTACTCCTGAGGCCGCAAGCCGGTCAAAAAACGGTTGGTGACAAACCCCCCTGCGCGGGCGTCGGTGGCGTGCCCCCACGGTCGAAACGACGGTAACGTTTTGCCCGAGACCATGTGCTGTTGGTTGGTTGGATTGTTGCGGCACAGAACAAAGAACAGAGAGAAAGACGAACGCAAAAAAATAAAGAAACAAGAAAACGGTTCATATACAGTTTACGCAAGCATGTCGACAACCAGTCAAAGTTGAGTGGTAAATGTCACACCACCACGCATGCCTCGAGCTATCATTTCAAAGACAGCTGAGGCACATGGGAGTTCAGGCCCGGCGGCGATGGCCACTGACAACAAACGAAAAACACATACACAACTCAAAGCACTCATTTTAAGCGCTTTGAGTGTGCGTTGCCTCCGTTTGGGCAAGAGTCAGCAGTAATGTTGCTTCAAAGGAACGGATCACTTGCTCACGGAATACCAAAGTATACGAGCCAGCGATCAGCTGAAATGAAGCCATCCCGTTTGTAAAAAATAAAAATGTGTGCTAAATAAACGCAAACCCACACTTTCTCGTACCAAATTTTAGGTTCTAATCTATTCTATTCCAGATGAATCTCATCGTTTCTCTCTCTTACCGGCACGCGGCGACCTTCTAACGCTTGTTGGCCCAAACACACCGCGACTTGAGATTGGTTTACGGCACCACCTTTCGCGCCGGTGGACACCATGAGGCCGAACCCTAACACATAACGTTGACAGAAAGAGCAGAAGAGAGAAGAAAAAAGCTCGAGTGATAACAAGGCCGAGGGCGGCAAAGAATAATGAACGGGTGTATTTGACAAAATATGTGTAATTTCGAGGAAGGAAGTCGCAGATTGATTCGATCTTCCCAAACCATGCAATTACGCACCATTCGCGTGTTTGCCACCGCTGTTCGGGCCCGGAGACCACGTGGGAAAAGCCAAGCCCGAGGGCAGGCAGGCTTTGATGGCAGCGGAGGAGGGCTTGGCGAGGGAGGCCTGTGTTGTAAGAGTTGAGAAGAAGAGGCGTCGTAAGCGTTGATTACAGAGGTGGGGTGCAGTGAATACATGATGATGCAGTTGTAGGAAGGAGTTGGTTCTGAAAAAGAAGATAAAAATTGAAGGTTGGACCGAATTTCTCTTCTATTGCCCGTGTATTGAGTGCATCTCCAACGACTCAGGCCGTGCTAGGGCGTACGACTACGGCCGTGCTAGGTTGTATGTACCTGCAGTGTTGAGTCTAGCGCCGCGCACACTCCAGCAGCTTCGTCGGTGCCCGCGCCCATCAGCATTCCCAAGCCCCGTCGCACCGCTGCATGCTTGTCTTCTGAACCCGCCCCCTGGCCATGACTACTGCCATTGCTGCTGTCGTTGTGACCGGCTGCGCCTGCCGCTGCAGCTCCAGCACCACTACCAGCACCATCCATGTCATCGCCTCCCTTGCTGCTGCCCTTCTTCTTTTTGGACACGGCGGCTGCTTTGGCTGCGCTTTCTGCGTTGCGCTCCTTCAAAAACTCCCCGGCCTGCGTGGCACAGAACTCCTCGGCTTCCGCCAAAAGCTTCTTGCGGTCTCGCTCCGCGGGCAGCGTGAGCACTAAATCCGCGAGGCCGCACGAATGCCCTGCGTACTGCAAAAACAGCGACAAGACTCGGCCAATGCTGTCGGTGAGGGCTGCCAGAGTGGGGGCGCCATACACCTCAAAGACCGCGTGAAACAGGGAGGAGCTGGCGTCGCCAATCGCGTTCTTGTCGATGGTGCCCCGGCACAGATAGCCGTTGGACCACACCACTTTGGTTTCCTGGTTGTGGGCCCCGTATGCCCATTCTTGGGTTTTGGACTTGCCCGTATACGACAGGCCGCGCGGTTTCTTGGTGCGTGGTTTGAGGGTTGTTTCGTCGCCTTTGCCCTTTTTGCTGCTGGACTTATTCTGGTGCTTGCTCTTGGCTGCTGCGTCATCGTCGACTTCAGCTTCTTGGTCGTCGTCACGGGTGGTGGCAGGCACCGTGTGCTGCACCGCTAGCGCTAAAATGGCAGTAAACAGCTGTTTCCCCGTGTAAAGCTTGCGAGGCTTGAGAATCGCCTAAAAGTTGAAGTGGGTCGCATCAAAAAAGACAAATAGGGACAAAATAGTAAACAAGAGTGGGAAGCAGAGCAGTAGTAGAAAAATTCGGAGCCAAAACGGATTTATGACCAAGTTGTATAAATACGTGAAAGCATGGCAAGAAGTAAAGGTGTGTCATCATGTCGTCTTCACATCCGAGTTTTGGAAAAATAAGTGCTTTCCTCATGTAAAGCGGCTCCGGTGGATAATCGGAAGCCTAGTCAGAGGATTGGCTCTTGTGGTTTGTCGTCCTTTGTGAAATTGTTTCATTACTTCAAATAAAGATGCTTTTCATCACAGGTGCTAAAAAAAAAACAGAAAAGAAGACACCTGCATCAATACTGGTGAAGACTGTGATGCCATCTATCTAAAGTTCATTACCGGCGGTGGAAGCGAAATCGTTAAATCTTGTGCGTGCGTGGTGCCCAGCACATAAATCGCAGGCGTCAACAGCTGCAAAAAGAGCTCCGGAGGCAAGAAGCAGTCGCGCTGGGTCAATTTCACTGCGGCGTCAACGTGGTCCTAATATATTATTAAAAAGAAAGAAGAAAGAAAAGGAGGAAGAAGACGGAAAGTAGTTCACATAAAATGAGTTGATTTGTTCTTGGAAATTCATTTGAAAAGAAAGCTTCACGAAAAAGAATTGCGTTCGTAGGCTGAATTGGTCTCAGTAGGGAATGTGAGTATATTTGAGTTGATCATAGGCCGCGTTTTGCGAGTCACACAATGATTTCAAACGTCTTTCATCAATGACCAATAACGAACGCTGAGCACTTGCAAGAAAAAATAGAAAGATAGACAAGAAAGAAATGTTTACTCAACAAGTTTCCATCAATCACTTGTGCACGTGTGTGTAAGGATGCAGATGCGCATGAGTTCACTAATGTAATATAATCAGTGTACCTGAATGAGCCCTCGCACCGGCCCGCCGTCCGTGGGGACTATGTACTGGTGGGAGTTGTGCACGATGTGCGCGCACTCAGCTTTGGCTAAGATGCTCATCGGCAAGTGACAGTTCATTTCGTCGCCGTCGAAATCGGCGTTGTACCTGTATGAGCGAGAGGAAGATATCAAGACTAAGAAAACGGACTCAAAAGATGCGAATTTACAAGGAAGAAGCACACGGTGACACGCAGATTGTTTTTCAATCGCACACAAACACCGCAACGCCAGTTTTAAAATGACACGAGTCTCCAAGTAAAGGATCACATTATCTATTATGGTCTACTTACGAGTTGCAGTTGGCGTAGTGCATCCTCAGCGTTTGCTGCGTCGGGGGCAGGTACTTGAGCACACGCACTTGGTGGCTCATCAGCGAAGGTTTGTGCAAGGTCGGCTGGCGGTTCATGACGACATAGTCGCCGTCAACTAAGTGGCGACCAACGGTGTAGCCTTGGCCTGCTAGGAGGCGTTTCGCGAGGGAGGTTCGGCCGGCAGGTTTTAAGCGCTCCAGGTT
>Ga0307931_1002886_pt1 | contig 10756 bp, 4 predicted proteins | sample OrgLakmetageno47_FD_201816 | JGI IMG/M metagenome (GOLD analysis project Ga0307931, IMG submission 201816) | Saline water microbial communities from Organic Lake, Antarctica - #47 | ecosystem: Environmental > Aquatic > Non-marine Saline and Alkaline > Saline | place: Antarctica: Organic Lake... | reverse complement strand
GCAAGTTCTACGAGGCACCACCGAGACTCAAATATGCCAGAACTCAGCACGAAGAGAAAATATTTGCTGCGGGCCACCAGGGCTGGCAAATCATGCAGCATCCCAGCGTCTCGGCGATCCAAAAAGACCCTGAAGCCTCTCGAAGTCAGGCGGTCGTACAGCCACATGCAGAAGTCTTGCGCATCCGCCTGATGACGGATTTTGGGAGATTTTGGGGTTGATTTCGTCGCGAATTAAGTCAAGACAAAAGACGATTTTTCTACTATATAGACAGATTAAAATGCACAAAGTCGTTACATACGCGCATGCTACCTGGCGGTGTGACAAGAACACGTCGTATAGAGGTACTACTGAACTGAGTTGCGCTTCTGCTGCCGGGATGTCTGTTGTGAGAGCGGCCGCGGTCTTGTTTGAAGATTTTGCCGCGCTGCGAACACCACTACCGCTGCTAACGCGATTCCCCATGGCCTCAGCCACCGCAGCCGCTGCTTTCACGGCCACTGAGCACTTGAGCAGAGTTGCGTCCGTCGCACACACTACACACACTACTACACGCGACACGTGACACGCATCCACCAACCAGGCCAGGTCCGATTGCTCGATTGAAAACACAAATTTCATCTGTTTTAGGATCTAGTGTTTGACAGATTTTTTTTTGGTTTTTTTTCTTTAGGCATAACTTCTGATGGTCGACAGCTATGCAAATTCTGATTGGTGCAGATTCTTCAGCTTATATCTTTCAAATAACATGCACCAATCAGAATTTGCATAGCTGTCGACCATCAGAAGTTATGCCCAAAGAAAAAAAACCAAAAAAAAATCTGTCAAACACTAGATCCTAAAACAGATGATTTCCTGTTTCCCGGAACCGGAAAAAAACAGGTCATTTCCAGGTAGGGAAGAAGTTGAAACACGAAAAATTGGAAGAAACGAAACACGGACTTTTCAGGGTTTGTTTCCTGGGTGCACCCGAGTGAGCAAGAAACCGAAAAAAGAGCCCGATGTGGCTGTTTCGATTCTCATGAAACGGGCCTGGGTGGCAGGCTAATTGTTTCTGTTTCCCAGGTGGAAACGAAACACCTGGATTGCCAGTAATTCTATCGGGTTTCGTTTCCATTCCGCCCCTCAAAGCAGGTGCTCCTCAGGAGATTGCTCTGAGGATAAGCCCGGAACGCAGTTTAGTTGGTGCGATAACGGAAATTTCGATCTGAAGTTGGTGTCGCGTACGAATACATGGCCACCCAGTACGAACATTCGCTATTTGCTTCTTCTTGGTGCCTGCCGATCCCACTGGTGATCCCCCACGTAAGAAAGAAACGGAAACGAAATATCCAGATGAATTTTGAGGGAAACAGCGCGCAAAGCCATTATGTTTTGTTTCTAGAAATCAGAAACGCCCAGGGCGGCACTTCTATTGTTTCTTGGAAACGAAGCAAGCGAAAAATCCGGGTTTGTTTCCTATGTTTCCTTTTTCCTGTGTTTCGACTTCGGCCCTATTTCCAGGTAAATTCCCGATGTATTTCGCCGTTTTACGGTGAAATCAAGCACTGATCAGCACAGAGGGGGGTCAAAAAGAAAAATAATTCACAGGTTTACGACAACGGGAATGGACACGTATTCTTTTGCGGTTCAGAAGCCGAACTAGAGGAGGCTGATCGGCGATATAGGCCCAATAAGTGACCATTTCCCGGAATATTCCCGAATCGAACACCTCGAGAGTAAATGATTACAATTGCATTACGCAAAAGGACACTCAGCCCAGTCAGACTTGTTCTGAAGGTTACATTTTTCTGTTGCTATTTGCCACAGTGGTATTTCTTTGTATTTTTGGGGAGTATTAACTAGACTAGACTTGGTTCCCGATTCTCGATGAACCCATAATTTCCCGGAATCTTGGCACCAAGAAATCGGACCTGGCCTGGCATCCACTCCTAATCATTCGTAAACCTACGTCCCAGAGTCCTTAAACCTTAAGCGACGTAGGTTTACGAATGATTAGGAGTGACGCGCATCGCGCATCAGGATCAGGAAAGTTAATCTGGAATCTGATGTCATGTTTGGGAGAGCAAGATGTTTAATAAACGTCGTGGTCCGTTGAAGTGGACATTCCGTTTTCTCCGCAGCCAATCCGATCTCAGAGCACGAGAACCGGGACTTACTATAAGTTCGTCTATTGAAAAGGCAGCATAATCGCGAGCCGATTGCAATTTCAGGTCCTGGGGCACCTAGAAACCTTTTCAAAGTTTTGGGTGAAAGTGTGAAGCCACATTACAGATCTTTCCGAAATCGGGCGGCAATCCCAAATCGGTACATACACAGAACTTTTGACGACTGATGGCTACGGGAAATCTGATTGGTGCGCAATTCTTGATGTCGCGCACCATTCAGAATTTTCATAGCTATCTGTACCAACCTTCAAAAGTTTTTGAATTTGTAATTTTGCCGTCTACTATACTGTATATTTGGACAAAACGAAATTTTTGCACTTGGGGATTATTCTTCACTCGATGCTCCGTTAAAATTTTCAAAAGGGGTCATTTGGGTTCACCCCGACGCCGCCGGGGCAAGAATTGGTCTCATGGAGGCCTCTCTAGAGCGCAGTAATAATCGAAGCATTTAAAAATAAACTCAAGAATAGATGTCACATGCCCCCAGGTTAACTCGCTCGTAGTTTGACAGTCATCCGGCTCAAATAGCGCTTGGAGCAATGTTTAGAATGCATTTCGCACACACCTTCGTCATTTTCGATTACAAACAAAAACAAGAAGATCTGAAAGTACATGTGCTACATGAGCTTAGACACTCTTGTAACAGCTCGGTATTTACTCTAAATTCAGATTAGAATAGACACAATGTAGACGACTTCGGGCTCAACATAGAGCATGCTCATCGATGATTCAGACTCTGCCCGTTTGCATGTGCTTTACTAGTGCTATGAAGAAAACGCACGCAAAGTTTGAACGTGATCGGTGTTCGTTAAAAAAAGTCGACTTTTCTTTTCATACACTGCAGCGGCGCGGGTCCGCCGCACCGCGATCAACGTAGTCTCTATACGTGACTGATGTCAGTGAAGACGTTTCAGAACATGTGTACCCAATAAGGAACATGCACGGTACGTAAAGTATGTAACGTTACCCAGATAAAAATGTGATGTGACGGACATTTTTCTTTGGTAGGCACTTTTCGGTCATGCCGACATAAGACATCAAACTGCAGCGGCGTGCGCGCCGCCACGCCACGATCAACGTAGTTGATTTCAAAGACGTGACAAGGTGTCAGAACATGGTTGATGTCAGTGACGTGAAAACGTGTCAGAACATCCGTAAGGTGTCAGAACATATGTACCCAGATAAAAATGTGATGTGACGGACAGACAGACATTTTTCAGTGAGAGCAGTTTTGAGATGCCGGTACTAAACATCAAACTACGTTGATACTACTATATGAGGACTTTTCTCCCCTGCTACAGTAATTATCAAATGAGCTCCTGAATGGTGCATACTACCTCAATTCCATTGAATTCTAAAGTTGAAACTGTTACCCTTGCTGTTACGCTCCTTATCAGCGGAATTCGAATTTGCTAGAGATTTTGAGAACCTTATACTGTTCGACATCGTAGTTGAGGTCAAGTTAACTGCCAGAGTGTCAACTATCACATTGATACATCGAATCAATTACTTTCAAGGTGAACCTGTTGCGTCAAATCAGGCAGTTAGCCCAATTATTTCGAAATTGTCTAGCCATGCCCCGCTTTTCTCCCCGTGTCGTCGCGCACTCTGATGGGGTTGATGTCAAGGCGCTTCAGCGTTCTAACGGTTCTGGTCACCGCTCCCAAGCCCCATTGGGTCTAGCTTCAAACGACGTTTCGTACATCGCAGCCGACAAACTCGCGGCAATTCATGCCTTGACCGGAATGAATAAACGTCCAGTGAAAGATAGCGCGGATCGAGTCGTAAATCGCGCAGAAGTAGCGCGCCCTAAAGATAACGCAGTAAGGCCAGCTCCGGTACCAAATGCACCTGCTGGAGCTACAACAGCACGGCGCAGTGGTGCCCGGCCGATATCTATGCATGCACTGCTGCAGCAGCCCTCACCATCGTCTCCTTACGAATCGTGCGTGCCAGTGGTTGCTGTTCGTGGCGTCGACACCGATTTAGTAGCACATGCCCCACCACAATGGAATGACGCGTTTTACAAGCGGCGCTCTAGAGACACCTACAAATCCGACAAGGCGGCTACTTCTGCGAAAGCACCTCCGGCAGGTGTAGCCTCAAGTGCACGTAGAAGCAACAGTGGTAAAAGTTGTTCTTATGGTGCTGGCGGTGGAGTCAAAGAAAGTCTGCAAATGGTGAAAAATGTGCGCGCTACACGGGCACCTCAACCCAGCAGGAAGGTGCGCAGTTTTAATCATGCGCCAGATTCGGCTCGAAAGAACTTCATGGGTGGCGTAATATTTAAAGATTCAACGCCTCGCACAAAAAATGCCCAGATTGCTGCTTGTGCGCAACAGTCGCCAGTCACCAAAAAAGCAGCGAAGTCGTCCAAAGCACGGCTGGATGAGCGACGTTACTCACCGCGACCGCACAACCAGGATTACATGAGACCACTGCCTAACAACGGTTGGGTAGTAGACAGCGAAACTTGCTCTACTAGTGAGAAATCTTGTGAAAAAGACATGGCTAGCATCAACGAAGGCGACCTCTCACAAGGCGACAAGGTTATAGATATGGCTGATTTGGGCGACGTTGCTGTCGTGCTCAGCCAGAATGAAGATGCCCACACAAGGCCAGATCACGAGTCAACTGATATCTGCGATACATCTTCTACGAATGACTATTCTGATGAAGGCAGTTCATCTTATGGCAGCGGCGATCACTTTGTTGACGACGACGAAATATTGCTGGACAATGAGGCTCTTGACATGGCTGAATCTGGCAACATCGCTGTCGTGCTCAGCCAGAACAACGATGAGCGATCAAGGTTGCGTCGTGAGCGGGAACTGCATGCCTTGCATCTCAATAAAGCCAATTTGAATGCACTTAGTGATATGCCAAGCAAGATTAGTCATCGTCGGCTTTCTGAAGGAGCAAATATCAGAATCAGTAACAATGAGATAAAAGGACATCGTCCATTTCGTTGTGATGCCAACGGCGGTTTGACTGATGAAGAGGAAATTGAAATGGGCAACGTAAGCAATGAAATTAACAATTCCATGAGCAGAAGTAGAGGATTGGTTAATAGAAATCTCAGAAGCTCTAAGGACAAGCTGGACGTGTGCACACCATCCAAAGGAGCAAGTCGGGCGAGGATGGCAAGTACCCCGTTGTATAATTCAACTTCCAAGCTTGGATGTCATGGTCCGCATTCAGGTGAAGGTCTATGCTCAAGCGATGGTGGAAGTGAAGTACACTCACTGACTTGCGCTCCCGCCGACGATCCCGACAAGCTGCGAAAAGACTGTACGCCTTTTGAGAGGCCACATGGAGCTGCAATCGAAGTCACGCATGCGGTTGATGCTGAGAAATCTGTCAAAGCCGCCTCTGATCGGTATAAGCTTAAGTCAAGGAGCAAGCGGCCAGAAAGCGAAATTGATCCATTGCCAATTAAATCGAAGTGGGTAGAGCGCTGGGCGCAGATGGCGCAAAACAAACAAAACTAAGTACTGCTTGGCCTCTTCCTTAAATTTGATATCTAAGGCACCTCGGCCAATCGGCTATTCAGAATAACACAATACCTTTTAACTTCAGTTCTTTACTATCTGTTACCATCTGCGATAAGAACTCCCCCTTTGAATTGAACCAGTCAGCCATGGACCGCGGGAGATGCATGAAGTATGAAATAGAGGGTCTTATAGAGGTATTCTATTTCAGATCATGGCTATAAATTTCTAATTAACAAAACTGCGCGACAAGCACACGAGAACCAGGGTTTACTTTGGGTTTACTGGGTGAATTTTGCGTGCTCGAGATGCTGCAGGAGATTCGAAGGACAAAGATAAATTCTGCTTTTGTGTTTCTATCTAACGAAATCCGACCTGGCAGAGGAACCTGAGCAACCAATGAAGTGATTTCATACTTTTACATACTTACTCTGCTATGGATCACAGCTAAAACTAAAACAAGGAAGATTGCTAGACGATGAATTCAGGCGTGGTCTAAACTCAGAAGTTTTGTGTCCACTTTCTAATCATGTGGCTTAATCTCTTCCAGGAAGTTTAGTGTACTTTGACTTGCTCAAACTGAATGTGAGCATTTGTTGGCTGCTGTAACTGCAATTTTTATAATAAAAGCAATTTTCGACTTCTGCGCAAAGAAGGCAAGTAGCTGCCCCTGGCTCCGACGCACATTTCGCGCAAACACAAAGATGCTGGCATGGCACCAGGAGCGTGCATTCATCCACTGTCTTGGACTCATCAGGAGGAAGAGGAGGACATGTTTAGAAATTTGAAAGAATATAGAGGAGGGCCAAGGAGAAAGGAAGGTTTAATGAATGTATAATTACTCGATGTACACATCAAAAAATAATTATGGGGTTTATTTAGAGCTCTAACCTGCTGGCACACAACACAAATGTGCTTCTTCTTCTTCTTATCTTGTATTTGTGCGTGCAAGATCACCCAGGGCCCAAGAGTAAAAGTTAAGGCAAGTACATGTATCTGCATGATGTTTCGAGGAAAGAGATGAAGAGAGAGTCCGCAAAAGACAAACACAAACGTAAGTGCAAGAAGTGAGCACCTCAATCTAAAGGTAAAGCAGTTGTTGCAGATAATCCCCGCCGCTAACATAATGGCGTTTTCAATGGAAATTTCCAATCACTAGAGGGGGTAGTATAGAGGGATGTTCGGCAACAGTAGTAGAAGGAAACTTGGCAGATAGAAGTAGTTGAAATGGTTGAATGGTTGACATTGTTTGCATGGGGTCGACAGAGTGCAAAGAAATGGCAGATGTGGAAAAGAAAATGAAAGAGAAAAAGGAATGATATGACATGAAACTTTAAATTTCAAAGGATGATATGAATGAAATTGAATAGATTTTTGACAGAAGCAAGGTGCTTGGCAGGTTTTCACCAGGGCGCACACTTTGCTCGAATTAAATGCTGGCTGAAAGAAACGAAAAATCTCCCGTTCAAAGCACTGTTCGAACGAAAGGGAAGCAATCAAGAATTCGACGATAAATGATGTAATTCAATGAAAAAATGTTGTTCGGCATCTCGGCATCTCACATTCGACTTTCAATTCGACTTTCAATCTAGTTTTTAGCATCATTATGGTTTTTACCTGTATTACTCTGTACGTGTGTTACTCTTTACCTACTATGATACTCTGTACGTGCTGTTGCCGAAAATCCCTCTACATTACTCCCTCTAATGGAAATCTCCATATAAAACGCTAGTGAGTGAGTTAATACCTGTGGTACACGAATTCTGCGAATGAGTGAGAAGAGACATAACTTTCGCATCCAGGGAATAGTCTGCGGTTGCCAAGTTGCCAAGCTATGTCTCGATCTCGAAATCGCAGCCCCCCCGAAGTCCGGTCAACTTCTATCTCGCACGTTCAAATATCCATTACATCAGTAGTTGTCAGTCGTAATGCTTTGTTGTCAAATCATGAGTCTTATACTACATTATAAAAATGTTCCTTTAGAGAAATTACTGATGGTCTTCAAGACTTTTGACAATTTTAAAAGCATTTCTTTGTCTTCTTCAAGAAATTGATATTGTGCTTCACGAGTGCAAACTGGATTTGAAATGTTCATCAAGCTGCTGCACTTGGCGTTTAACGCGCAACGCCCAAACTTCCTGAAGATTGAACTAGAGGGCTCCACAGTAACAGTTCACACGAAATGAACTACACAGAAACGGAATGAAAGGCGCCCCTGAGAAATTCTGGTGAAAGGGAATTCGAAAAAGAGGCTACGTAGGCAAATAAACGGCTTAAAAAATGCATTGATTTAAGAGGAAATTTATAATAAATCGCCTGTGGGACAATAGAAGGATCAATCAATCATATATTTGAAGGCCCAATCGGGCGTAACTCGGGCGCGCCCTTCGAACTGCAACACGTTCTTATTTTTTATTCTCATAATCCCGTTTGTTATCTAGGCCATGTACTTAGTACTTCGGGGGAAGCATGGATCACTCTTTGTTACTAAAAATTACCGTTTTTCGAGGCCCTCTGCCCTGTAGTCCGAATCTATATGCGAATTAGTTTTAAGCTCACGTGCCAGGAATTTCAAGTAACCCCTTTTTTAGACTACCAGTAGCGATTTAAACTAGCCTAGGCCACCGGAGTGAAGATGAAGAAGGGCTATATATTGAATATTGGGGTTTCATTTTCAAGGCCATTTTCGTATAGATGTCGCATCCGGCCGGTTTACTATCAATTGATATGTGCGTATGGATATGGAATAAAATCGTGAAAGTCACAGAGCCATATTGCATAAAGGGCAAGACGCCCTTCGTGTTTCGTCTGTTGAGGTTCTTTGTGACATTTTTGCAGATGTAAAGACCCATTGGTCAATACATTCGATATGGAATACGTGGCTACAAGGCAAAACACGTACTGTGCAGGGATCAGTGTTCATGTCGTCATGATTGAGATCGAAATCATTTCTACTACCCTCACCATGGTTGACACCGTCATTACGGCTACTGCCAATGTCGTTGCCTTGAGACCTATTTGTATCTTCCAGTATTCTGACGAAACTCGTTTCTGAAGGTACTTGAACAATATCTGTCCCTGGCACTCGAAATAATTCGTTAAACGAATCGTCGGTGGTCAGCACATCGTTCTGAGCCAAAAATCTCTGAGATACACATGTATTCTCAGATACACGTGATTTGTGCTCTTGAGCTTCACGTTCAGCGTCAGCGACTGGCGTTGTCCGCCAACGAAGCCATGCAGCACGTAATCGCTGTATTTTTGTTCTAGGCTCTGAGTATCCTCCTGCAGGATATCTGTCGTAAGAAAAGTCCTTCAAGCATATAACGCATTGCGTTTGTGCTGCAGAGTGGTGGTGCTGCAGTACATTCACCAAGTCGCTTTTCTCGACCGTGCCCGGCGGGAGCTGAAGCTGACGGGAACGTAACCGTTTGCGGAGATCACGCACCTCGAGTCTATGAAGGTCCTGCTCGCATATACAAGTCGAAGTTCAGTTGAATAAAGACAAATGCAAGAGCCGAAAGAGATTAACAATATATGAAATTTATGATCCAAAATGGCATAAATACCAGAAGAACTTACCTCTGCGGGGCAGAAGTTTTCAAGAGGCAATGCATTCAAGCGCAGAGCTAGCTTTGCAATGCCCGCAGCGTTCATAGTCGATGCTTGCTCAAACCCGTTGTTGGGGCCAAATAAAGGTCCTATATCTTGCAAAAATCGGCGCACACACCGCGCGAGCCAGTGGCAACATTGACGCCAATCCCAATATCCAAATGCAGCTAGGCATGCGATTAGCATGGGTACTGCAACACCCCAACGCACAAGAATTTGTGCAGGAAGTATGAATGCTCTACTCCAAATTGCTGGGTACATGGTGAGATTCGGCAGCGCTGCGAGCAAGATAAGCGCTATAGCGCCCCGAGCATTGGCTGACCATTCTCGTGGATCGAAGTCACGCAGCGAATTGGCTCGTGCCATAGCCATGGCAGGTACTGCGAGGCAACCTAATCGGAAGCAGAACACAGCTCTTCTCCAAATGGCAGAATAGTCTAGGCTCAGCCTCGGAATTATAATACTTGCTACGAAAATGGCGACGCTGACCCAGCTAGATGTTCCTGTTCCTACGAAGATGAACATTGCTCCTTAAAATTTTTGCTGGAAAGTTTATAAGCGTTTTAATTTACTTGAAACCTATCCAAGAATTGCTAGTTGTCCCCACACAAAAAGGCTTTTGTAGCTAACCAGCTGGGATGAGCAAGACGCATACGTTGCCTACGAGAAGATGTGATACAACAAGCTGATGCTGAACTGTTGAATAGTTCTTAAACCTAGCTAGCTAGCTGTTAAATTGTTGAGGCATTGTAAGCCTATCAGCTGGTATACTTACTGCAACAGCAAGCAAAATATCAAGCCATGGTATGTCGCATGAATCGCAGCAATGGTTTCTACCAGGGGTAGATCTAGCCAGCTGTGTTTCTGAAGCTGTAAAGTAAAGCCTGCCTGCAAAGTTAAGTAAGTTGTTAATTGCGAAGCATCAGTACGTACTGTACAGTACAGTGTACTTCCGATAACTACTTCCGATGATCCGATGGCCGACCACGGAAACCACCCTTTTTCTCCCCCAGATCACTTACTTTTTTTGAAGTGTCTACCCCCTGCAGGTTGACAAAGTAGCACTGGAGAGAATCAAGGCAGCCTCTGGGCATTTTGAGTCGATGGCGTACTCGTCCACAGCCGGCAGAGATGCATGTGTAGAGCTGCAGACATCAGCATCAGCACCAAAAGTAGAATTCATAGGATTTACTGCTTCATTCACAGTAGCTATTAAATTTTCTAAGGACATTGGTTTCGCCAAGGCGCCGCGCGGATGTGCTCAAGCTTGTAATCTGCCCGGAACAGCCAGCCCTAGGTTGACCAAATATGACTCAGAATTTATGCTGGGGTGCGAACTTTTCAAACATAAATCACTTTCTCATTTATCAGGTAGCAATGGTGTCGATTGTGACTTAGACGGTGCAAACCACATCGTGGACTTCAAGACGCTACAAGGCCTTTCACACTACGACAACACCTCTACTATTCCTGGGGCAACTCTGG
>Ga0307931_1002884_pt1 | contig 10761 bp, 8 predicted proteins | sample OrgLakmetageno47_FD_201816 | JGI IMG/M metagenome (GOLD analysis project Ga0307931, IMG submission 201816) | Saline water microbial communities from Organic Lake, Antarctica - #47 | ecosystem: Environmental > Aquatic > Non-marine Saline and Alkaline > Saline | place: Antarctica: Organic Lake... | reverse complement strand
GTGATGGTAGCGGTCCAAAGTGGCACGCTCCTCCATGCTCTGAGAGTGCAGCTCAAAAGAAGAGTTTCCGCCCGCAGAGGAGGGGACTACAACGAAGTCCCTCAGGCGATCCAGAAGAAGAGTCGCTTAGATCTTCTTCTAACTTTTAGATCTGTTATCTTCTATAGGAGTATTCTTTAGTTGTATATGATAACGTCTGCCCCCGTAAGTTCATGCGGATATCGAACCGATTCCTTTGTTGGAATGCCTGGTAATTTCCAAAGGAAAACTGGCTCACTGGCTGGGTTTTAGAACAGGCCCCGTGGAGCCGGGTTTGACGTCGCTTTTGCTTTTTTGAGACAGGCCTCGAGGAGCCGGAATTAGAAGGCTAACAGGTAGAAATGAAAAGCAAAGCAGCGAAAAGTAAACCTAAGAAGCTACTCAGGCGCATATGCAATTTGCTTTTTAAAGCTTGGTTCGTTGTTGCTGTTGTATTGGTTGTACTGTAGTTGATGATGATGATGATATTTCCTGTTTCCTCGTGTGTGGTGTGTGGTCGTGTCACGTGTTCGTGCACTTCTCAACTTCTCAACCAGCAATCTATCAGCAACAACCAGATAGCTACTATAGCTAGAGAAGGATTCGCCTTCAAACAAACTTACCATAGGAATACAAGCGCCTGTGACAGCTGCTCTCAGGAGGGCAAAATGAATATTAAGAAGCCACCAACATCAATAGTAGCATGTCGGATGACTTATGTTAAATGAATTGAGACCCACGTAAAGACATGCACTTGCGCCTGAACTTGTAAGGCTCAATAGACAGCATGGAGGAAAAAAGAAACAGTAATACGCGCTGGAAGTATCATCTCGTTCAATATTCCTGGAAAAGTGGTTCAAAATCCTTCTCGTATCGGGGTCGGCTCTGCTCCCGTCTCAAAAACGACGTTTATTTAGTCGATTGGGACGACGGATCTACGGTAGGATGCACTATCCTTGAGGCATGTATACTATTCAACTTCTCATATTTGTGCTCCCTTGTATCCTTTGCTTCAGAGTGAAGTCCAGGGTGCATCAACGTGCAGTTCACCACCTAGAAATGGAAAACCTTTTGGGGCTACCGTCAGTGTTCTTCAACCATTGCGTTCAGCTGAAACTACTGCTGGATTTTCTGGTGCACATCAAAAAGCTCTGCAAACCTCGGGGTACTCTAAGCCAAGTTCAAATAGCCCGATGGATGGCGCGGAGACATCATTTTGTATTTGCTTACAGTTGAATGACGTTAGTCATGATAGTGGCTCGGCGGAATTGAAGCATTGGTATAACGAGGCCGACAAATCGCACCAACGTGCTCGTGAGGTAGTCATCATTCAAGTCTTTCATCTTTTGCTAGAACATAAGATAGCGACGCAACTTGGAGAAAATATTGGTGTTGGACCTAAAGTCACGCATCGAACCTTCAAGGCCAATAACGGAAAACCGCCGAGTGCTAAGGACTCAGCTCTCAGGTGGGCGGCTGCAAATTTTCTTCAAAAATCACGCGACGCCGCCAACTCGAGCCTTACTCCAGCAGCGCACACTGCCGTCTGGTGTGAGCACATGTTGTTAAAAGGAAGTGCTGACTGTAGCTCATTCATGAATTTGAAGTCTCTTCTCACCAGAATTCAGGCGCTTGGAATCAACATCACGCGTGCAAATGGGAACATAGCAACCACAACCATTACTGCAGTAGAGAACCCAATGGGCATTGCCCTTCGGGAGTTCGTCGCAGGTTTGAATGGGAAACTGGAAAACTCTACCTTTGAAGAACTGGACGAGGTACCCGGAACGCCAGTTCGATGGAGAGTTGTGGCAGTCGGAGTTGACGAGGAGACGAAACAACGGGTTGCTTACTATTACCGAGACGATGACGACAGAACTTCTGATAGGTCAGTACTTTATTCATACCAGGTAATCTAAACGCGCACATCTAAACGTGCCAAACAACATTGCGTGTATTTTCTAGGCCAGTTTCTCTTGGCGAGTGCGAATGGAGCAGCCTCAAAGAAGTTTGGGCTTGGGTTATTCGAACAAGTGCCCGTAAGAAGGCCGAGTCGCTTCCAGAAGAAATTACCACTCCTTTGAGCAAAAAGAAATGTGTGAGAAGGCACAAGAGTGCACCGAAATCTTGCGACGGCAGCACAGGACTCTTTGCTCTGGCTGATGCGGTTGAACATACGGATATTGGTGACGCATGGTTAGCTGGTGATGGTCGACTTCCAGATCTTCCCCCAAATTTTCTTCAAGACTATTGGACTCAAGTGGATCTGACTGAAGCTCAAAAGGAAACCTCAAAGTTTAAAAAAGTCAAGAAATCTGCCAGAAACGTCTTTCCAGTCACTCATGAAGTTGTACTTGCTGCTTTAGAAGCAGTGGAGGTTCCTGAAAACAAGTCTCGAGGCAATGTTCGACAAGATCCTGACCAAATTCTCGAAGCGATGTGCTTGGGAGCTGTAAGTTGCAGAGGAGCTGGTATACAAGCCTCAATTTCGTCCCGAGATCGACCTCGATTGACTAGGCTGCTTGTGCGCTTTGCAAAAGAGCGGCATGGTACCTCTGTCAAGCACAACACGGGAATTAGTGCTGAAGGGGGTTGTGATAGCGAGACGAGTGAAGACAATTTTTACTTCTCAAGTATTCAAGTGAATAAGAATTATGCTTCTGCCATTCACGTCGATCGGAACAATTATGGCCCATCCCTCATCACTGGCCTCGGATCGTTTGAAGGTCTGCTAAGCATTCAATTTATTTCCTATGATTCTTTGTAGTCCATATGAACGTTACCTGATTGAATTTGCCTCTCGTTGTCCAGGAGGTGAGCTGTGGACGTATGATCAGGGACCTCTTGACGTCAAGAATCAGTGGGTGGGGTTTGATGGAAATCTTCCCCACGGCACATTGTGCTTTACTGGAACTCGATACTCCTTGATTTATTTCACGATCTCAAAGGTATCGAGCAAAGAAAAAGATTTTGTTTTCGTATATCAATATTTGTCTTTTAACTTGTTTCACGGCATAAACTGACACATGTCTTTACCATCCGTCTCAGCACGACAGCATCTTGCCATTTCATCGGAATCGCCTTGTTGATTTTGGGTTTCCGTTGCCGCCTGTATCAAAGAGAAAAATAGCTCTGGAATCGGATCGTACTGTGCGAGATCTCAATAGCGGTCACTGTGCTTTTCAATGTTGGCTTAAACAGGGCTGCAAGGGCAAAAAGAAACAACAAACGCTTTTGTGCGGCCCAAATTGTGCTGCTCAGCGAGAGAGACAGAAGATTGACTCTCCTCAGGTCAGCCATCCTATTGGTTCGTACGAAAGTCACCAGGCATGGGTGGAATCTATTTCCCCTGGATTACGAGTTGAAGCCCGTTATCTTGGTGGTGAATCATACTATACTGGAACTGTAATTAATATTTGTGTAGGAGCTGAAGGAGTTGTGGCCAATTCAGCACGATCGGCTTGCCCCCCGAAAACGCCTGCTTGGAGTGCTGACATCTTATTTGATGATGGCGACCGCGATTGTATTCATGACCCCAGTTTTTTGCGACCTTTGGTCTCTAAAGCACCGTCTCCTGTTTCACCCGTGCCTACCTCAGACCAAACTGAGGCAATCAAAAAGGCCATTGCATCAGCTGGTGTTGCTGCATCGCCAGCTTCTGAAAATGAGTCAATTTATAGCAGAATGGGTGCTGTGGAAGGAGAATATGGCTTGCGATGCTGCCCTCTAATGAAGTCAGTTCAATTTACAGATGCGGCACTCCAGTCAGACAGCGAGTGCCATTTGTCCAATGTAGACAGTGAGCTTCGCCGCATTGTTTCCAGGTTTCCTTTGAAAACTCGACTCTTTGACACTACACTTTTGCCTGATACTGTCGGCCAGATTCGGATTGTTATTGGATACAGTCTCGTGGCATCAAATTGGGTTGTGCGAACTCGCACTCTTGAGACGAAGGTGGCCACTGTAAGCAGCGAGGACCCTGAAAATTTCAAGGGCACTATAGTTGACTATCCCAGTCAAACTTTTGCGCAACGAACAGCCCTAGATGCGCTTGTAGTAGCCTACTCGACCTGGAACACTGAGAGGCAGCTTAAGGCAAAAGAAGAGGCTGCAAAAGCTGCCTATCAACGCCGCTTTGATGCGCGTCATGACGAATTATTAGCCCACTTCCCGGTAAAGATTAAATTGTGAAATTCGTTTATGCGACATGATGCCTAATAATTTACTCTATTTCGTGGCAGGTGGGTACACTGCTTTTTGACTTTGACAACAATGTACGTGAGTTGCGCTACGTAACAGAAGCTGTTTGGACCGAAGGATCCCTGAAAGAAGCCTTTGCTGCTGGAGGAGCCGATGAGGTGGAAGAAGCAGTAGCTTCCGATACCAAGACGAAGCGGGCATCTCGAGGATGGTGGTCTCTCTCGACGAAACCTGCCTGGGAACCACATGCCTTGCCTTGGAGAATTGAAAAACGAAAAAACGAAAAAGAGAAGATCCCCGTGGATGAAGAAGTTCTGACAGTAGACGATGACGAAGAACTTTACCTCGCAGAAACTGACGATCAGTTGAAAGACCTTGAGACTATGGTATACGCTGCCGCAGATATTTCATGGCAGCGCGCTCTCTTTCCTCCAAAGAAACAGCCAGCAAAATTGGCGAACAAGAGCAAAAACAAACAGCTCAAACGAAAGGTCAAGTCAAAAGGTGATGATAGCTATGATTGGGAGTTCTGCGTGGATCAAGCGTGCACTCGAGGAAAAGAGCGACTCAAAGAATTATTGGTGGAACAATTTCCTTTGTGTCGCTCTTCAAATTTAAGTGCCCCCAAAAATGACAAACGAGCTAAGACCCTTCCGGACATTACTGAAGCATGTACGGGAACAACCATTTTTGACGTCGTTCGCCGAGAGGAGCGGCAACTTGTAGAATGCAAATGGGTCGAAGCTACGACACCGAACATAACTTGGGGCGGCAGCCGAAGTGCGGGAGGGTGTCTCCCAGATGGTGGATGGGCTCTATGCGGAGAGCTCATCACAAGCGTAGCTCCACTAGCGAAGAAATCAATATCACATAGCCGATCAGGTCGCGTTTCGCAAACTCCCTCGTCACCAGGAACGATTCCAACCCCGCCTCGGCATGTCCTGTATCCAGCCCACACTATTGATGATCGCATGGAACTTGATAGCATGGTTGCTGCAGCTCAAGCACGGGTTGCTTTTTTAAGCACAGAGAAGATTGCCACGATTGAAAGCGATGCCAAGTCAACGACTTCGACAGTAAAGACGTCAACTGCAGAGAAAGGTTCAGCAAATCGGTCACTTGGGCCTTTGATACCATCACGATGGGCAAGGCTTACTGCACGTGAATTGCTTGACCTCATTCCAATGCAGAGCCTGGCGCTCCTTGTTGCTGACTCTAGCACTTACCGCCCATTCCTCGACCACGTTCAGACGAAGACTACTGGTCAAGCATCATCTCCTTCTTCCACATCCAAGACAGCCTTAGATGGGGGGACTATCGAAGACTGGAAGTTGCTGAGTGAAGCTTTGGCAGTGGCTTCAGCCTCAGCAAAGTGGTTAGAGGAGCGCGACAGCGATTACGAGGTATTGGTACTCGGCGGCGGATGTGTAGTTGCTGGGCAGCCACGATTGACACAGTTACTTCATCTTGCAGACGACACACCTTCGCGAAGCGTACTACCCCAATCAGGATCCGATAGCCAGCAGGGGGCTTCCAAAATGCGAGGCGCCCACCCCAAGTCTTCAACTCAGATGAAGTCTGCTTCGACTGCACCACTGCTCACGTGCCTTGATCTTACGCGAATCCTCTCTTCGCTTCCGTACAGCTCAAGTGCATCTGCAGCAGTTATTTCTGCGATATCCACTTGTGAAGGTGCTCAGAAGCGCACAGCAGTTCTTGGGCCTGTAACCTCTGGTCGAGGTGGCGACGCGTGGAGGCATCACAAAGCATGCTGCCCGCGGACCAACCCTTTAGCCAAGTCGAAAATTTCAACTGATAAACGGGGTAACCCGAAAAGCCATGGTGACCTAGAAAGGCAGCTGAGGATTCTGCAGGCAGCGGTAATAGCGCAAGTGCTGTGTGCTGATGAATACTGGAAGCTTTCTGCTTTGATGTTCTGAAAGCAGAGGTATCAAACATACGCTTTCGTGTTTCATATTCGGCATTCTGAGAAACCGAGTTGAATAGGCAAAAACTGATAGGTAAGAGCGAAGCACCAGGAACGCAGCCGAAGCCACCAAGCCACACCGATACCATGCCATAAATTAAGAAACCTCGCCTCTTATGACGTGGAAATGGGAGAGTGGAAGAGCGGGCCACAACCACAACCACCACTTCTGTCAACTGTGGAATGCGGAACTTTGAATTTTGCTCTTGACCGTTATTGCCATTGCCACCGTTGCCACCCCCACCCACCACTCAAAGAAGGACCCAGTGCCATAGCCACAACCACAACCATCCATAACCGAGTTGGTACTCTGAATTGGAGTGGCCTATAAATATATACCGGACTCCCAGGACTCAGGTTCAGAAACCCCTATTCTTTATTCTTTATTCTTTATTCAGAACTCAGCGTAGCAGAGAACAGAGAGACTAAACAAGTCCGCTATATGCAATATGTCTGGAATTGGGTTTAAGTTGCATGAGTGAACATGAGAAGGAATTAACCCCCTTGGAATTTTATATTGGGGAGCAGTACACGCCGTAATTGAAACGCGACTCGACTCGCGCACGTTGTAAATGTGTGTGGTGTGTGGGCATACGGGCACTCACTTCCTAACGGCCCCGGCAGACTCCAGGGACAAATGAGCAAGCTTTAGTTCGAGTTCGAAGTCATCAGGGGCTTGTTTTCGCCCACTGGCTGGGCCGTAACAATGCCAACGTCAGACAGCGTGCCGTCTACGCCCATGCCCTGCTGCTCGAGCTCATGATTGACTTGCGCAACCATGCAGCCCTGGGTCACCAGAAAGACAATTTCAGCAGCGCGGTGCATGCCGTCCGCGGCTCGACGAAGCGGGGGCACGAAAATGGCGGCGATGGAGCAAACACACGAAAGCGCTTGCACGCAGTTGTTGAAGCGAATGATGCGGCGGTCGCACGGGTCCGAGTGCAGCGCGTAACGGTCCATCACAAACATGCGCGTGGCTGAGCTCGAACAGCCGCTGCAAAAGCACGCTTCCGCGGCTAAACAAAGCTCCGGGGAATCTCTTTCACCACAGTTTCCCGGCTGAAAGCAAAGGAATGGAGGATAGTAGCCCATACAGCAAACGTTGTCGTCCAGTGAACCTCCCAAAGCGCGCTTGCGGATGCTGTACAATGCACAAGGTGGGCATAGGACGCTCAAGCAAAAGCATCCAGGCGCTACACATGGTGCATCTCCCATCGACACCTATAGAGAAGAGTCCGCGAGCAAAGTTAATGAGAATGAAATTCATTTCTTTCTAGGGGTTCTGTCTTGCGGATGATGCATAATGAGAGCACTAATGATTTCAATCTTCCTAGATTCCCAACCAAAAGAAGACCTAACCTTGAACTGGTTGCGCTTTTCTTCACTGAACGCATATCGGTCGCCTTCAATAGGACCATCGTCGATACATGCACAGCAAACAAAAGCCATGATGGCGCCCCGGTTGTGTTGCCAGATGTGGTGTACGTAGCCAGGAGTAAGCTTGCGCTGCTGTAGCTTTTGCTCTTGCGTAGGCCTGCGTGCCTGCCTAGTTAGTCGACCTACGTAACCTGTAAGTAAGTAGCTTCGGCAAAGCTAAAAATTCTCGGATAGTTGAGCCAATCAGAAGAGCACTTGGCCAGAAACCAACCAACGCCACACTTTGCGAACAACTGCCAGCACGCCAGCACAGCTAACAGCTAACAACAGCTAATATGGCTAATAAACTACAAGAAGCTCAAAAGCCCAAAAGGCTATAAGCTAGACTATAACACTATTACATTACTACGTAGAAAGCCATAACGCTTTCACCATCACCTACGTATTGTTTTGAGTATAACTTTAGAGGTCTCGAGCCGCTGAATTACATCGGTACTAAGAAGGCATTCAGGTGCTTCCTGGTAGAAGCACAGGAGCGCTGTGGGATATCAGCCTCTGTCGAGGTACTCTGAGCTCTCTCAGACATTCATCGCCAACTAAGTAGCTGCCATAGATTGCAGTTTTGGAAGAAGTGTTGCTGAACTCGCTTCGTATCGCGTCGTCAAAGGTCTCCCTGATGTCGGCGTACTAGTAGTTCGAATAGATTATCCATATTCCATATTATTTGTGAATATAGTGCGCAAGAGCGGCAATGTCCGAAGCAGATAGACAGCGCAAGTATGAGAAGCTTGGCGCCAACCACCTGGCCGCTGGGGACCGGGCGCTCAAACAGGCTACCCTCGTGAACTCGCCCAAGCTGAAGTTTTACGACGCCGTCGCGTGTTGGCACAAAGCAGGCAAGTGCTTCGCCATTGCGTCCGAATGGGAAGAGGCGGCCGTGGCCTTTGCCCGCGCTGCCGAGTACATGGCCCGCACGGGCTTTCCCCACGAATCCGCTGTATATTGGCTCAAGTCTGCGCAAATGCACAAGCGAGTTGACCCGGTGGGTAGCGTGCGCCGGTTCGACGCCGCCGCGGAAGCTTACCTGGAAATGGGCCGCTATTTCACAGCAGGCAATGTTATTAGCGAGGTGATGAGCTTGCCCGTATTGTATGTGTAATCTCTCGAGTCAAGTATTTCATCCTTGCCTTATTTAAATCGTTCTACTGGTCGTGTGAGCTTTGTAGACACGACAATTTGTTATTCATAGGGTGCGCTGAAATAAACATTGAATGCTGCTCTTGTTAGCGTACTTCTGTAGATCAAATTAAGTATAGTGTACATGTAAACGTTCGCTGATCCATCATGTGCAGGTAGCTGAAATGTACGAAGACGAGAAGTTGTACCGCCCGGCTATGGAAAGGTACCGCCAAGCGTCGGAGTACTACCTCGGAGAGCATTTCGTGCCTCAGAGCTGCCAGTGCCTCTACAAAGTACGTCAAGTATTTCATGAAATGTATTATGGAGTAGTAGGTGTATTGAGTGCCTTTTCCATTTGCTACTTTTTTTCGAGGGCATCTGCTTCAGTGGGCATGGAGCACCCTCCCACTAACCCTCCCTCTCTTTTGTTCTCTTGGTTACTTTTCAACCTTCCAATCTTCAACCCCCTAGGTGGCGAACATTGAGGCGATGCTCGAACGCTACGACGACGCGACCACTACCTTCACCCAAGTCGCCGCCAGCTACGCCGGCCACAAACTCCTAAGGCTCAACTTGCCGAGCGTGCTGTTTCGAGCGGGGCTCTGTCAGCTCGCGCAAGGCGGGTCGCTACAAGGAGGGCTCTTCTCACACCAGGTTTGCGCATAGCATGATCTTGCCCAAATCTATAGAACTGAGGAGGAAAAAGAGGAGTTTTAGGATAAGGCTTGATACAGAGCTTTCTGCCCGTATTAAGCCAGCGCATTGCGCTTGATAGTGCCAAGCCTGCTGATGTTGCTTCTCATTTGAGGTCAATCTCACGCGCACGTTCTCCCTTTCTGCTGCCTTGTCTCCCTCTACCATCACACCCTATTGAAAATATACAATTACACAGGTACTTCGGTTCTACATGCGGCGGTGGTCGAAGCTTGACTATTCGTGGGAATACAGCCGCGAGCGGCAGTTTTTAGATCAACTCATGGAAGTGATTGCGAAGGTAAACCTAGGCGCACAGTCACGCCTTGTGAGCTGCAGAATGCATCTCGAAACGAAATTACATCTTTTTGGGATGATTCCGGGTGTTACCTTTAATCCTATCGGCAACTTTCTTCTTCATCACCGTCTTCTAATCCATAATTTTTTTTCGCCCACCTGAAAGGGGGACTTGGACGGTTTCGCGGACCACTGCTTCAACTTCGACAACGTCATGGGCTTGGAAGTGTGGCACTTGAAGCTCTTGAAACGCGTGAAAGTAAGCAATGAACCGGTAGTGACGGGTGTGAGACATTCTAGGTTTATTTTCTTTTTCTACTTTTGTCAAACGAAAAATGTATGTATGTGTGACTTCTTTATTTATCTGTTAATTCTTTGAAGTTTAACCATCTCGTCTCCTTCTCATTGTTTGTCAGTTGGACATTGAGGCTGAGCTAGCGCGCTTGGAAGTGCTTCGACTAGAGCACGAAGCTGAGAAGGCCCAAGCCGCTTTAGACCGCCAAGCACAATTCAAAGAAGATTACGTGAAGCCCAAGCACTAAAAACAAAAACGGCTCTGAATTAAGGCATCAACAGTTCCGTTCATTTGGCCTTGTGGAGTCATGTTTCTTCTTCTTGAACTTCTTGCCTTTTTCTTCGCACGTAGCACGTATGGACTGTGGACTGTGCAGAGATGGTCTGAACTGATAAGCTGATAGATGATAAGCGAGAAGGCTACTTCATTGGGACAACGAGCAATAAGTTATTTTTCCCTCAAGCGAAAGCGAATGCATTAGCATTTACGATTTACGAGGAAACTTAATTCCTCTTCCTCTAGCTACAATCCAGACGCACCTAGTGTTCCTTATTATAGAAAATCGCTATGAGCTAGACAGACGCACTAGCTCGAACTCGAACTAATACAAACCCAAATGGCACAGAAGCCAATGCTGCGGGCAGAAGTGGGAATGCGCGTGCGTTGCGCAAACAAAGCAAGTGCGGGATGATTCAGGAGGGAGAGGGGCATTGGC
>Ga0307931_1002882_pt1 | contig 10766 bp, 9 predicted proteins | sample OrgLakmetageno47_FD_201816 | JGI IMG/M metagenome (GOLD analysis project Ga0307931, IMG submission 201816) | Saline water microbial communities from Organic Lake, Antarctica - #47 | ecosystem: Environmental > Aquatic > Non-marine Saline and Alkaline > Saline | place: Antarctica: Organic Lake... | reverse complement strand
CATGACTTACTGCTTGGCCTAGCCTTCACAAAATCTTAAGAGAGAGTATTCCTTTGAACTAGTGCGAGACTTTTTACTTTCAAATTCAACCGTTAGCTTTAAGTAACGCGCGATGTCGAAATCCGCAGAGCTGCTCAGGCGTGCCGCCAAAGTATTTCCTGGTACAAAACACACGCGGCTTCCTTTAGCTCACCAAGGCCTCCCGCACTATCCGCAGTTTCTAGCGCGCGGTGAAGGTAGCCGTGTGGTCGACGTTGATGGTCGGGAATATTTGGACTTACTGTGTGGCTTTGGAGCTTCAGTACTTGGCTATAATCACCCAAAGGTGCAGTGTCATTTCGATGGTAGCTTTTTATGAAGTTACGTGCAACGAATAGCGGCACAATTGCAGTTAAAATTGATCTTGTTGAACGGGTTGTATATTTATAAGTTTATATGCATCTTAGTCGTTCTTGATGGGCTTTCTTGTGGCTATCAGGTCGACGCTGCAGCAGCTGCAGCCCAACAACGAGGCGGCGTGCTCACTGGCCCCACGGACCTGTCCGTGGAACTCGCCGAGCGCTTGGTGTCGCTGCGGCCTGGCGCTGACTGGGCGCTCATGGCGAAGAATGGCACCGACGTGACCAGCTTGGCGCGCACCGTGGCCCGAGCTACCACAGGGAAGCGGTTCATTTTGCGGGAGCATGCGCAACCATCGTCATCGTCGTCGTCACCGTCTTCTTCTTCTTCTTCTTCTTCGCCACCAGCGGCAGCGGCCTACCACGGCGCGTCGAACGTGTGGGCGCGAGGCTCCCCAGGGGTGCTAGATCCAGAGGGCGCTGCTTTCGAAGCAGGCTACACCTACAACGACTTGGCGAGCGTGGAGGCCGCTCTCACGCAGGGCCAAGCAGCGGGCGACGTGGCTGCGATTTTCGTCGGGGGCTGCTCGTACATGTACAGCAAGCCCACAGTGGAACCTACGCCCGAATTCGCGAAAGGCTTGCGGGCACTCGCGGACAAGCACGGGTGCCTTTTAGTGGTAGACGAAATTCGAACCAACTTTCGAGTGGGCCAAAGCCTCCAGGGCCACTGGGCTGATCTTGTGGCTGGTAAGGGTCTGCTTCTTTTCAGATCGAAAAACTTGCCTGCCTATCATATCTCCCTCTTGTTCACGCTCCAATTTCCTTAAGTATGCATTTGCTTGCCTTTTTAGAAGATGCTAATGCTGGGGCGGTTGATTCAGCTGCTGCTGCGGCAACGGCCGCCCGCCTGGCGCCCGATTTGCATTGCCTCTGCAAAGCTTTAGCCAATGGCCATCCTTTGGCGGCGCTCGTAGGCAGTGCCGCCAGCCGCGACGCCGCTGCTTCGGTGACGGCCACGGGCACCTATTGGCTAGCCCCCGCGCCCATGGCAGCAGCGCTCGCCACCCTCGATGCTTTAGCCTCCAACGACTGCGCTGCGCTCCGGCACACGCAGCGGGTAGGGTCCGAGCTTTCCACAGGGCTACTGGACTTGGCCCAGAGCCATGATTTCGCGGTGACGATGTCAGGCCCAGCGGCTATGCCCTTCTTGACCTTTGACGCCGACGACGATGATGCCAACGCAGGCAACAGTGGCCACCACCACGGCGCTAGTCGCCCGCGTGGAGAGGCGTTCTGCGCGGCGTGGGCCTCGGAAGGCGTGTGGGCTCACCCGCACCATAACTGGTACTTGAGTGCAGCCCACAGCGAGAAGGATATCAGCTTTGCTCTCGATGCCGCGGACCGTGCTTTTAGGGCCGTTGCAGCGATGGAGACAACTATATGAATGGACTAGTTCCGATTTGGTTATTGGGCTTTCAAAATGCACTCGGGCTGTAGCTCGAGCTGCATGTTGCCTGCTGCCTACTTCTACAGACTAAAGGATCTGCCCACAAGAGGGGAGCAGAGAATCAGAGTTGTGAGATATGAGACAAGTAGAACCCATATGGGCTTTTTAAAATGGCTTCCTCGCTCTTACTTTGCGCATTTAAAAGTCAGCAAAGCACAAAGCAGTAAAATTCCCGTCTGTGTAGAAGTAGAAGCATAAACCTAAACCTGCCGGCTGCTGGGAATAGGAATAGGGTGCTTTTAATTAACTCCTATATTGTAATTAGGCCTCTCTTTGCAGATAGGGCCCAGTGCTGTGGGCTACAAGTCCCTCAACGCAGCTTCCACCACAGGGAGTAACTCTTTCGGCTTGTTGTAAACCGGAAACGTTTGCACGGCAAACTGTAAGAGCTGTTTCGCTTCCCTGAGAGCGCCTGTAGCCGCTGCCCGCGACGACCTACTGGTCGAAGCGCCCTGAGCAGCCGCGTTCGATGCCCCTTGGTGCAAGAGTGACGCTAAGTTGAAGTAGGTTTCGGGGAGGTGCGGCGCGGCCATGATCGCTCGTCGGTACAAACCCGCGGCTTCGTTGAACCAACCAGACGATGCCTGTTTCTGACTTCTAATGGACGTGACTTGGTTTCTTCCTTGAGCCAGAGATGGTAGGAGTGGCGCATGCTGATTTCCACCGTTGCTGCTGCTGCTCCCGCGCCTAGTGTGTAGCCAGGTGGCCAAGTTGTACAAGCCTGTCCCGTAAGTGGGGAAAATAGCGACGGCCTCCCGGTAATGCTCTTCGATTTCAGCGGCGGTATCCTCGTCCCATAGCAGGTGGCCAGCTCCCTGACCGCTGTTGCCGACATTGTTGCCGTTGCTGCCGTTGCTGCTAGTGCTGGAGCTGGTCCCATGGTTTTGGACCCATTCTGCATTGCTCTGGGCAATGTTGCTGCTAGTCAGCTCGTCATACTCGTGAGGCTCCAGTTGCTTGCCATGCAAGTGCAGCAGTTTTGCCAAGTTCGTGTGGGCGCTGTAGTGTTTGGTTGGGTTCAGGGCGACAGCTCGGCGGTAGCACCGCTCTGCATCGGCATACCTGCCAGCGGCTTCCTGGACAAAGCCCCAATTGTTCCACGCAGCCCCGTAGCTCGGGTCCCGGAGAAGCGCGGCTTCGAACAGTTGTCCCGCCGCGACTTGGCCATTAGCTCGCAGAGCCGCTGCTTCTTCAGGTGTTACAGTCGGGGTCCTGCTGCGAGTAGCGCCTGTCGTCGAGGAAAGCGGAGAGCCTTGCCGCTCGAACACGCAGCCTAGGTTGTAGTGCGCCACAACGTCACTCGGGCCGTAGGCCACCGCATGCGCCCACAAAGTGGAACTCGACACCCATTTCGACGCTTGCCCCAGAGAGGCCAAGGATTGGGCGCATACTAAGAGCACCACACAAGTGACGCAGGTTCTTGCTGTCCACGGCCATTGCAAAGTGCTCATGAAATCACTGCTATTTTTACTTTTGCTACCGATGGATGGGGCCTCCAAGTGCTGCTCTTTCGTTTGCTGAGAATGCGCCGCGCGCGCTATTGCAGCGCCTCCTGCCGCCACCCAGGGCACTAGGAGTGCCGTTGGCAAATACGCATAACGATCAGCAGCCAAGATAGGCCACCCGTGGGTAACTAAGATTCCGAGGGTAGGGAACAAGAGCCCGACAGCACACAGCCAGGTGATGCCGACTAGTTCCAGTGTGGACGCCATTGGAGCAACTCCAATGAGGGATTGACCAACACCACTGTTACTGCTGTAAGGACCACGAACTACACAACTCAAGCGGCGTAGGAGAAGTCTAGCGGTAAAGAAAATGGCAGCAAGCGTGGCAATAGCAGCCATGATCGCAGAGCCAGCCACCTATAAAAACAAAACATTGACACTGATATAGAGAAACGGCCGAGAAATTAGAAGAGCGAATGCACACACAGCAGAAAGACGAAAGATTGCAGTCTAAAAGAAAAGAGATACGATTTGCAAAGAAATTAAAGCGACTTCGTCTAATCGTATGCAATGAGGGCCTGTAATAAGTCATTTCAATGTTTGCAAGACCCTACTTGCGGCAGGCTGCTGCACAGCTCACCTGCGACGCATGAAAGTGTTGGTCTACGGGGTAAAAGATGCACAGCCCCGTGGGCCACAGCGCGCGGCTGCTGTACCACGCCAGGGAATAGCCCGCTTTCGCCCACCGGTGCACGCCGCTTGCAGACTCCCACCACGCTGCCGACATGAGGCCAGGCGGAGACTGCTGCTGCTCCTGCTGAGACTGCGGCAGCCCCCCTGCTGCTGCCTCATTATCATCTTCAACCTTCTCGTCAGTAGAACTGCTACTGCTGCTGCTGCTACTACTACCTGTGGTTTGAGCAGATTCTGTGGGCGACCTCAAATTGAAGCCCTCCACGTCAATGTGCCGCGGCACTTTTAAGGCGTTTTGAGGGTGCGCCGCGGTGATTTCCATCCCCACGTGATTGGCCCAGAGGGCTTGCCGAGCGCCCCACCCGAACAGAACGAAGCACAAAATTAACCGCTGTAAAGTGGGCCACGCTATTGCTGAGACCACACGTCGCGTAGCAAGTTTCACACTGATAGTTTCTTTAGTCGGCACCCTCGTTCTACTGCTGCAAGTACTTCTGGTATTTCTTGTGTTCGCCTTGACATTACCGTCTGCTTCGCTTTTCCCTCCCTCTGGGGAAGCAGTGAAGCTTAGCGGCGCGAAAAAGACTTGCAACACTAGCAAGAGCCCAAGGCATGGCAATGCGGCTGCTTTGGCCAAGATGGCTACCATAAACCATGCTGCTGTGGCAAACACACAAACCACAGCTCGGAGGTTGCTGCTAGTTGTGGTGGAGGCACCATCCAAAAGAGGCACAAAGGCCATGAGGCTTCCGAGCGCGGCAGCCGAGGCCGTCAAGTAGGGCAAACAGCTCAGCCAGCAGATGACTTCAACGCGCAGTGGGTGGGTAGCCCACAGCACGGCACCGATTGCTGCGCCGCATTGCCAGCCCCAAGCTTCAGCCGATACCTTGCCACGGTCCTCACCGCTGCCTTCGATCTCACCCTTGCCGCTTCTCCTACTAGCCCAAGTTTCTGCCCAGGAATGTCCAACAGTAGATGCAGGTCTACGTACGGTGGTGAATAGCAGTCTAAGGCGCTGCGTAAGCGCGACTAGGAGGCAGGCATTGAGACCATGCAACACTACGGCGCAGGCCAAAAATACCACCGGATTCAACGTGGCGTGAGCCGCGCCCGCTCCAGGCCCCGCTGTACTAACTGCTGCGCCACCTGACGCAGATGCTAGTGCCATTTTAAGCCATAGCGACACTGGCTCCCAAACTCCTAGATAGATGCCCTCGGCGCCTGTGAAGTGTGAGTTACAAGCACCAGCAGTTAAGTGGTTATCATTGGCGCGAAACTATATTGAGGTACACGATGGCTAGCATAGAATAATTCGTAACTGCGATTACCTAGTGCTTTGTGAGCTCGCTCTGAGAAGGAGCCAGCGATTGGGTCCAGTAGCGCGTTCTCGAGGAAGTTGACCTGATCAAGTTAACATCACAAATATAACGAAACGGTTAGCGGTGCACAACCGATAATTAAACCGGACAACACTTACCTGGTCATCCCAATCGCGCTGAAATGCGAGCTCACTTTTCTGGATAAGAATGTGAATTGCAAATGGGAGCGCGCTAATAGAGAAGACTGTGCAATAGAGGGTCATCTTATCAGCAAATAAGGCAACCATCAGGATGGTTACATTTTTTTGTAGTTGCCGACGACTGTCGATACTGTACTACGGATATAGACGCTGGATAGACCCTAGATAGACGTGATATTTTTGGAGGTGTCAAAAAGTCAAAAACAATCTGACCCATCGTGAGATCGTGAGCCCATGAGCATTCCCGAAATGTGGACTGGAAACAAAGACGACATTTTACTGACTTCACATAGTCGAGCTTCTCAGGCTTCCCCGAGGAGATCAAAGTCTGTTCCAAAATGCATCCAACTTTTAGAGGTAAGCATTTTTGAAAGAAGATGCGTCTTCATTACTTCTCTCATCTTTGTTCCGCGTGAATCTGGTGCTCCTACAGACCTCGACGAATTTGCGCAATGCGGGCGAGCTAGATTTGACTCCTATTGCGGGAAAGTGTGGTGAGTGTGGGAAGCTGACGGGCTATCGGTGCGGGCGCTGCCATGTAGAATTCTACTGTTGTAGGGCGCACCAGCGTGCTGCTTGGCCTCTTCACAGTGAGCGGTGCAAGGCACCTGAACGGCCACCGTACGTATATCAAGTTCCGGGCAGTGGCAGTTCAGCAAGTTTACAGCTCGCTGTGGTAGGCGGCAGCAGCACCAACGATGAAGCCAGCGCTGGTGAAACCTTGAGTGCTGGGGACCTAAGGACTGGTATGCACGTAGTTGTAGCGCCGTCCAGCTCGCATTTCGCCACCTACGGCGCTGCACGAGCTGTTGTGGAGCGCGTCATTCAGCCTTATGGGGGTCCTGCTGGGCGGATAAAGCTGCGCTTTCTAGATGGTGCGCGCAAAGGCACGCCGGTGGCCCTCAGTGCTTGTGACCTTTGCCTTGCCGGCACAAACACAACGCCGGGCGGCGTCAGCGACTGTAGCCACGGCGGTGGCAGTAACGCTAGCAGCCGAGACGGCGCTGCCCACATCTTGGCTAAACCTGCTCCATTGCGAAGGCAAAAGTCGAATGTGTCAGCTTCATGGTCTTACGCAATGGAAAATAGCTACCTGTCGCCGTTGGCAGTGGCGACGAGCGGCTTATCAAACTCAACGCTGAACCCACTGCAACTGAGCAGCAGTAGCAGCAACAGCAAACGCAATTGGAACCAAAGCAGCAGTGGCAGCGCCAAAGTCAGCAAAGTGGAACCTGATCAAGCCGCCCTCGCGTCGCTAGTGGCCTTAGGTTTCGATTGCAAAAACGCCACGGAAGCCCTCGTATGGTACAAGAACGACCTCGAGGAAGCCGCTGATTGGCTCCTTGGAGGCGGAGGAGGGGAAGGCAGCAATGGCAGCAGCAGGGATGCTTACGCAGCCGACGACGAATCCAATCAAGCTACGTCGAAGCTGGCAGCCTCTGTGGCTTCACGCTCCTTGCTCTTTGCTGACGACGACGACGAGAAGGAGGACGATGAGGCCACGACTCCATGGGCTACAGCCAGCAGCTGTCGCGACAGTCACAGTGGCAGCAGCAGCAGCGCATTTCCATGGCCGGGCGATTCTGCTGCAAAGCGTGAAGTAGCTACGGCACAAGCGTTGCTCGCGTCGGGTTGCTTGTACCACCACGAGCATGCATTGCGTGGGGGCAGCCACGGCGAACGGTTCTCAGTGGAAGCGGTGCGCGACGGCCGGGCCAATGGCCTTGGCGTGCGGCTCCGCGTGACGCGTGCTGCTTCAACGCCGACGCTTGAGACCTCTACCGTTGCAAGTACGACACCGCCTCCCACTGGAAGCACCAGCAGCGCCGTGCATTTGACCTTGAGCGACCAGCAAGTGCGTGAATTGGCAGAGACAATGCTCGCAAGCGCGCCGCACCACGAGACGACTACATGTAACACTTCTGGCACGAATGCAACGACAACTGCTTTAGCCCAGCTGCTTGACCCAGCTCTAACTTCCGATGCCGTGCGAGTTGCTCAGCTGGTGCCCTTGCTCAAACTAGTGCCGCCGCGCGTATGCGAAGCTTCCCCTGGCAGCAGCGACCCTTTCGAATGTCTCAGTGCGACCCCAGGGAGTGAGACGAGCAGCAGCGGGGCCGAAAGTGGAGCGATAACAGACCTCGCCGCAACATCAGACGCATGGCTGCCACAACGGTTGGCAGTTGAGACGTCTCCAGGCCAGACTTTTGCCGTCTCAGACGATGTTCTTGATCCACTCTCAGGGCTTCACCTTGCAGCTGAACCAGCTACTGTTGCGGCTACAGCTGCAGCGATGGACATGCTTTCTCTCTTGAATTCGCCGCCGCTGCCATCATCGGTATCAACCCGAGTTCCTACAAACAACAGTAGCGGCAGTAGCACAAGAGATGGCAACGGCGGCAACGTATGGAGCAGCGGTGGAGATGATTGCTTGGATGTGCTCAGTGGCAAGAACGACGAGGACTCCTTGAACGTGAAGGAACCGCTGCTGGCGCGGTATGCCACGCACGTGAACGAGGAGCCAAGCCATTCCGACGAAACGCACGGTGGAAGCAGTGCCGCTGCCCACGCGGAAAAGATTGCGATGTTGGAAGCGATGGGCTTTGGTGCCGACGACGCGGCTGCAGCACTGGCCAAATGCAACGGCCAAATGGACGAAGTGAGTGCTAGAGCATGGAGCATAGTCTCATTCGTGGTTCCTTCTCTATCCTCCTTTGAACCGTTTTGCACCTCGTTACCAAGAGTTCGTTTGAGCACCGAAGCAAAGTTTGTGTTGCGCCGTCTTCCATACTTTATGTTTCGTTTTTGAACTTTTGTATGCATGAATGTTGGGTTTGCTACGGTTTGTATAGGCGGTGAACGTGCTGCTTGGCGGCGGTGGCTTGGGCGACGACGACAACTACGACAGTGACGAGCCACCTCCATTCATCGAGCGCACGGACAGCAACGACGCCCTGGATTCTACACTTCCAGCTCTCGGAACCTTCTGGCAGTGCAAGGTAATGGAACTGCTGAGTTGCCCTCTTCCTTGAGCACTTTCGATCTCGTACTCTTGTTTTCTTCCTACCCTATATGTTTGTTTTTCATAGTTCGTATCTTAGTACTACTGTAGCATCAGTGTGCGTATAGTGTTCCATTGTGAGCTTTTTGTTGCTGAATGTTTTTTTCTTTACCATAAAATGATAACAACAATAATAATAATACATTCCCTTTTCTTTCGTGTTCACAGCGCTGCAGCGCGCAGAGTGCTTACACTTCGGACACGTGCTCTTCTTGCGGTTGTCCACGTATATAACCTGCGCTTTATGGCTTATGGAAAAAAGAGTACATTGCGGCTAAATTACGGGGTTCTCCAAACTCCGCTCTTTTCTGCGTCTGTATTTAATGATTTGAAAAAAAAAACACAAATTAGCCGCTCAGTCGCTGGGTGGATAGTTGGTAACCAAGAGAACTAGTAATAGGTAGGGGTATCTATACCTAGCCAATACAAGTGCCCGTATTTAAGCCCCCATCTATATTAATATTAATCTAATGATTAATGAGGCGTTAATTAAGAATTAAGGATCCTATATCGATATTACGATTTCGAGGGAAGTCCCCCAGGCATGAGGATGGATCTGATTTTTTCTATGCGAGAAAAGTGGCAGCGCTTCTAAGTCCAGAAGCAAGATTCAAGCCTGAATATTTACGTGGCGGCCATTGAAGAACAACGTTAGAAGCCCTATTCGGCACAATGGGCTTGTTACATGTACACCACAACTTTACAAAGACTTCTTGATGACAACAATTAGGGCGAGCAAGAATGTTATTAAGGTCGCAGCAGTGGCTAAAGCTGTTAACTTCTCCGTCATTTTGCGAGAACGCTCTAGCGTCTCGGCATACTTGGCTGTTGCTGACTTGCTAGCGAATTGCCCTGGGCCCAACAAAGATTCCAGTTCCCCGTTGGCACCAGAAGAAGCGGAGCGTTTTGCGCTAAACAGCGAGTTCATGCAGGGATTTCTGGCAGTGCTACTTTTGGCAAATATAAAAGTACAACTTCGCCTGCCGTTGTTCGAAGTCTAAGAGCGTAAAGCTCGACTACTAAACGCTTGATTTCTTGACTAACTATTCTAGTACAAACGTTGCGAAGATGAAAGCTTGGCAGGTGCAGTGCCACCGCTTCTGGCAAGATGATAAGTCTTTATCAATCAGCGAGCTATATAATGCAGCAAGAAGCACGATAAGCCCAGCTTGAGAGCCTAGAGATTTGGGGCTTGAGACTTACTTGGCCAGAGGAGAGATCTGCACTCACTATATTTGAGAATTTGAGCACGCCTCGCGCCTCGAGATTCTCGAGCTCGGTACTTCCGTTACTCTAATATAGTATGAGGGTTTTGTGTTTTGTTGTGCGTTTCGTGCTTTTTTGAACGCTCGTGTCTTCACTGTCTTCACTCACTGCACCGGTGCGGTGGCGCTATGGAGCTACTCAAAGCCTAAGGCGCTGCACACTACTATGTGCTTTATGTGCTATGGGAGGCATCATTGAGGCAGGTAGTCCAACTTGTTTGTTTTGAGTAAATGTCGCAGCTGCCAGGACTGGTCGGGCAACTAGCTGACCTTTCTAGTCTTAACCTAGCCTTTCAAGTTGCTGCGCCCTAGAGACAGTCTAGTATAAGCCTAGCATCTTTCATCTACTAGAAGCGCCATGGCTCTTCAAGGGCGGCATCGATACATTGTTCAAAAGCTTGACGAGGCTTTTGAGATCCATGATGAAAATGCAACCGAAGCACTGGTTCAAACAGAACCTGTCCTTGAAAAGATCAATCATTTCTTTCGTGGTGATGGACCGTCACGGTTAATTTTTTACTATGTCCACAGCGGCAGCGACCCTTATGGCGACCCGTACCACGAACTCATCGTGTCCGACGGGAGCAACTTGCCCTTAGCAGAGAAGGCAGTGTTCTTCCTGAAGACCGTGAAAGCACCAACGCCGGGCAGTGACGAAAGCATTCCCCCAGATCTCGACCCCACCACTGCTACGGACGGGGCACTTTCTTACGGCGTCGTCGCTGCAGCACTGCCTTCACTTGAGACGGCCGTTGAACGATTGTACAAACCACTCTTGTCTGCACAAACCGAGCGCGAGTGGGGCTTGGCTCAGGGCACCGAACGCATCGAGTTTCTGACCAGCCTTGATTCACTAGTGGCGAGCTTGCAGGAGAGTGCGAAGAGCGCGAACAGCAACCTGGAGCTCGCAACGCCTGATGCGGACCTCGAACAAC
>Ga0307931_1002879_pt1 | contig 10772 bp, 6 predicted proteins | sample OrgLakmetageno47_FD_201816 | JGI IMG/M metagenome (GOLD analysis project Ga0307931, IMG submission 201816) | Saline water microbial communities from Organic Lake, Antarctica - #47 | ecosystem: Environmental > Aquatic > Non-marine Saline and Alkaline > Saline | place: Antarctica: Organic Lake... | reverse complement strand
ACAATTGCATTACGCAAAAGGACACTCAGCCCAGTCAGACTTGTTCTGGAGGTTACATTTTTCTGTTGCTATTTGCCACAGTGGTGTTTCTTTGTATTTTGGGGAGTATTAACTAGACTAGACTAGCGGAGCGGAGTGCATTCGTTTAATCAGCAGGCTAGAGAGAGAAAAGTGAGAAGAAAGCCCATAATCATAAGAATAACAAGAACAAACCAGTGTCGTATGCACTAGCCGAAGTGCCGAAGTGCCGAAGTGGCAACGATGTCAGCCGAGAATTAAACGAATTCTGGAGTTATCAGTATATCAGTTCTAGGAAGTGCACGTAGAGGATAAAGTGAAGTGTGAAGTGGCAAATCAAGGCAGGGCCAAGTTCTATGCGATTCGAGAAATACCGAACAGAAAATATTTAGAATTCGCGACGCCGACCGACTGCCGAATATATATTAAGTTCAACTCATACACATAGTGAAGACTATGGCGTTATGTATTCAAAATAGCTAAAAAGGTATTTCCGACTAAATCCCCGTGCCAAGAGCAAATGAGACGTCGCCGTCTCCGTCATCAAGGCCCAGACTGGCGTTTTCAGGCTGCGCTTGGTTGTGCTGCCCGGACGTGGAAGCCTCAAGTGCTTCCTGTTCTCGCATTTTCGCCTGAAATCGATTCGCCGTCATCGAGTGGGTACTGCTGGTATTCATTCCACCACTCATGAGGCCGTTGGATGCGGCACCCTTTACTGCGGCATCAGCAGCGCTAACAACCTTGCCCCCTTGGTGGCGGAGATCATTCTGCATGCCTCGCAAGCGCCGGATATCGAGCTTGCTCATGCCAATACCGGGCCCAAGAAGTGTGCGGTCATCAAGCAGATCTTGGTCATTAAAGAGCTCGAAATCTTCTCCGAATCCGAGATCTGCGATCTGGGGTGCATATTTCCACAGCCTCGCGCTATGCAACAGAGCCTGCACTTCCGGGTCCATGCTTTCAGCAAGCCCGACAGAGGCGGCGTCATCATTCCAAGCGCTAATTCTTTTACCACCTTTTCCGTCTGCTGGTCCACCACCAGCAGCAGTGGTGATATTGTCGTGAAATTTCTGAGCTTGGCCTATCGATGCGCAGAACTCCTCGAACGACGAAACAGCGTCGCCAATGAGAAGCCGTTGAGTAGGAAGCTGTGCCCAGCATTTCTTCACCAGGTCATTCAAAACCTCAGGCATAGCTGGAGCAGGCTGAATAGCGCCGACTGATAAAGAATCAGCGGGCACGTCTTGAAACGGCAACCGCGAGCCACCGCACACATGCTTGACCACTTGAGAGCGGCTGAGGCCAGCAAATGGTGATGCACGGAACCAAAGCTCCCAAAGCGTGACACCGAGAGCATACATGTCGGCGGCTTGTGCAGCACTTAGCTTCTCTTTAGTACCATCGTCTCCAGAGGCATCAGCTTTTCGAGCTTCGAACTGCTCCGGCGACATGTACGGCACTCGCTTTGGATCCTCAAACATACCAAGCTTCTTGGCACCTCCACTCTTCGAATCGGATGCTGCATTGGGCGATGTATGCAGAGCCTTCACGCCATAATCGGCCAGCTTCACTCGATAGCCGTGCCGGTAGCGCCTCTCAACAAGCACGGTGGATGGGCGGAGGTTGCCGTGGGCAATGCCATGTGCGTGCAAGTGCGTCAAGCCGCTGAGCAACTCGCGCCCAACCCGTGCAAACTCAGCGAGGGTAAATTGGTCCCCAGACCGGCAATACGAGGCCAAGTCATTTACAGGAACGCTGCTACTCTTGTCGCATGCGAGGAAGTCTGTCACCATCAACAAAGTCGCTGGGGACATCTCTCCTTCGTCGCTTGATCCTGGTGCTGACCAATAAAGTGGCGTCGTCATTGCGCACACACCGTAGACTGTGAGCACATGAGGATGCTTCGCCAACGCTGCCATCTGCGACACCTCAAGGCCAGCTTGATCCAGGGCAGCAATGCCTTCAGTAGTTCCTGGTGCGACAAATCCGGCGGTATCATGCTTGATCCGTACTCCAAGTGCTGCCACAGGTCGTCCTGACATATGACCCTTGAACACTGGCCGCCCACTGCGCCATGTATAGGCGATAGGGACATTGCCTTCGCCGACCTTGTGGTCGCCTTCAGCCAATTTGATTGCATCGTCTGCCAAAACGCCAGGCCGAGCATCAGATGCAGCCGAAAGGACTTGCTTCGATTCGGCTTCTACCGCCAGCTCGATGGCAGGTGCAGCGCGTGAGGTGAAAGCAGTATGCAGACCATGTGCGAGCAGTCGACTCGCCGGAGCATGAGCCCAGCTTGCGTGCACCAGCGCTGTGAGTCGCTTAGGTGCCTTGAACGGAGCGCGTGGCGCCGGCACATCATCGGATGTCAGCTCCGGCTCCAGCAGCGTGAAGGCCGGTCGATCACCGTTGCGCACTCGCTCTGCCACATCGCGCGGTGCTACCCCTTGGAATGGCTCACTCTTGTGCCAGAGCTCCCACAAGGTCACTGCAGCTGCGTACACGTCCGCTTGTTGGTGTTCCTCCAGTGACATCGAATCAGAGCCAACTTGCGCAGCAGACTTGGTCTCGCGCGCTGCCGCCCAGAACTCAGGCGGCACATATGCTGGTGATCGGTAACGGCTCGAAAGGCCCGCTGGAGCTGCAGCGTTACTCTTGGCGAGATATTCAACAGCGTCGAATGGTTGAGCGGAACTGAAACTACTCAGGCGCACAGCACCACTATTGTCGAGCAGTGCATGCTCTGGGCGAAGGTCGCCGTGCCAGTGTCCGCATGCGTGGATGTGTGCCAGAGCTCCCAGGATCTCTTGTCCACATCGCACGAAGTCCAGAGGTCCAAATGACGCCAAACGGCATTGAAGACCAAGTGTACCGCCACCACAGAAGCCTCCAATCAGATACAGCGCGCTGCTGTCAACAGAAGTGCCCTCAGAGTTGTCTCCAAGCTGGGCAACTCCGAATAATGGGAGCAAGTGCGGGTGTGCTGGCAGCGAGCTGAGCAAGGTGACTTCCCGTTTGAATGAATCAAGATCGTCAGCAATAGCGCGCTTGGCCATCACAGTGCGACCCTTGAGCCTGCTCTTGAAAAGCTTGGTACCTCCGCTCTTCGCAAATGGCTTCGGTTTCAGCGAAAGCACGGATGGAGGAATCAGCGCAACACCTTCAGGCAAGTTCACTCGCTCCAATAAAGTCATGTGCTCAGTTGAAGCATGTGCCGTAGCCAACTTGTTCGAATGACTGTAATCCGATGCTTTTGCCTTTGCACTCGCGTCTTGCTGCGCTACCAAGTCGACCTTATTGGCCATCTCTGGCTTCGTTGCTTTCGCATCAGGTGCAGAAGAGCTGCCTACCATGGCAGCTTGCTTGATGGAGGCATCGTCATCCTTGACTGGTTGACTTGCACTGAATTGAGTCGATTGTGAACGCCGGGCACGCAACCGGGACATGTACCGCTCCTTTACGTTCATAGTGCCATGGATGCCTTCATCGAGACCTTCACAAACTTCTTCATCATCGATGTCGAGAACTCCCGACAGCGGTGCACCGCTGTTACGGTCAATATCGGCCTCATTTTGCAAATCAGGCAGGAGTTTGAAATCACTGCTTGGTTTCTCCTTGGACAATTCCACAAGCTCAAGATCTCGAGAGATCCCAACGCCGCTGCCACTTTCAGGGTCACTCAAGTACAGTGATGACTTCCCGCTGGACTCAGACTTACCACTCGACAACCAATCGTCTTTGGTGAGCCCATTGCCACTTTCAGGATGCTTCTTACGCTTGAGCGCCCACACCACGCCAGCTACTCCCATCGCAATCATCAGCACAACGCCAAGGAGGAAAGAAGTAGATGCATTGGCTATGGCGCCAGGCTCAGAGCCAGGCTTAGGCTGGGGAGACGGTGCTTGCGTGGGCGAGTTTGTCAAGAAGATGCAAACTACATCTGACACAACCACTGAGGCCATCATCAAGCCTTCCTGAAGAGACACTTCAAAGCTGCCAGTCTCGAGTACTGACGTCATAGACAACGCCCAATCTCCTCCAGTGTTGAAGCCTACACCACTCAAGCTTGACACAGCTACAAAGGACGGCAGCCACACATATGAAGTGTTTGTGCCGTTGACGTCTGTTGCTACGAGGCTGCGGCGCCTATTGTTATCACCACCAATCTCCACTACAGCAGTAGCGATGTCAATATTCTTCAGGTCGCCAGCGCTACACCCAATAGAGGCACCTGTTACGCTCTTGAAACTGTCGTAGCGAGCCCGCGTCACCTCCCCTGGGTCGGTCGACATGGTCATTTTGAACGATACTGCCACAGACACAGCATCATATGCTGATGGAACCAGGGTGGGGACAGGCGTGGGCGCTGGCGAAGGAACTGGCGATGGCAATGGCGATGGTACTGACGTTGGTACCAGCGTGGGCGCTGGCGAAGGAACTGGCGATGGCAATGGCGATGGTACTGACGTTGGTACCAGCGTGGGCGCTGGCGAAGGAACTGGCGATGGCGAAGGTGTCGGCACCAAGGTCGGCACAGGGCTCGGTTCTGGCGACGGCAATGGTGTTGGAGAGCTCGATGGGAGAGGAGTTGGTACACTTGAGGGCAAAGGTGTCGGTGAGCTTGATGGAAGAGGGCTCGGGAGTCCTGAGGGCAATGGAGACGGTTCTGGCGATGGAAGTGATGTTGGAGATGGCGTAGGAAGCCCGGATGGTAATGGAGATGGTATTGGGGATGGAGCTGGTGTTGGAGATGGTGTCGGGAGTTCTGAGGGCGATGGAGATGGTTCTGGCGATGGGGCTGGTGTTGGAGATGGCGTTGGAAGTTCTGAGGGCGACGGGGATGGTTCTGGCGACGGCAGAGGAGAAGGCAGTGGCGTAGGAATGTTGGATGGTACAGGGCTGGGCATATTAGTGGGCAATGGGGTCGGAGACGGTGTAGGGAGTGAGGATGGAACTGGCGTGGGCGAAGACGTTGGACTCGGTGTTGGAACGGGCGACGGAACCTGATAACGTATCACATTTTAGGTAAAAAGAACTCTATCGATCTCTCTCGTTGATGCCACAGATCATAAGCAAGGTGGCCCTAATGTCTCATCTTACTGGTGTAGGTAGGGCAGATGGCTGAGGAGTTGCTGTTGGTAACGGTGTTGGCTTCGGCAGAGGCCTTGGAGTAGGTTCCGGGGTCGGCAAAGAAGTAGGCAAAGGTGTTGGGCGATGCATAGGCACCTACGGGAATATTTGAGAAAGAATGAGATGGAGAAGCACAGCAAGTGAACCTACTTAGACCTTCCAGAAATAAAATAGGAATCAAACTTACCCGCGTAGGCTCTGAAGAAGGCCTAGGAGTTGGCAGGTGTGTAGGACTAGACGTGAAAGCACACACAGTTTGGCCAGTGCTCAGAGCCCATTGGCCAGCGGGACAAGCAACGCAGCTCGATGCACCACTGCTAGCACCGTATTTGCCGGCTTCGCAGCTCGTGCAGCTCGATGAAGCTGTGTTGCCGCTGTACTTCCCGGCGGCACAATTAGAGCAGCTTGCTGCGCCACTGCCGGAGTAAGTGCCGGCCGAACAGGCAGCATATGCTGAAAGGCCAGTAGTGGCACAGTAATACCCACTGGGGCATGTTTTACAACTTGATTGGCCTGATGTTGCTTGATATTGGCCTGAGTTGCACGCGTTGCAGGCTGCTTGAGCGGAGCTAGAGCTGTACCTTCCAGAGCTACATGAGCTGCAGGTTGACGCACCCGAGCTTGCATAGGAACCGGCGGCGCAGCTTGAATAGGTCGAGACCGAGGCTGGGCAGTAGTAGCCTAAGTAGTAATCAAACCGAAACCGAAGATAACGAATCCATTCACATGTCCTAGGCTAGGATTTACATTCAAGTAGAAAAAACAAGTGATTCCTAGATGATATGGTTTGCTATAATCTACCTGCTGGACAAGACTTGGAGCTGCAAGAGCCGCTTGGGCAATAGTATCCAGCTGGGCAGCTCTTGCAACTCGATTGGGCTGCGGAACCTTGGTATTGACCACCGGGGCAAGAGGAGCACGATGACGCGGAGCCTGTGGAATAACTGCCGCAAGCACACGACGAGCACGACGACGACGTCGATGAGCTGTAATACCTGCAATGACACAAAAAAAATAGAACAAATAATCAAAGTAAAGTAAAAGAAAAAAAATCATATTGAATTCCATCAAGAGCCCATTCGAGTCAGAACATAGGCGGCTTTTGGAAAATAGACTTACATATAGTCCATCTAGTATTGTTTGAACGCTCTAGGAGCTCAATTTTAAAGTAAGGGATTTCTCTGTACTAATACTAACCCTGATGGACATGCTTTGTAACTCGAAGAATTCGAAGGGCAGTAGTACCTGAGAAGCAGTTCGTATTTGAGATGTGATGATTTGATGCTCTATCTAGCAGAAGCTTATAGACATAATAAGTCTAGTATGGTACTCTTTGCAGCTTTATGGGACTATTCTCAATTTGAAATCAATTTCCTTTCGAACTTACCCGCTCGGACAATTTTTATAGCTCGAAGAGCTAGAAGGGCAGTAATACCTGTAACATACAAGAGGTAGTTTTATGACAAGTTCGAATTGACATTCGTTCAGATGGTCGCGCAATAATTAGGTACGTGTCAAGCTCACCCGCTAGGACAAGACTTGGAGCTGCAAGAGCCGCTAGGGCAGTAGTACCCAGCCGGGCAGCTCTTGCAACTCGATTGGGCTGCGGAACCTTGGTATTGACCTCCGGGGCAAGAGGAGCACGATGACGCGGAGCCTGTGGAATAACTGCCGCAAGCACACGACGAGCACGACGACGACGTCGATGAGCTGTAATACCTGCAATGACACAAAAAAAATAGAACAAATAATCAAAGTAAAGTAAAAGAAAAAAAATCATATTGAATTCCATCAAGAGCCCATTCGAGTCAGAACATAGGCGGCTTTTGAAAAATAGAACTACATATAGTCCATCTAGAATTGTTTGAACGCTCTAGGAGCTCAATTTTAAAGTAAGGGATTTCTCTGTACTAATACTAACCCTGATGGACATGCTTTGTAACTCGAAGAATACGACGGGCAGTAGTACCTGAGAAAAATATTATTGGACTCTACATGAGAAATGAAGTATACGCAGAACACCCGCAGTTGATACATTAATTGATATCATAGGTAAGAATGAACACATCAAAAAAGTAAGGTGAAGTTTACCCGCTTGGACAGTTCTTGTAGCTCGAAGATCCAGCAGGGCAATAGTACCTGTAACAGCAACACGCAGAAATTATTTAATTATACCTGTCAAATAAATGCTTTAAACTACCATTTGAAGCTATTACGACACTTATCAAACTCACCCACTGGGGCATGCCTTCGTACTCGAGGAGCCCGCTGGGCAGTAGTACCCCTAAATACCATGATAAGATGAAATGAACAGAAAGAAATGAGGTCATACAAAAATAAAATCAGAAGAAACATGAGGGCGCAACATTTACCCCTGGGCAAGGCTTGCAGCTTGTTTGCGCACTTGAGCCTTGATACTTTCCACCGGGGCAGGAATTGCAGCTCGATGAAGCTGTGGTATCGCTGTACTTCCCGGCGGCACAAGCAGAGCAGCTCGCTGCGCCACTGCCAGAGTAGGTGCCAGTCGAACAGGCAGCGTATGCCGTGAGACCTGTGGTGGCACAGTAATAGCCGCTTGGGCATGCTGAACAACTAGATTGGCCTGAGGATGCTTGATATTGGCCTGAGATTGTAAAGCAGTGTAAAATCAGGCAACCAAAAGGTGGAAATAATTGTTGATGAAGAACTACGTAATGCTAAGCCGCCCATCTAAGAAAAAAATCTATCGAGAAAGGAACAGTACCGAGAAAGACAACGAAGAAAATATATACGCACTTCGATGCACGCGCAGATAAAATTAAGAATGTCTGGACAGTGTCGACATTAAAATAAAAAACAAAATGCTATGTTAAACGCTTCACCTGTCGGACACGAGTTTGCGCTCGGAGAACCTGTTGGGCAGTAGTAGCCCTGATGCAACAAACAGAAACCAAAAGCAGCGAAGAGATTGGCTAAGACTTCGAATTTTATCATACCGATATTCATTCAGGGAGGTGCTTACCCCTGGGCAAGTCTTGCAACTTGTCTCCGCACTCGAGTCTTGATACTGCCCACTGGGACAGGAATTGCAGTCAGTGTTGCCTTCACCAGTGTTGTACTGGCCGCTGGGGCAGCTGCTGCAGGTACCAGTAGCCGCAGCAATGCCATCAGGGCTGCTGTAGTAGCCCGCAGCACAGTAGCACACACTGCAGGTGGCAGTCGCATATGCCGTCGAGTACTTGGTTGCGTATGCAGTAGCGTAAGCAGTCACATACTTGGTTGCATAACCAGTGCGATAAGCAGTAGCGTAAGCGGTATTGTATTTGGTGGCATATCGGGTGCCGTAACCGGTCGCGTATCTAGTGCCATAACCCGTCGCGTAAGCAGTGTAGTAGCGTCTCCCGTAACAGGTATAGTAACGCGTTGCATAACCAGTGGCGTATGCAGTTCCGTATCCAGTCCCGGAGCATGTCGAGTAACGAGTCCCATAGCACGTGCGCGTGCAGCCTTTGCCGCAACTGCAGCTGTAAGAATATCGGTAGGAGCATGTATAGTAATAGGTGTAGCGGTAGGTGTACGAATACCTGTAGCTGTAAGTATACGAGCACGTGTACGAGTAGGTGTAGTACGAGGTATACGCGTATGTGTACGAGTATGAGTAGCCGTAAGTGTAGCTGTATCTGTACGAGTAGCGGGTGGAGTACGTGTAGCTGTATCTATAGCTGTACGTGTAGGAGTACTTGACGGAGTACGTGTAGCTGTAGCGGTAGGAGTATCTGGTTGAATGAGTATAGGCGTATTTGCCGCAGAAGGTGGTGGAAGTAGTGCTGTAGCACGAGCTCGAGGTAGATGGTGCAGTTAGGGACCGGGAGCCATGTGTATACACTTCTGAGCTCTTTTTACCCGAGGGCATTAAAGCCAAAACTGTATAAGTTGAAGGCAAATCATGAGCATATTTTACGCTTGCTGGCAGGGAAAGCTCTCGCAGTGCCTCCACAGACGAGCCGATAAAGTTTTCGGTAAATTTAGCGGCTTCGGAGAATGGAAGGGCTTCGGGTTTCCCCGTTTGCGACAAGCCTTGAGCAAGCAAAGCATCAAGCTTGTAACCGTACCCGCGATCAAGGCCATTGAGGACATTCCTGTCGCCCAACCCTGTGCTCTCGTCCACGTCAGCACCAGAACCACGTATTGTAGAAAAGTCGGGCAGCCCACGCGACGCAGGTGTCATGAAATTGGTCTGCGAAAACGCTGCTTCGCTTGAACCATTTTCCAGTGTCAAATCATCAGCCTTTCCCACAGTGCCAGCCTCCATATTGACAGCGCGGACACGTTTGATTATTCCGGCCTCATCAGTTGTGCGATCTACGGTTTCGTTTTTTTCATGCAAGCTCGCAGCTTTTGAGAAGTTTAACATCAACCCCCTTATGGAATCGTCCACGCGCTCACCTCCAGCACTGCCAACGGCTTCACTTTTATCAGTTACAATACTGTTATGATGTCTGAGCTCATCCAGAGTAGTGCCATAGAGTTGTGGTGCCTGCGGGGAGAATGCAGCGGCTACGACGTGTGTAAGCGCCAAAAAAAGCAAAAAGCGTTGGCTCCGGGTTACCATCGTAGAGCGTAAGTGCGCCCCTCTTGGGGCTCCTGCTAGAAGCTTATGAATATAGCTTTTATTCTCGAGAAAACAACTGAGCCCAGTACAGAAGAACTGCGCGTTTGAGTAAAATGAGCCCATGGGCGGCTGATCGGCTGAGTTGCTGAGATGTTCCAACTTATTTGCTTCCTCCTGACAGATTTCAAGAATTCCTCGTATTATTGATAATCCGACACACCGACGTCGGCACAGCGAATCAAAGGCCATGCAGAACATCGTCGGTGGATTCATGAAATGCAGTGAATTCAGAAAAATTGACGGATCCGGAGGATCCAAAGAGATCCGGAGCGTAGCTCCGGATGTCTTTGGCTCCGGGTCCCTACCTGAAGTGTAAACCTGGTATAGAGGTAACTAATCCCCCCAAAACGGTACTAGGTTCCTTCAAAAGGGCAATCCAAGATGCTTTCCATGCATTTGGCCTCCTTCCTCCGGGTCTCCGGACCTTATTCTGCTTTCAAAGTCGCCAATTAACAGGGAAGTAAACAACTATTAAAAGGACAGAGCGTTTGACTGGGATGGTGCGTATGTGCGCTGAATTTGAAGTAGTGGCGCTTACTAATCCTAGTGCAACTCACTTATTGTTGTCTACGAACCACGAGCGCCAATCCACGATCCACGATGACCTTGGGCGGATAGGCGATCGGCCGAGCTACGAGCTATGTCCCGTTCGTTTCCCAGATGCCCAAAAACAGGAGTTTTCTTAGTGCTAAGATCTTCTAGAATACTACAAGCATTCAATTAGGTGAACCCATAGGGATATTTTTGGCGTCGATTCTGAGAGGCGGTACCGTAAGCCGGGCAAGAGGAAGGAAGCTTACAATTCATTCATTATTTATATAGCACTACTCTGTATTTTAAGTTTGCTCTGGCATTGATTAAAAACCGAATTATCAATATTCAAGATTGGTTTTTATGCATCTCAGAAGTATTCCCAGGGCATCAATTCCCAACTCAGTGCATCTACTTTTGAAAGCCTCACAAGCATGCACCA
>Ga0307931_1002878_pt1 | contig 10773 bp, 6 predicted proteins | sample OrgLakmetageno47_FD_201816 | JGI IMG/M metagenome (GOLD analysis project Ga0307931, IMG submission 201816) | Saline water microbial communities from Organic Lake, Antarctica - #47 | ecosystem: Environmental > Aquatic > Non-marine Saline and Alkaline > Saline | place: Antarctica: Organic Lake... | reverse complement strand
TAAGCATTGAAAGTACGTCCAGGTGAGTGCTAACAAGTATCGAGCCGCGTACCTTGTTCCGTACGTTCTAAATTCATACGCAGAAAGCTCATTCACATGGATTGTCGCCACAAATCAAACTCACGCTGCGTGAATAGCTAAACAGACGTCTTCGTCAAGCGCGCCCTGTTCGGAGAGATGACTGGTGTCGTGGTTCATGGTTGCCTCTAGAAGCTTCGTTGTGCGTGATTTTGTATCAAGAAAGGAGTTGACGCAGATTCAAAAAGACTTTCTTGGTGAATGTTACGCAGAGAATAGATGAAATTTGGCGTCAGAACTGAACAAGATCCAAAGAAAACAAGAAATTTAATCGTCACATTCCTCATTATGATGTCGACAGTATAGCAGTATTTTTTTAAGTGTTAGTTCCATGCTATTGTCGGTTCTAACAGCGAAAACTCTTCGATGTATTCCAGTCGTCGCATGGATAAATATTGACACATTGTCCAACTTTTCTAAAGTTTTATCTGCTTCATTCATTGATCCCTTGTTTCCCACTGAAAGACCGAGGGTACTGAGTACTTCCACGATGCACAAGTGAGGTCTTCCTGACGGTTGGGGTGACATCCAATAAGAAGTGCTCTCTCTCTCTTCAAGTCTACGGTCCGTGGTCCGTACTGTCGCCGTCCAGGTATGCGGGACGTACAATCAAAGTACTGCATTCAGTGTACTCTTTGATATCCGCTAATCGGCGTCTGAAGAATCAAATGATATTGCTATAGTTCAAATACAAATGCTAGGATTGTGCAAAGGACTGAGGGGAGCTTCGGTACTATGAGTGCTATATGGCAATACTATTGATCGTACATAAAATCACACGCTACTCGCAACAGTACCCTGTTGGACTCCGTTGACTGAACAATTGTTTCAATACCACGACCTTCTGCTAATTAAAGCATCGTCGCCTGCTAAATACAGCATTGTTGCAATAGTCCTAACACGATGATCTATTGCATCTAAGGCTGCAAACGAATCCATCGTCATCGTTCCAATGAATACATAATGATGTAGGATTCATTGGGAGGTGTACGCGGCAGGAGCAGAGCCATCATGCACCGGGTGCTGTGCCATGCCTGAGTCATAAAAGTGGACGTCCGTGATCGAATTGTTCTGATTGGCTAAGTACACAACTATCCTACCCTAAACCCCAATGTATCCACGACATGAATCGATCGTAGTAAATTCTTGACCCCCAGGAAATAGTGCCCGCGAATCATCAGAACCATTTGATCGGGTATGGCTATTTCTATGATCATATTCATATTCGGCAGTCACCCCATGCACCGCTTAAACATCGATCAGTACCAACCGGCATCGCTTCCTGAGTAACTTGGCGCTGCACATAGAGCTTTAAACTGTTGCGCTCGGTTTCTCACCGCGCCAACGACATTTGTTGTGCAAACCAAGATATTGACAACATCTCTTGCCAGGGACAGAATCCCTCCACGCTTGATCGAGATATTCATGACTTTTGGAGCATGATCGATGCCGTGTAATGTTGACGTTCGGTGGTCGGTGGTCAAAATGTGATCTGGAGATACCATAGGTCTGAACTAAGACCATCGCATTCTGACTCTTAATACAGTCGCGCGAGGGAAAGCAAGAGCACGTCTGATATAATATGTGCCACATCATTCACTTGAATGCAGTCGTCTCAGTAATTGACATCGGTGGTTCAAATGAGATCTGGAGATACCATAAGACAGAACTAAGACCATCGCATTCTGGCTCGAAGTATAGTCTCGAGGGAAAACAAGAGAATGCCTGATATGTTTTGTGCCACATTCATCTCGTGAATGCAGTCATCTTAGTAATTGACGTCGGTGGTTCAAATGAGATCTGGAGATATCATATTCTGACGACAGTAGTTCAAATGTGATCGGGAGATTACATAGGTCTGAACTAAGATAATCGCATTCTGACTCTAAGTATAGTCGCGAGGTAAGGCAATAGAATGTCTGATATGTTTTGTGTCACATTCATCTCGTGAATGCAGTCATCTCAGTAATTGTTGCGCTTGGTTACTCGTGAATGCAAATCACTTTCAGCGCAACTTTTAAGGATGAGCACATTCTTTGAATTGATGGCAACGACAAATAACTTGTTCTTTTCAAAGCCTTCGTTATGAATTGTTGACCGCGTAAATCGTTGCGCCTGCTTTACCGATGAAAAATATCTTCATGGCGTTTTGATCGCGTTACAATTGCAACCTACTACGAGTTCATAACTTGAATACATGTGCAACCTACAACATGCAATAATTCGTAAATTATTCTAGATCTGACCGTGAAACAATTTGACAATTCGACAATGAAGGTGATAACTTCCTGGGTAATACATTCTGAATTCTCAGAATTTACAGGGAGTTCCAGGTATTTTATGGAATGGATTATGGCACCTCAGGGAAATGGGGTTTATAATTTCTAGATACCAGAGTGACCAAATTCCCGGCTAATGCCCGATTGGAATTAAGAAGAAGCAATTCTAATCCACGACGACCACAGACCTTTGTGAATTGTGACCCCTTTACTTTTCTCTATGATCGAATCCTGGAGCCAGGGCTGCGATTCCCGTTTCCGTAGAATTCCCGCGCGAGAGCTAAAAAATTCGCTGCTTTTTCTCTACCTGTTAGTCTTCTAATTCCGGCCCTTCGGGGCCTGTCTCAAAGAATTCGCTTCGCGTCTTATTTCCGCGGCAATTCCGCGTTTTTTTCGCGTGTTTCCGTGCTGTGTAATACATTCTGACATAAGAGGATTCGCGTGGCTATGTGCTATGCATCAGGGCGCATCAGTAACCGCCCTTTTGGCACAGGCCACGGGCCCCGGGGGGCTGGAATAAGAAAGATAAGTGGGAGAGATAAAAAGCAAAGCAGCTCAAACAAATAAGAAGCTAATGAGGCACACATGCCCGAGTGGCCATGGAAGTGATAATAGCGGTCAATACTTTTCTTCACTGCTGGTCTCGAGTCCCGAGTTGCAGCAAAGAGAGAAGTACCAAAGTCATAGGAAGTCGCTCTCTGATTAAAACCCTGTACTGACCGTTTATTTCCAAAAATGGGCGAATGCTGGGAGGTGCTGGGCGGCAGAACAGCACCTCTTTTGAAGCTATAAGCGCTTCGAGTGCAACCAGGATCTCAAACTTAGTGAGGTAAGGTGTTTAGAGTATCGCCGGTCGTTTACGATCCGTCGTGCAATTTCACCTATTCATCAGTCACGTTCGAGACGCCAATTCTTGGCGCAGCATCCACCGCACGGGCTTGTAGTCGCGTCGCCTTGAAATGTAACGCGGCATGCCTTTCCGCTGACATGTTTAAAGTAACTCCGTACATGAGTCTTTGTCTGTGGCGAACGGATTCCTAGGAACTTCGGGCCACCGGCAGATGATGAACCCTTCCGTTATGAATTTGCAGCACCGCTTGGTACTTGAATTATCCGTGGAACTCGCCTTTGATCAAAGGCAGGCACAATGGAAGATTGATTTTGGCGGCAGCTAAAAGCATTGTCAGCACTATCTTGCTGATCACTAGCGCGGAACCTGCACTCTTCGGGGTATGCGCAGTCGACTTGCTCTCAGAGTGGAGGGCCTTGCGAGGGTCTCGAAAAACGCTGGAGGACTACCACGACTAGCGTCCGTGGCGTTTGATGGAAGATATATGGGTTTGGCTCTATGATAGGGAGGGACCGCTAGGCCACAAGCGGCCCGCTTGCATGTTGTTGTTTGTATTTTGAGGGGGGGGGCTTTTCTTTTCACTGCCACTCCGCGGACGAGGAAGGGGTTCCTGTCCCGTCAAAGCCTCTTATGGCTCAGGGGCAGAACAATAGGCGCCTTGCGCGCTGAAAGGCACACTTCGACCTCTGCCGAGTGGACCTCGTGTTCCGCATGTCTCGAGCTTCTTTGCTCGCGCGCCTTCTTCTCTTTATTGTTCTGCGGAGTGCGCAACACCCACAAATACCACGCTTTTTGCAAATTTTTCGAGGAATTTGGCCAATGCCCCATTCCCTCCTGAATCATTCCGCACTTGCTTTGTTTGCGCAACGCACGCGCATTCCCACTTCTGCCCGCAGCATTGGCTTCTGTGCCATTTGGGTTTGTATTAGTTCGAGTTCGAGTTCCGTCTGATTGGGTGTGCGCATTCAAGCACAAATCAGTCTATATAGTAGAGGGCATAACGCCGTGGCCTTGAGTAGACCTTCGCGGCTTCATCACTATGATCTATCAACACTACGTAATCATCACATCATCACTGATCATCACATCATCACTTATCACTTATCACACCACGAACGGCAATCACGGCAGTTCACTGTTCACACTACTGTACAGTACACGCTTCACGTTCTCTATTTCAGCTCTCGTTCTCTCGTTGGCTCGTTGGGTATGCTTCTACTACTACAGTGTACTCAAATTCTGTGTTCTGCTCCGTAATGGTGGACCTTCTCGGCCCATAGAATAGATGCCATCCAAGTTGTTCTATGATTAACCAGCTCGTGCTTATTGGTATGCATTTAAGTTATTCCTAGCTTGTGTATGGCGAAGTTTACTGCCAGTGATCTCGAGGAGGCGCTTGAGCTGCAGGCCACTGTGAATGCTCCCCTATTTCGAAATACCAAGGGCGGTGGGCATGCATTTTCGCGTATCAGCTTCCTTGTTCCATCGCCATGCGTTGTTTGCAATGAGCGCGTGATGCTGCTTGCATCACCCTGCCGCTGCTTGCTTTGTGGCTGCGCTGCTCACCGCGCGTGCATCAGTCGCGTAGCAGCGCAAGGTGCCACTATGCCATTCCCTTGTGGAAGCGGCTTCGAAGATCGAGAGGCTCAAAAGAACATGGCCTCCGAAGAAGACGAAAATGCTGCTGGAATAGCTTCTACTATAGATACCGTGATTGATGGATCAAGCCCTAATCATATATTTGATGGAGGAGAACAGTTCGTCCTAAGCCAGGAGCTCGAAAGTGGTGATGATAACGAAGATAACGAAAACACCCTCTCCTATTCGGAGTCTACTGCTGGAGTAAAGGAAAGCGTCAGCTTATTGGACAATAGTTTGATGACAAGGCAGGCCCAACGTGCGTCAGCTCTTGTTGGAGCAACAGCGCTTGGCACCATTGCTGGAGGGTTCATTGGTGGAGCATGCGGAATCATGGCAATTGGCAGGGTGACGATCGCGCTTTCAGGCGCAACAGTGGCATATCGGAAGGCACGCCAAGAGCAGCTATCAGGGCTTATCATTCCGCCTCCTGCTGAAGAAATCCCTCTGTTCTGGGCTGAAAAAGCTTTAGAGGTGCGGAAGTCCCGAGTATGGGCCCATACACACTCCCGATTTACGGCAGCTGACCAAGAGCAGCAGCGCCAAGTCGACGAATGCCTCTTAGAAGAAAAGGTTAGTCTGAACATAACTCATGGTCTTACGTATTCTGTTCTCACCCCTGTTTATTTTTTTCCTTTTTTTGCGCTCTATTTGCCTTTTATTCAGGTTGCTCTGTTCGTTGGAACCTTACTTCACAACATAAATTCTCTACCCGGTTTCATGTTTTCGGAACTACTTCGAGCTTACCGAGATCGCCACCCGCAATCGGGCGCAACGGTGCAAGTGGAACATAATTTCTCTCCTATTTTCGATTGTCAAGGCGTGGCCCATGAGCTTGTCCTTTGCACCTTTCAGTATCACCCTCTACTCGCTCAAAGCGATGAGAGCGTGATTGAAACAATTAACGCCATTGACCGAACTGTGCACTGGGAAGTATACTCAAATTTGATTTCCTATTTTGAGTCTGAGTGTAAGGAAGCAGATGAATCTTTGAGAAGAAATTGTGCTAAAACCGAATCTTTTTATAACGAAGCTGCAACGAGGGCTCTTTTTGCAACCGCGTCTGCCAGGTCTGGCACAGACAAAATGTATTGCGTTACGCGCTTTGTTGAAGCTGTTTCGTCGGAAAGTGGGAGAATGGACACTTCAGCTGACGACTTGTTGCCAGCTCTTATACATGCTATTGCTAGCGTGTGTCACCAAATGAGCCTTCATGCCGAAATTCTATTCATTGAGAAGTTTTGCCGCAACGAACTCATGTTTACTGGGAAAGACGGTTATGCTCTGACTTCACTTAAAGGGGCAGTCATGTCTGCTACATACGGCAGTGATAGGTAGGACCTAGTAGTATTGACCATTTCTTGATTCAGATTCAGAAGACGTTTTAAGTGCTACAGCAACACAAAAAAAAGCTTGGTCACAGATTCAGAAGACGTTTAGGTGCTACAGCAATATTTAAAAAAAAAAAAAAAGCTTGGTCTTTTGCTGTTTCCTTTGTCACCAGAGTGATAATCATGTGCGCATAGTGATACAACAGAAACAGAAACGACTTAAGTCTGGTTTCAAAACTATTTCACAAACAGTTCAAACTCTAGAGGGGAGTGGCAGTATTATGCTTCCTGCCCTCCACCCACATTCGCCTTACGATTTTGACTTGCGCGCAACGCGCGCGCGTACACTTCTGCCAGAAGCACTGGCTTCTGTGTCATTTGGGTTTGCTACTTAATTTGAGTTCGAGTTCGAATGTTCGTACTGAGAGTGAGAGGGCACACGGTCTACTGGTCGAGTGGGTTATTCACCTACCACTAGCACAGGAGCCTCAAACGGATTTGATTGGTATTTAACCTTTAACGTGGGCCATGATATTCATAAGTAATGATACTAAGGCATCTAAGAAGCGAAATGGAATAATGGAACGAAGGCGAATAGGAGGTATAGAGTATAGGTGAATCAAAACAATAAGTCGATTTTCACACTTCAAAACTGTAAGGTGGTTCTACTCCACCTCAATCCTAAACTACTATGCCAGATGCCAGTTGTATAAATCGGCAGTGGTTCCCAATGGCTATGGGAAGAAAGAAATTCCCCCATAATAAAAATAAATAGGCAGCATATAAAATCCACTAAGAGTTAGTCTGGCTCAATGCCGGCTAAATTTGTCTCTTTGCATGTAAGGGCAGCCTCTTTGTGCGCTTGCCTTGCTGCGTTTATTCCACGTTGCATAGTTTGAGGTATATTGCTAAACCTGTGGAGCCGCGGATTTGGTGGTCAAGCGGACAGAAAAGGCCAACTACGAATGAGGTATAACTAATTACGGCAAAATTGAGCACCCAAGCTAGGGCGCCTTTAAGGCAGTTCGCAGATTCAAATGACCCGCTCTTTCATACACTGAAACTCGCGCACATGAGGAAATCGCTCCCAGCAGCCGAAGTGGAGGAAACAACCACGAAGTACTCCGAGTCTCCGAGGCTTTGAGTCGGTAAAGAAAAAGAGTAACCTTTAACCCAAAATGCAACTGAAAATGTGCCCTGTCCGCATGCCCCTTTTGTCCTCGAAAAGAAAAAAATACAGAAGGCCATGTTTTTGCGGGGTTAAGCTACCGGGAAATGGTGAAGTCCGAGATAGGGCTGACATGTGAGGAGGCACCGCCATAGCAGCGACCGACAGCCACGAGAGCACGCCCGTCGTTGCTGTTTTTGATTGGGCCTTAATAATCTTCTTGGTCGTCATGTTTGTGCTTGTTATCTGCCATGATACTGTTATGTGCAGCACAGAGCCGATTTCATTTGTGCTGTTATGGCACTATACGATTCTATGCGTTAGTTTTTTGTGTTTGTGCCTTCTATCCTAAGCGGCACTAAATAAATGTGGCCATAAGTATAAAGAGGAAGGAACTCGAACTAATACAAACCCAAATGACGCAGAAGTCAATGCTGCGGACGGATTATACGTGCGTGCGTTGCGTGCAAGTCAAAATCGTAACGAGGTAAGTGTGTAGTGGGCAGGAAGCAGTGTTGCAGTGTTGTGGTGGTGGTGGTGGTGGTATGAATTGGAAGATGCAAGTATGTGCTACTGGCCGAAACTGTCTTGTGACAACTGCCGGCCGACACGTTTATCTATCTCTGCTAATATCAAGTCTGCTTCCTCTGTGGCGGTCTTGAGTTCAGCGGTATCTACCGGTGGCCCAGCGGCGGTGCAGCCGCAAAAGAACATTCCCTTCTTTGGCCGCTGTTTGAGTCGAAGGGGCTTGAGGAGTTTGACCAGCTCCCCAGACGTGGGACGCTCACTGGCCCGAAGTCTTAAGCAACGATCAATGATGCTCCGAAACTCAGGCTTGGTCTTCATATACTCTGGCCGACGTCCTTCGGCTATAGCAGCAAAATGCATCGCAGGCTTCCCGCCGCCGGGCACACGCGGTTTCAGTCCTTCAAACACGAAGTAGAATACCATTCCCACACTGAATACGTCAGCCTTGACACCGTATCTTGCATTAGCACCATCACCTTTGTTGTAAACTTCTGGTGCCATGTATCGCGCGGTGCCAACGTTGGAGGTCTGTTCAAGCTCGTCGGTCATCGCGCTGTCGTCAGACTTTTTGGGTGTCCTTGGTATTGCTCTTGGCGAAGTTGCAACCTCCGAAAATCGCTGGCGAATGGATTTTCGTGGAGATTCTGGCACCGGGGAAGAGATTGGTGGAACATTCGAATCCAAGCTGAATCTACCAGCTGCCTGAAACAGCCGTGAAATGCCAAAGTCACCAATTTTGCATTGTAACGACGGCGTGAGCATGAAATTCTGTGGCTTTAAATCCCGATGGATTAAGTAGTTGGGCTTGCGGTTGTGAAGGTACGCGAGGGCTTGTGCCATTTGTGATGCCCATCTAACTCTTACTTCGACGCTTACGCTCTTTCCACGGCTTAAGAGGTAATCTTCTACGGAGCCGTAAGGGCAATATTCCATAAGTATGACGGGGGCCTCGCCCAAAGTTGATCCCTTCGAAAAGCCGAGAAACTGAACAATGTGCGGGTGGTGAAGTTCTTTCATCACCTTAATCTCCTTCTTGAACAAATCCGCATTTTCTTCGAAGTCGAAATTGTGCAAAAACTTTACAGCCACAGTCGTACCCCACCAATCTCCGAGCCGCACCTCGCCAAATTTTCCACGCCCCAGCACCATGTCAAGCACCTAACCATCATGGACAAATCAAGTTCTTCCACACTTGAGACATTGAGACAGTCTTCTTTGACCCAAGGGGCAAAGAAACATGCAATGAAAAACTGGTTCGGACTGCTGTTGCATGCTCTTCGCTCGTCCGTTGAGGTTAGAGGTTAAAGCCCCTGTCCGCGGCAAAGTGTACAGGAATGACTTCGCAATCGAGTGAAGAAATAACGCACCTCAAATTCGGCGCTTCCAATCTCCCACGCTTGAAACAAGTCAGTCGTCACACGCTCCTCACGTAAAGCTGCCATGCCCCTAACACCCACGTTCTCGCAACAAATTGCCGTTCCCAACCCACAACCCACAACATACAACATTATTTATCACGTCACCACCAAATAAGGATTCAAAAAGGTTCATTCTTTCCACATTGCTGGTCGGTTGGTCGGAGATTTTTCGAAAATTCCAGTTTTGTGCATATTTTGGCACATCCCCACGGGACCAAAAACACATGTGTGGCTGACAGCGTTTCAATTCTATTCTAATTCACCAGTCGAGTCCGGGCCGGACTAATCATTCACGAGTAGGGATGGCTCGAACCACATGGAAAAATGACCTGCGATATATGCACGTATAAACTCGTATATATCCACGTACTGTAAGGCAGTATGAAAAAGAAGAAAGTGAGTGAACAAGAAGATGTTGTTCTCATGGCCAACGCAGAGCGTGGCTCGTCCAAAAGCTCGCCAATTAGTAAACGCATCATCAACAACATTTTAGTTGAAGAGTGCGCGTTGCCAAATGTTACTCTTTTAACCCGGCTGAGTCTCCGTCCACACGTTGCACAGCCATTGCCTGCGTCAAAATTGAGGTCTCTTATTCTTCTGGATCGCCTGAGGGACTTCGTTGTAGTCCCCTCCTCTGCGGGCGGAAACTCTTCTTTTGAGCTGCACTCTCAGAGCACGGAGGAGCGTACCACTTTAGACCGCTACCATCACTTTTATGGCCACTCGGGCATGTGCGCCTGATTAGCTTCTTAGGTCTAGTTCGCGCTGCTTCGCTTTTCTTCTCTACCTGTTAGCCTTCTACTTTCCGGCCCTTCGGGGCCTGTCTCAAAATTGAGGTCTTCACACGATCTTGTTCTTATGGTTATCAGAACGAACCAAAGGAAGCGTGACCCTTCTGAATACGCTTCGTAGCTCCTAAAAGCAAACGGCTTACTCCGCGAGTTGAACAATGGTAGTGCGTTAAGTTTGCGTCGAGTGTGCATCGAGCTGCCATTCAAGTATTCTTCGAGACACGTTAGCTACGTCGAGAAGTTGATCTGAAAGTTTGCTCCTCCTTGCTGGGCACGATGCCGATTGCGATTCTTTTGAGCCTCGGGATTTTCTTCTAGCTTCTATTGGTCGCATCAGAAGTGTTCAAACGACTTGACGGCGGCTAAGCTCGCGCAAGATACCGTGTACACCGTGCTCGCCATTGAGAAACCTTCCATACGGGACCCGTATAGCTGGAAATGTGACCTGCGGTATATACAGTATATACTCGTATATGCGGGTACCCCAAATATATGGGTTGAGCCATCTCTATTCATGAGCCAACCGAGATCAAGGGAGCTCGCACGCGGGATATGTCCGGTGGTATGAGAAGTGCACGCCCCTGAACCTGGCTGCACTAAAACATGGACAGCAACCTGAAAGCGCCTCGATCAACAGGCTTAGGTTACATGCGTTACAGGGATGCTCTATTCACGGGGCATGCTAACTAGAG
>Ga0307931_1002877_pt1 | contig 10774 bp, 8 predicted proteins | sample OrgLakmetageno47_FD_201816 | JGI IMG/M metagenome (GOLD analysis project Ga0307931, IMG submission 201816) | Saline water microbial communities from Organic Lake, Antarctica - #47 | ecosystem: Environmental > Aquatic > Non-marine Saline and Alkaline > Saline | place: Antarctica: Organic Lake... | reverse complement strand
TTGGCCTCACGGTAGGCTGCGAAGTAGGCACCGGCAGCGGCACTGACGAAGGCGCTGGAATCGGGCGCTGTGACGGATCTGGCGAGGGCACGGGGGAAGGTACGTGCGTGGGCAGTACTGTGGGCGCCGGAGTGGGAATCACGGTAGGTTGAGACGTTGGAGCTGGGACAGGTACTAGACTTGGCTTCGGTGCTGGTTTCAGTGTTGGTAGACGTGTCGGCTCAGGAGACGGCAGCCGCGACGGTTTGGCTGTAGGGGCTACAGAAGGCTTTCCAGTGCAGCTTAAGCTCAGCTCGTAGGTGCCTTCTTCGCTTGCGACACTGCCCTCCAACACCAACCAATAAGTCCCCGATTCAACGATGCCGTACTCTAAAATAGAGCAGTAAAAGTCTGATGATTGATTGGCAAGAAGTGTCGCGCCGCTCGAGGACGGGCAGTCGTTCCAGAGCGTGAGCGAAGTGCTGAAATCTGTCGTTGTAAAACAGGTAGTCGCAGTGATGGACACACGATTAAACGCGGTAAACAAATAGCGCCGATCGCCTGACGGGTTCCCAACGTGAGACCCCACGCCCACATTGGAGTCCACTATCGAGAAACCACATGTAGCGAAATCGTACGAGCACGCATCCAAGGTTGGGTCAGGAGTAGGGAAAGGCGTTGGCTGAGCGCTCGGGGCTGGCACAGGGTTGAGGCTGGGCGCCAGCGAAGGAGGCAGCGTGGGGTTCGGGGAAGGCAACAGAGACGGCTTCGCAGAGGGCATTGATGACGGCTGTGGTGTCGGAGAAAGAGACGGCAGTAGCGTTGGTTTCGGCGAAGGCGTCAGAGTTGGCATAGGCGTCGGCACATGTGTTGGCAGTGGAGTTGGCTCCAAGGAAGGCACTATGGTCGGATCGTGCGTTGGTGCACTCGTTGGAAGAGACGTTGGCCTCGGAGACGGCAGCGACGATGGACTTGGAGTTGGCACATGTGTGGGTTCAGGTGTGGGTTCAGGCGTAGGTTCGGATGTAGGCAGTGGTGTCGGCACCAGTGAAGGCACTGGAATAGGTTTAGACGTTGGCTGCGGCGATGGTGACGGCGTTGGCACGTGTGTCGGCGGAGGTGTAGGCTCTGGGGTAGGCAACGAAGTTGGTTCAGAAGTTGGAAAGGCTGAAGGAAGTGGTGTCGGCTGTGCAGTTGGAAGCGACGACGGACTTGGAGTTGGCACATGTGTGGGTTCAGGTGTGGGTTCAAGCGTAGGTTTGGATGTAGGTTGTGGTGTCGGCACCAGTGAAGGCACTGGAATAGGTTTAGACGTTGGCTGCGGCGATGGTGACGGCGTTGGCACGTGTGTCGGCGGAGGTGTAGGCTCCGGAGTAGGCAATGAAGTTGGTTCAGAAGTAGGCACACCTGACGGTTGAGGAGTTGGCCTCGGAGTAGGCAGCGACGATGGACTTGGAGTTGGCACATGTGTGGGTTCAGGTGTGGGTTCAGGCGTAGGTTTAAATGTAGGCAGCGGTGTCGGCACCAGTGAAGGCGCTGGAATAGGTTTAGACGTTGGCTGCGGCGATGGTGACGGCGTTGGCACGTGTGTCGGCGGAGGTGTAGGCTCCGGGGTTGGCTGCGCCGTTGGTTGTTCTGAAGGCGCTGGCAGTGGGATAACCGTAGGCTGTGGCGTGGGCCGTCCCGAGGGCAATGGAGTCGGTACATGTGTGGGCTGCGGCGTGGGCTCAGGCGTGGGCAATCCCGATGGTCCCGGGCTTGGAACATGGGTCGGCTGGAGGGTAGGTTTAGGCGAGGGCAAAGGCGAAGGCACATGCGATGGCTGCTCGGATGGCAGCGGACTAGGCTCGCGAGTGGGCAGCGGAGACGGCAGCGGCCTCGGCACATGCGATGGCAGGCCAGTGGGCTCGGGCAGCGGGATCGGCGACGGTGCATGGGTAGGCACAGCTGAGGGTGTGAGCGAGGGTGCTGGTGAAGGAGGCAAGCTTGGGCTTGTTGTTGGCTTAGGAGACGGCAGCCGCGACGGTTTGGCTGTAGGGGCTACAGAAGGCTTTCCAGTACAGCTCAAGCTCAGCTCGTAGGTGCCTTCTTCGCTTGCGGTACTGCCCTCCACCACTAACCAATAAGTCCCCGATTCAACGATGCCGTACTCTAAAATAGAGCAGTAAAAGTCTGACGATTGATTCTTGAGAAGTGTTGCGCCGCTCGAGGACGGGCAGTCGTTCCAGAGCGTGAGCGAAGTGCTGATTTCGGTGCTTGAGAAACAGGTGGTGGCTGAGATGGACATGCGGCTAGTTGCCGTGATCAAGTAGCGCCGTTCACCCGAGGGATTCCCAACGAAGGACCCCACGCCAGGGCCGTTGAATCCTTGCACCGTGGAGCCACACAGCAAGAAGTCGTAGGTGCACGCAGTCAGGGACGGCACGGGCGTGGGCAGAGCAGTGGGGTGCAGTGACGGCTTGAGCGTTGGTTGGTCGGTAGGCTGGAGCGTGGGCAAGGTAGTGGGCATCACAGTGGGCCCGAAGGTAGGCCCTGACGTTGGCACGTGCGTGGGCTGAGGCGTCGGCTCAGGGGTGGGCAGAGACGATGGGATTGAAGTTGGCACGTGCGTAGGCGAAGATGTAGGGTTGGCTGAAGGCAAAGGCAAAGGTTTCAGCGATGGAGCAGGCATCGGCAAACTGGTAGGGTTCGGAACAGGCAATGCACTGGGCAGAGGCGTTGGCACGTGCGTCGGCGAAGGTGTCGGTTCCGAAGTAGGCAAAGACGTTGGTACTGCTGTAGGCGCTGGGGCAGGTAATTCTGTTGGCTGTGGCGTGGGCCTTCCAGACGGTGGCGGAGTTGGCACGTGTGTTGGCGCAGGCGTAGGCTCCGGTGTGGGCACAGGTATGGGTACACTCGTTGGCACAGGCGCTGGTTGAAGCGTTGGCGATGGTGATGGCAATGAAGTAGGCACCGGCACAGGCACGTGCGTGGGCGGCGGCGTAGGCTCAGGGGTTGGCTGAAAGGTTGGCTGTGGCGTCGGCAGTGGTGCCGGCAAAGGCGTGGGCTTCAGAGTCGGCATTTGGCTCGGCTGCGGCGATGGCACGTGCGTCGGCGCTGGCGTGGGCTTAGCACTCGGAAGAGGGATGGGTTGCTGCGAAGGCGCTGGAATGGGCGACGCCGTGGGCTGTGGCGTAGGCTGAGGCGTGGGCAGCGGGCTTGGCACATGCGTAGGCTGCGGCGTGGGCTTGAGGGTGGGTTTGGCCGAAGGCACACGGCTCGGCTGTGATGTTGGCAACAGCGTGGGTTTTGGGGTCGGTTGAGAGGTCGGCAGCGGCGTAGGCACGTGCGTAGGCTGTTGCGTTGGTTCTTGCGTCGGCCGAATGGTAGGGCTCGGGGAAGGCAGGTAGGTGGGGATGGACGTCGGTTTACTCGACGGTTCTGGGATGGGCATAATCGTGGGCGCTGGTATAGGCAGCACAGAGGGCAGCGGCAACGGTGGGATAGTCGGAAGAGCAGTGGGATTTACGATAGGAGCCAGCGTGGGCCGCGGAGTAGGCTCAGGCGAGGGCACTGGCGAGGCAAGAAAGAGATGAAGACGAACACGGCACAAAAAGCGAATGAAGAAAAGGTAAGAGAAGGCTTTGAGACGAAATGGAAGCCTTGAACAAGCAAATAATTTAAGAAGAAAAAGACAAGTACCGTTGCTGCACGTCAAGGAAACTTCGAAGGTGCCTTCTTGGTTGTCGACGCCTTCAACAGCAATCCAATATGTGCCTGCTGCTCGAATATCGTACTGTAGCACGCTGCACGCGTAACTATTGTCTTGAACCGTAAGGTTGTGACCGTAATTCTCCGGGTACAGACCGGGGCATTCCGAATACAGCCGCAAGTACCTATAGAACAAGGGTAAAGCAAGGATGAAGAAAACATTCCACTGTAATTGACAGTGTGCAACCAAAGCACATTGAAGCAACTGAAAGTCCTCCAATGCACAGTCTCTATCCTCTATGTCTTCAAAATCTATGAACTGATTACTCACGTGTCGAAGTCCGTGTTTTGGCTACATGTAGTTACAGTGATGCGCTGCAGGGATGAAATGAGAAGCAGGTAATTAGCCTCACCCGAGGGGTATCCCACAAAGGAACCTGTTTAAGAACAAAAAACACAGTGTATTGTAGAATGGATGTCAACAAGGAAATTAGGAAAAGAATTCGAATTCATACATCGAAAGTGTAGTCAAACGTTTAAGATGATCAAATCAGACTCAAACATCGAATAACACAACAAGTTACGAACCATGGTTAACATTGGTGTCGATATGCGATGTTCCACAAGACAAAAACTTATAGGAACACATTTGTGGCGAGGGCGCTGGAGTGGGCGACAGCGTTGGTAGTGGTGTGGGTGGCAGGGTTGGATAATTTTTAGCAATATTAAACGAAATCGATTCCGTAACCACATTACAATTGCATTCGCTTTCCAAAAGAACTTGGAGGCTGCCGTCATCTAATGCTGCTGAGAGCTCTGCAGACGTGGCCTCGACAAAGGTTGATGCATCAGCGAAGCCAGATGCTGTCAAGTCAGTTACAATGTCGAATTTAACTTCTACGGAGGTCGCAGTGGAGGTGGTGGTCGTAGTTAATAACTCGCGTTGCTCTTCAGAGCTTTCTTCTTCTTCTCTTTCCGAGTCAGCTAGTTGCCGGCGAGTCGAAGACTCTGTGACGTTTCCAAGCCGCAGATTCTTGATTTTGCTGACTGAAATGTTAAGTGTTTTCGCAATGGAGGTCGCGAGAACTTGAGGATTGTTTTCAATCAAATCCAGAGCGTTGGAGCCTGACAACTTCAACTTGTAGGTCACTTTCACCGTGTTAAACGTGGTGGGTACCGCAGTAGGAGACGGAGACGGCGGCAAAGTGGGATGTGAAGAAGGCAAAGGCGTTGGCACCTCAGTAGGGTTTGGCAACGGCTTCGGAGTAGGCGCTGCGGAGGGAGCTTCAGTGGGCTCCGGAGTAGGATCCGGCGTCGGCACTGGTGATGGCTCAGCGGTAGGTGAAGGTATAGGAATGGGAGAAGGCTTTGCCGTAGGCAGCGGTGACGGTAGTGACGTTGGTTCTGGCGTAGGCTGAGACGTCGGAAGCGGTACAGGCGGCGAGGTAGGTTGTGATGTAGGCGCGGGCACTGGAAGTACCGTTGGATTTGGTATTGGAAGTGCAGATGGAACCGGCACGGGTAGAGACGTCGGCGCAGGCACTGGAAGTACCGTTGGATTTGGCACTGGTAGAGACGTCGGCGCAGGCACAGGGAGCATGGAAGGATTTGGCACAGGAAGTGTCGATGGAACAGGCACTGGCAGAGACGTCGGCGCAGGCACCGGAAGTACCGATGGCGTTGGTATTGGAAGTGCAGTCGGAATGGGCACGGGGAGCTTCGAAGGATTTGGCACAGGCAGTGTCGTTGGAACAGGCACTGGCAGAGACGTCGGCGCAGGAACGGGGAGTGCCGTTGGATTTGGTATTGGAAGTGCAGTCGGAATGGGCACGGGGAGCATGGAAGGATTTGGCACTGGAAGTGTCGTTGGAACCGGCACTGGCAGAGATGTCGGAACCGGCATAGGTAGTGTCGTTGGAACAGGCACTGGTAGAGACGTTGGCGCGGGCACCGGAAGTAACGTTGGATTTGGTATAGGAAGTGCAGATGGAATGGGCACAGGAAGCATGGAAGGATTTGGCACAGGAAGTGTCGTTGGAACAGGCATTGGCAGAGACGTTGGCGCAGGAACGGGGAGTGCCGTTGGATTTGGTATTGGAAGTGCAGTCGGAACGGGCACAGGAAGCATTGAAGGATTTGGCACAGGAAGTGTCGTCGGAAGAGGCACTGGCAGAGAAGTCGGCGCAGGCACTGGAAGTAACGTTGGCGTTGGTATTGGAAGTGCAGATGGAACGGGCACAGGAAGCATGGAAGGATTTGGCACAGGAAGTGTCGTTGGAACAGGCACTGGCAGAGACGTCGGCGCAGGAACGGGGAGTGCCGTAGGATTTGGTATTGGAAGTGCAGTCGGAACGGGCACAGGAAGCATGGAAGGATTTGGCACAGGAAGTGTCGTTGGAACAGGCACTGGCAGAGACGTCGGCGCAGGAACGGGGAGTGCCGTTGGCGTTGGTATAGGAAGTGCAGATGGAACGGGCACAGGAAGCATTGAAGGATTTGGCACAGGAAGTGTCGTTGGAACAGGCATTGGCAGAGACGTTGGCGCAGGTACGGGGAGTGCCGTTGGATTTGGTATAGGAAGTGCAGATGGAACCGGCACAGGAAGCATTGAAGGATTTGGCACAGGAAGTGTCGTTGGAACAGGCACTGGTAGAGACGTTGGCGCAGGTACGGGGAGTGCCGTTGGATTTGGTATGGGAAGTGCAGATGGAACCGGCACGGGGAGCTCCGAAGGATTTGGCACAGGAAGTCCCGTCGGAAGAGGCACTGGTAGAGACGTTGGCGCAGGTACGGGGAGTACCGTTGGCGTTGGTATTGGAAGTGCAGATGGAACCGGCACGGGGAGCTCCGAAGGATTTGGCACAGGAAGTGTCGATGGAATAGGCACTGGCAGAGAAGTCGGCGCAGGCACCGGAAGCACCGTAGGATTTGGTATGGGAAGTGCAGATGGAACGGGTACAGGAAGTATGGAAGGATTTGGCACAGGAAGTGTCGTTGGAACAGGCACTGGCAGAGACGTCGGCGCAGGCACCGGAAGTACCGATGGCGTTGGTATTGGAAGTGTAGTCGGAACCGGCACAGGAAGCATGGAAGGATTTGGCACAGGAAGTGTCGTAGGAACAGGCACTGGTAGAGACGTCGGCGCAGGAACGGGGAGTGCCGTAGGATTTGGTATTGGAAGTGCAGTCGGAATGGGCACGGGGAGCTTCGAAGGATTTGGCACAGGCAGTGTCGTTGGAACAGGCACTGGCAGAGACGTCGGCGCAGGAACGGGGAGTGCCGTTGGATTTGGTATTGGAAGTGCAGTCGGAATGGGCACGGGGAGCATGGAAGGATTTGGCACTGGAAGTGTCGTTGGAACCGGCACTGGCAGAGATGTCGGAACCGGCATAGGTAGTGTCGTTGGAACAGGCACTGGTAGAGACGTTGGCGCGGGCACCGGAAGTAACGTTGGATTTGGTATAGGAAGTGCAGATGGAATGGGCACAGGAAGCATGGAAGGATTTGGCACAGGAAGTGTCGTTGGAACAGGCATTGGCAGAGACGTTGGCGCAGGAACGGGGAGTGCCGTTGGATTTGGTATTGGAAGTGCAGTCGGAACGGGCACAGGAAGCATTGAAGGATTTGGCACAGGAAGTGTCGTCGGAAGAGGCACTGGCAGAGAAGTCGGCGCAGGCACTGGAAGTAACGTTGGCGTTGGTATTGGAAGTGCAGATGGAACGGGCACAGGAAGCATGGAAGGATTTGGCACAGGAAGTGTCGTTGGAACAGGCACTGGCAGAGACGTCGGCGCAGGAACGGGGAGTGCCGTAGGATTTGGTATTGGAAGTGCAGTCGGAACGGGCACAGGAAGCATGGAAGGATTTGGCACAGGAAGTGTCGTTGGAACAGGCACTGGCAGAGACGTCGGCGCAGGAACGGGGAGTGCCGTTGGCGTTGGTATAGGAAGTGCAGATGGAACGGGCACAGGAAGCATTGAAGGATTTGGCACAGGAAGTGTCGTTGGAACAGGCATTGGCAGAGACGTTGGCGCAGGTACGGGGAGTGCCGTTGGATTTGGTATAGGAAGTGCAGATGGAACCGGCACAGGAAGCATTGAAGGATTTGGCACAGGAAGTGTCGTTGGAACAGGCACTGGTAGAGACGTTGGCGCAGGTACGGGGAGTGCCGTTGGATTTGGTATGGGAAGTGCAGATGGAACCGGCACGGGGAGCTCCGAAGGATTTGGCACAGGAAGTCCCGTCGGAAGAGGCACTGGTAGAGACGTTGGCGCAGGTACGGGGAGTACCGTTGGCGTTGGTATTGGAAGTGCAGATGGAACCGGCACAGGAAGCATGGAAGGATCTGGCACAGGAAGTGTCGTTGGAATAGGCACTGGCAAAGAAGTCGGCGCAGGCACCGGAAGCACCGTAGGATTTGGTATGGGAAGTGCAGATGGAACCGGCACGGGAAGAATCGAAGGATTGGGCACAGGAAGTGTCGTTGGAACAGGCACTGGTAGAGACGTTGGTGCAGGTGCGGGGAGTACCGTTGGCGTTGGTATTGGAAGTGCAGTCGGAACCGGCACGGGAAGAATCGAAGGATTGGGCACAGGAAGTGTCGTTGGAACAGGCACTGGTAGAGACGTTGGCGCAGGTACGGGGAGCACCGTTGGATTTGGTATGGGAAGTGCAGTCGGAATGGGAACAGGTGAGGTAGTGGGAGCGGACGTTTCGCAATAAGTCAGTTGCAAATTGATCAAGTACACTGCGCCCGCATCAGTATTGCCATCGTCATCACCAGGTGCACCCACTGCTAAATCTTTGACACCATCACCGTCAATGTCACCCATTGACGCTATTCCGAAGCCAAGTTTGTCGTACGCATCTAGTGTGTAAGAAGCACCAAAGTTCCCGTAGAGGCCGGATACTTTTTGAGCACTTTTCACGTTTCCATCAGTTTTGAGCAAGAGAACGTAAAGAGCACCCGCACCAACGGCCCCATCATCTCCACCGGCACCCACGACCAAATCCACCACGCCATCGCCGTCAAGGTCGCCCGGCGCTGCAGTTGATTGGCCAAATATTACCCCCGCATTGAGGGCATAAAAAGTACTGAACTGACCATACTGGGAGGATATCTTCTGAGCACCTTGAACCACTCCACCAGTATCAAGAAAGAGCACAAATACAGCACCTGCGTCAGAAGCGCCATCGTCATCTAAGATAGAGCCAACGGCCAAATCCACTACGCCGTCGATATCTACGTCACCCAAACCCGCCACTGAACGACCGAACTGGTCATCATCAATGGCGTAAAACGTGGCAAAATTTCCATATACGCAAGAAATTTTTTGAGCATTTTTAAGCGTTCCATCCGTCTCAAGGAAAAGCACGTATAGTGCGCCTGCATTGACAATCCCATCGTCGTCATATACGGCGCCCACGGCCAAGTCGACTATACCATCTTTATCGACATCCCCCAGCTCTGCCACTGAAAACCCAAACAAGTCACTCGCATCGAGCGAGTAAAAAGAATTCAAGTTTCCATAAGTATTTGATATCTTTTGAGTGCCTAACACTGTTCCGTCGGTCGCTAGGAAGAGCACAAATACTGCGCCAGCATCTGAGCCTCCATCGCCGTCACCATATGCACTCACAACCAAGTCGGCCACCGCGTCGACATTTACGTCGCCTAGAGCAGCTACTCCCCAGCCGAAATAGTCATACGTACCAAGCGTGTGAAAAGTGCCGAAGTTACCGTACTGATTTGACAGCTTTTGAGCAGCTTTGACGTTGCCTGTAGTCTCAAGGAAGAGCACGATCACTGCACCCGCATCAGTGCCCCCATCATCGTCATTCTTGGCGCCCACTGCCAAATCCGCCACGCCATCACCGTCAACGTCTCCAATTGCCGCAATAGAGATCCCGAATTCGTCACTTGTATCAAAAGCGTAAAAGGCATTGAAGTTACCGTACAAGGCAGACAGTTTTTGGGCATCTTTAGCAGTTCCATCAGTAAAGCACGTCGTAGTTGTCGTGCGCCGACCATCAAGCAGAGCGCTGGTCACTTCTTCACTCACCACAAGAGCAGAAGCAAAGGGTACTGATCCCGAGAGACACAGATAAACCAAGCCTACGGCCAGCACTTTCAGGCAGAAATGACAGTAACGAGCAGTTTTACCGAACGGCGAGGCCGGTGGCATCACGGGCACTGATCTCATGCTAAATTAGCTGCCACACGCGGGACAAGCGGAGAAAATCGCATGATCAGGATGCGCGCTTATCGTCTAGGACTTCATCGGCGTGAAGTCAGAAGGGGGTAGCAAAATATTTGAAGAGGCTGAGATAAGGCACAGAGCACAGGGAAGGAGTGGGGTGCTCTTACGATTTTATAAGTTAGAACAGACCGTCGTATCCGCTGGCCTCAGGTCCCAATTCAATCACAGTGGCTATGGCCACAAACTGTTACAATGTACGAAATAGTAGAGTTGACGAATCATGGGTGGCTTGAAAGCGCGAGCAGAAGGTCGAATAGCGGTCTATTTCATGTAGTCGTGGGGTCTGAACCCAACCCGCTTGTAGACAAAATCATCTTGCCCGCGCCGATGCACACTCTTTCGTAGTTCGATTGAAGTGCGCTACACAAAATAAATTCATGAGTATGTAATGCACTCACCGCGGGCACTCGACTCGGCGGGGAGGCGTGGGAGTTGGCCAAACAAGTTCTTCTCTCTTATCTCCTTTCTCCTTTCTCCTATCCACTACTGTCGGTCTCTGAGCAAATAATTGACAATGAAAGAAATGTCCATCGACCCTCCTCTGGGGTGGTCGGGTGCACACACAGGATGGAGCCCATACACTCACAACATCTCACAACACTATTTCACAACATTTTTCACTGAAAACTAGCCCATTGATCGCCCTTGGGGGTAAAGGCTGCGTACCATGCAGCTTTCCCTCCCCTCAGAGTGGCTTTCAAACTGGATGCTAGGCCCAGCCAGCTCACTCGCGCTTCCAGAGTGCACGATGTGGTGGGGAGCCGACAAGACAGGCGCGACGAATGACTCCATTACTGCACTCGCGGAAGCCCCTCTTCCAGCACCTATGTCGACAACTGGCTTGCT
>Ga0307931_1002874_pt1 | contig 10778 bp, 8 predicted proteins | sample OrgLakmetageno47_FD_201816 | JGI IMG/M metagenome (GOLD analysis project Ga0307931, IMG submission 201816) | Saline water microbial communities from Organic Lake, Antarctica - #47 | ecosystem: Environmental > Aquatic > Non-marine Saline and Alkaline > Saline | place: Antarctica: Organic Lake... | reverse complement strand
GCCAATTAAGGCTCCAACTGGCGCCTTTCCTCCGAACAAGTCGGCGGGACTGAGTGCTCGTTCATGTGTCACGTCCCAGGTCCACGAGGCAATTCTCTGGGCTATTTTTGCCCCAGCAGGGCATCGTCTCAATGTTTTTCTCAGGGGGAGTTAGGGATGTCGCTATATCGCTATGCATCCGTTTGACTGAAACTTGTCCGTTAAGCAGCTTCTTTTGAGCTTCCTGTTCTCAAGGATCTTCAAAAAAATCAGCTTTAATCCCGGAGGCCTATTGGCGACATCAGATGCCAGAGCCAGTCAGAGCCTGCCAGAGCGCTGCTGCTATATTAGAGGTCTGTAGCTACCAAGCTGCAGCTACAGAACTAAAGACACTATAGTATAGCACTGTGCCTTTTAGCACGGGGGAGAGGAGGGGGGGTTGCTGCGAAGTTGTACAGATCTTGCTGATGTGAGAACAGTGGGGTTTGCAGTCTTCTTTAGGAGCTGCAGAGCTATACAGGGAGGGTTCCTGTTGTTGGCGATGCTTTGCTTTTACCTCGTAAGCGATACTTGGTCACTTCCAAGTCTTTCCAGATCAACAGGTTATGGGCTCGTAGTTACGCACCCTGCGGTGGTGTAATACAAACGGCAGATTGTAACGTCCCGCAAGTCTTTCCAGATCAACAGATCTGCACTACTTGCTGTATACATGCACTCTGTATCTCTGGACGCGCAGAGTCTGGAAGCTTACTTAGCTCGATGTAGCTCCTGAAAACACGCGATTGAAAATCATCAAAAATTAATAGTCAAATGAGTAGAATTTATTGCATTAGATTAGATTCGATTCGATTCGATTCGATTCGATTCGACTCGACTTGATTATACTCCCCAATTGCAAAGAAATAACAACAAATAGCAAAAAAGTGCGTATTAATGAAGCCTCCAGAACAAGCCTGACTGGGCTGAGTGTCCTCTTGCATAATGCAATGTTCATCTTTACTCCCATGAACCCTGTAGGATCAAGTCTCGGAAGGAGGCATAGGCTTCGAGTAAGTCCGCCATCTCCATTGAACTCGAACTCGAACTAATACAAACCCAAATGACACAGAAGCCAATGCTGCAGGCAGAAGCGTACGCGCGTACGTTGCGTGCAAGTCAAAATCGTAAAGAGGGTAGTGTGCAGAGGCAGAAAGCATAATACTTCCACCCCCCTCTTAAGTGGAAACTGTTCATGAAATAATTTTGAAACCAGACTTAAGTCATTGTCCTCTGCTATGGCACGCCACTCTTCAAAGTTGACAGAAAGCCCTTTACACTTTAGAGCCTTCTATAATGCCCAACGTGGCCAGCCCAACGAATAAACTGATTGTTAATGTAGCTACTAGAGTACCAGTATCAAGGTCCATGACATTGAGCCTTTAAAGAGGAGTGGCTGAACTAACTTGATGATCGAAGATAGAAGGCATGATGAAGACTGGCACAGCACATGCTACGGACGCAACGCCCATGGAAATTCCGGATTCGGTTGAATACATCAGGGCGTATTCCTAACCAGATCTGATGATAACACTCAGAACATTTAACCGATCCTTCGCTGTGTTCTGAATGACATTAATTTGTAACCGACACCTTCACGCTTCACTCGATCAATTGCGATCACGACTCACAAAATACGCCAGCGTTCTGCGAGGGCTGTGGTCCACCGAAGCGAAGGGAGCTCAGAGGATCTTCGGGTGCTCGCGGGCGAAGCGCGCCACCTCGCTGTTCCAATTCAGCCATTTTGTGCAGCAGCGCCGCCCAGTAGCACCACGCTGCGTGCTTCGTGAGCTCACGGGCGGCCCAAGCAGCGCCTGCTTGGCCTATTGTGCGAGCCGCAGCGTCGTTGGCGCGGAGCTCTAATATCGTAGCGGGTAAGTCGGTTACCGTGGGTGGGGCAACATAGTGAACCCCCGGCTTCACGCGATGGGACCAGAATTCCTCGTACTCGTTGCCTGGACCTGCGCCACCGTTGCCGCCGGAACGCACTGGAGACACGACGACGCTGCCGCAAAAGAACAAGTACTGCGCGCAAAAAGACAACACGCAGAACAAAATCAACAAGATACTGATGAAGTGCAATTGATAGCCACGCGTGAAGAAGACGCGCATGATTTCTCACCTTGAATCGGCTCGAGGCTGCATTACCAGCAAGATTCAAAAGATACTTGAACTTGCAATGTTCAGGTAAAGTAGTTTCGTTGAAGAAAAGGTCTGGTCGAGTCTTTTCTAAGTTAACCCCGTACTTGGCACTGCCAGCAGCTTGAACATTCGACACGCCGACCCACGCCCAGCCTGGCTCATCTCGCGCGAGCTGCCAAACTTTCGAACGCTCGTCGCCGTGCGCATTTGCGCCCATGAAGAAGAGCCTAGGGTCGCGTTCTGCCCACGGATGCAGTGCAGCTTCAGCGCGTATCAAGGCCGCAGCTTCGTCAATGGATGGCAGCACGGGCGCGTAGTGCTCTGATCCACTTTTGCTGCTCCAAAACGTCCAGTCTGGCGCAGCTACGGTGCCATTGTCTTGCTGCTTGCGATAGGCCAGGAGCAAAGGAGCACTAGACCGATTGAAGTGGGAATCTACGGGAACCTTGCTCATCTTGCTGAAGCCTTGTTCTGGGTGGTCAGCAGTCAACATCACAAAGTCAACGTCCGGTAGTTCAAAAGACGCAGCTACGCTTTGCAGCATCATGGTAAGGTGCATGTTTCTCTTCATAGGTCTGTTTCTAGCCTGTTCTATACCGAGCTTTCCGGACCTAACGGATGCAAAGAACCCAACGAAACGCCGACGCCCGTCATTGCCGGGGCAGCTATAAAGGTTATCTAGTTGAGCGCGAGATATACCCTCGGCGGCCCATGGCTCGAGCTCACGATCCACCCGCGACAGAAGTTCTGGATACGCTCGTCGGCAAGCATCGATGGTCTCCTTTGCTACTCCTGGGAAAGCTAGCAAGAGCAGCCCGAAACGGACAAGTTGGCGGTAAGCCATCCTCTGACAAGTAGCGTGTTCCTGGAAAAACGCTAAACGCATTGCAGCAAAGAGCTGCTAGAATCCATAAGGGCCCAAATCATGAACGTCTTAAGAAAGCGGTGTCATTGATGGCCGTGTCTCCCCGAGGAGAAGTGTAGTCGACTCAACTACAACCTATAATCAGTCGATAGCTTTGTGTCTGCTGCAGTAGTATATGAAAACGTAGAAGGTACCAAAAATAGCAAACAAATGTAGCCCGCCTGCGGCTACCGTAGCTAGCTGGCAGCCAGCTAGCTAAAGCTACTCAGTTAGTTAGAGATAAGACACAAAGATACAAAGCTTGCTCTGCACAAAAAAGCTGACTTTCTATACAGGGAATTGTAGAATAGAACGTGTGAACGGTTCGCGGTTCGCGGTTGGTTCACGCGTGTGTTTTCGAGAGTTGTGCCCGCCCATCCTGCGCCCCGTTCCCAATCCATCATGAAGAGAGCACTGGAAGGAGAAGTGTGACTATCATTGGAAATTGGATTGATAGTTTTAGAGGGTGGTAATCAGGCGGTACATAGGACTCTAGCTAGCGAACACAAGTCTAGTCGGCATTATCTATCGAGATTATCATTTTCTCATAACACCACAGTTAGCATGCTGAAGGCATTCTCAAGGCGTTTCAGCGGCTCAGGGATGGCAGATAGGCAGGGAGTTGAGGAAGAAGTGCATGCATTTGTGATGGACCTGAACAAGCCTATGGGTATTACGGTCAGTCAATTTGAGCTCGAGGGCACCAATAAGGTTGTTATTTATTGGGTGAGAAGAAACTGACACATCTAACCCACGCTGCACGTTACTTAGGCCAAAGACAAGACTCTGCTCATCACCAAGGTTGAAAGACGGTCGTTTGCTGATGCCGGCGGCGTGGTGCCGGGGGACCGTGTCTCGTCTGTCGGTGGGATCGACGTGTTCAGCATTGCCGATTTGAAAGCCGCTCTAACGGAGTGCCGGGATCGTGGAGGTGCGCAATCCTGTTTTCATCTAAAGCTTTTATTCTTTTCCGGACCTTGAATTCACAAAAATATTCAAATCGTATAAACAACGCAGATCGAGAAGTTGTTATTTGTTGTGAAGTCGGAGCGTCGTCACTGACTTCGAAGGAAGTACGAAGGAAGAAGGCGAAGGCTAGCAAGAGCAGCGGCCGGCGTAGCAGCTGGGGCGGAATCTTGCTGCCAACGCAACCAAGCAGCGACGCTAATTTTGCTGCTGCCCTGAAGCTCGCAGAGGGTGGAGACGCTGCAGCACAGCACACGGTGGGCGTGGCTTACCACAAAGGGTTGGCTCCTTCCGGCTCTCCCGAGGACGAGGGAAGCAGCAGCGCTGCCGCCATGGCCGTGCATTGGTGGAGCAAGGCCGCGGCGCAGAACTATGCCCCAAGCCAGGTCTCGCTGGGCACCGCGCACTATACCAGCCGCGGCACCGGCTGCGACGAGCCGAACTACGACGAAGCGGTGCGGCTGTGGCAGAAGGCAGCGACCTCGGGCAGCGCTGACGCCCTGGTGAACTTAGCGTGCATGTACCTCGAGGGCCGTTGCGTGCCTCGCAGTGGGGACACCGCCGTGCGCCTTCTGGAAGAAGCGGGCTCGTGGGGTGGCTTAGGCGACGTCACTGCGGACTTGCTGCTTGCGAACTTGCTCGAGATCGGCGGAGCCGGTGTGGCCAAGGACGTGCACCGCGCGCTACAGCTCTATGCCAAGGTATTCTTAAGGAGGAAAGGCGACGGTGGCCTTGTGTGTTTGTAAGCAAGTGAGGGATTCAGCTTCTTTTTTAAACTGATTGTGCCGACCGCATGTGTGAATTAAGTGTTTCTTTTAAAGCCTTTTATTCAATGCCCTTTACGGCTCCCCTCTTTCCTCTCCCTCGATACAGGCAGCTGCTGATGGCAACCCGAGAGCAGCTGAGTCCCTGGAGCGGCTTCGAGCTCATAAACCGAAACAACAACCGAAGACTCACAACAGCTCTCCTATAGCGTCGATGCCACTCTATGCCTCCGCTAAGACCTCTTCTCTCAGTGGTGACAAAAGTGGCGAGTTGTCTAAGACTAGTGCCACAGCTCAACCCTTAATTTTAGATGTCGTGGAGGTAGCAGATGCCGACGATGTCTTAGAAGAGAGGCAGGACGAAAAAGTTATAGTGCCACCACAAGCTGCCGCTACAACTGCAGGTCCAGCTCGTAAGACAGGGTCAATGTCAACCTCTGAGCTTGCGGCCGCCAATGCAGCGCGAACAGCTGCTCAGAGAAGCGCGCGCGAAAAGAAAGAGCGCGAGCGGCTGGCCCGCTTACAGGGGGACAGGACGACGATGGCGAGCAACCAAAGCGGTGGAGAAGAGATGGCTGGCACTGAGGCGTTTCAACGTGTTGTAAGCACGGCAGAGTTGAAGGAGTCTGTCGCTGAAGGACTGCGGTCAATCGTGTACATGAGCCCGGAAGTGCTGTTTCGCGGCTTGTTAGACGGAAAGAAAGCCAAAGAAGTGGACGCCGAGCAGCTCGCAATTGGCCTCGCCAAGTACATCGATTTCGCCCTCAAAAGCACTGACATGTGCGTGCTTAACGTGCTTCGTGAAATCGCTGGTGAAGACGTTGTGAGCTCCATGGACGAGGAAGACAGCACCGCGGCCAGCTCGCCTCCTGCCCCTGCTCTCGACGCGCCTGCATCCATTTCTAGTACGACGTTTACTTTGGCGGACTTGAAGGAGCGATGGCATGTGGTGGCAGGCGGAGCTCCGAAGGCCTTGAGCGCCGCTCAAAAGCGAGCCAAGAAAGCGGCCGACGAAAAGGCGTCGAGAGATCGCTAGGTATGGCAATCTATCGTGATTCAGAGTTTGTATGAGCTCCCCTTGTCCCTTATTAAGTCGTTATCTCTCCGAATGCTTGAACCTTTGCAGTTGTGCCACGGCACTGCATGGTGCTTAGATGAAATTCAGTATTAATACTCACCTCCATAGCACATAGCACTGGGGTGTGAAGTATAAGTCGTAAGTCGGAGTCCCGTCTAACCATTAATAATTTGACGCTTTAAGAGTTTAAGCGACACACGACACACTGGCGTATCCCGTATCCGAACTTCAAATAAATACATATAGATCATACACAAGTTTTAGTTGTAGTGACTGTAGTGGTTTAATTTATACCTATACTACAGATATAGAGCAGTGTAACCGCAAGCTTAAGTATGACACTTTAATTTACTAAAACTTACCCCGAAGAGCGAAATGGCCAGTGGTTCTCAATACTCAATAAAGCCCAATTGGGAAAATATATGGCAGATGAAGCCCCTTGAAAACAAGTCCGCTAGGTGGTAGCAAATCCGAGCTAGAAATACGACGGCCATGCAGAGATGCAGAGCAGTGGGCTATGGCGACACGAGCATTTAAAAAAATTTGATAAAATTCGAGCACCGTGGCTCTCACGAATCGCCAGCACATAGCCCACATCCCTTAATTCGACGATTCAAAGCGCATTTCGACAGCTCCACAGCCCTGAAGATTATGATTAGTGCCGTGTGCCGTGTGCCGTGTGTGCTGGCGCCCCCTTGGTCTCCCACACTTAGATACCATGCTGCTTGAGATAAAGGAGCAAAAAGACTGCGCCGACTTGGACGAGAACACCAAAAAACACCAACCACCGCGCCTTCTTTGCTTCCGGTGTCAGAGGAGCGTCGTGTTTCGCTTTGCGCGCAGCCTCAGCAGCCTCAGATGCGATGACTGGGGAAGATGTGAATACAGGCAACACAAAGATCATAAAGGGGTGTAAGTAAGAGCTCGAATGTACACCATAGCGCATGGTAAGGATGAGGACAAAGGGGGCTGCGCATATAAGTAGACACCCACAAACGATCACATGTCTGTTAAATTTTGATTCAAACAAGGATGACGCACTGTTTCGCTCGAGGATGGCGTCCGCGGCCTCCGTGTACAAGCGGTACGGAGGCACTGGTAGCAGGCCGCAATTCGGATCTCCTTCAGCACTCAAAGCTTCAATGCGCTGCAAGAAGTCGCCGGTGAAGCTTGCCAAGGAAAAGTGAGGAGGCCACCCATGGGATAAGCTTGTCAAAGGCAAAAGGGCTCCAGGTAACACTTCTTCCTCCTCTTGTGGTGTTGACGACGTGACAAGAGCATCACTGCCACCTGCGCGAGGAGATGACAGTGCAGGAGTAGCCAGCACTTGCGGCGGGATTCGCTCGCGGTTTTGCATGCAGTGGACGCGCACTCGGGTGTCGGCCGGGAACCGCAGCGGCAAGCCCAGCAAGAGCACCACTTCGTCACGTCGCACGAGCCGAGGGTCAGTGAACGCGAGCCGAGCCTGTTTAGCTCGTTTGGGGCGAGGCGCGGCAATGCGAAGCTCAAGCGTGTGGCACCGCAGAGACCCAGCTGACGCTCCACGCGATTCGGTGAAGAGGCACTGGGTGATTCGGAGGCCGCCGCTGTTCTTCATCTTCTTCTTGTCAGCGCTACTGCTGGCTGCGGATGCAAAGAGGCCTTGTCGTTCGGCCGCGAGACGATGAAGCTGAGCGACCTGCTCGAAGAGGGCGGTGGAGACCACGCAAGGCTCCAGCTCAAAGAGTTTCGGTTGCAAGCGCCACCACTTGCACGGGTGGATGCTGCTGCTACCGTCGGCAATAGGAGGAGGAGGCTTGCGAGACGACGACTGCGCGCTACTGCCACTGGTGTCGTCGTCGTCGTCTTCGTTGCCATCTCGAGCGCAGCGACAGATGTCGTGGGTGAAGAGGCGGCTCTGGCGAATGTACCATTCCCACTCCCAGCTGCGCTCTTCCTGCTTGGAGTACACGAAAATGCTGTCCTCAGGCCTAAGCCGCAGCGTGGTGGCGGGCACTGTCGCAGCTACTGCCTCCTCAGGCGACTCAATGAGTTGGCCTATGGGAAGGCCTTCCTCGTCGTTGTCATCACCGTCATCATCATTGTTGTTGTTGTTGTCTTTGCTTGCTTGGTCTACAGCTGCACTAACACTAGCACTAACACTGCTACTGCTGCTGCTAGTGCTAGTGCTAGTGCTGCAAGTGCTGCTGATGGATTCTAACGAGGCGCTGGTTCGAGAAGTGTCAGGGCTCTTAGCATTGAGTACAGCTTCGGCTGTGGTCATCGATTTGTCAACGCCACTTTGGTTAGCACTGCCAATGCCTTCATCAATCCCACTAGGGCTATCTTTTCGAGTTACGCTGGCCTTCTTCCGACTAGGTGACATCGGAGATGGCGGCGGCTTTGGTCGTTCCTCTTCTTTGTTACCAGCAGTGCCGGTCATTGACGTTTCAGCTGACGCTATCGCTGCTGGTGTTTTTGCTGCCTCTTGAGCTTTAGCGTCGAGTTTGGCTCGTTTCGCAGTCTCTGCTTGGTGCTTCGCAGTGCGCTCTACCAATGCAGCGAGCTGAGGATAGCCTGCGCGCTTCGCGGCGGTGGCAGGTCGCACTCCCGCCTCATTGGCTAACGCAAAGTCGGGAATCATGTCGTGATCGTCATCACCGCTAGCAAGGTTCACTGCTCTGCCAACGAGCACTTCAACCAGGGCGCCATGCCCCCGATTGCACGCCGTCCATAGGCACGAGTAGCCCCCGCGCCGCTGCACGTTGGGGTTGGCGCCGCACTCGAGCAGCAGCTGTGCGACGTCCACGAAGCCGCGCTGGCAGGCCACGTACAGAGGGGTGGCAAGGTCTGCAACGCGTGGCAAGTCGACGTCCACGCTGGCTTCGTCCAGAAGAGCTGCCACCACCGCAGCGTGGCCCATAGAAGCTGCTGCAAACAGTGGAGTGCTGCCGTCAACGGCACGCGTGTTCACGCGAACTCCCATGGTCTCCAAGAGGAACTGGACCACAGCTGAGTGCCCACTTTCAGCGGCTGCCCAGAGGGGGGTAATGCCGGTGGTTGGGTGGGGCACATCAACCAATTGTCCCCGGGCTGCGAGCACGAGGAGGCCTTGAAGGTTGCCATTGACTGCGCAGTCCCACACCTGGGGGCTCCAATGCTGGGATCCATCAGCGCGCTCGTGGTCTGTTTTGGCCTCCACAGCACCTTCATCTAAGGCGTCGTCTGATGCGGATGCAGCACTATCTGACCTTGCAGTATCTTCGACAATCTCGACTTTGGTCATTGTCGTTCCTTCGCGCTTGCTTTGCGAGCGCTGCAATCGTTCCCGTTCCCGTTGGCGTGGGTGAATGGGCAAAGTAGTGTCTGAAGGTTGAACTGTAGGTGAGGTATCTCGTGTTCGACGGCGCCGCCTCATTGATTTCGGGATGTATATTGGAGAAGCTCAATTGCAGTTATCCTTAAGAGTGTGGCAGCTTCTATCTCTTTCTAGTAGTCAAGCATGCGCTTTTTGGCCTCAGTGAGAAGACACGCAAGCAGCTACCGTAAGATGACAATGTGATCAAATTGCCTGCGTTGAAATAGCCAAGATAAAATTGACTGTTCTAGCTTAGATGCTACGGTCAGTGCTTTTGTGCGACAACTCGAGACTCGATACACTAGTCAAGCACGCATGATAGGAGCTCTCGAGCTACCGTAGCTCACGATGTCCTTGAAATTAGCTTCGCAACTCAAAACTCAAAACCTCTGCTTTGCTTCTGTTACTGTACTGAAGCTACAAAAATACGCGACTCGAATGACTCAAATATGTCAAATGATAATAGATCAACGTAGTTTGATGTTTAGTACCGGCATCTCAAAACTGCTCTCACTGAAAAATGTCTGTCACAGAAGATGTGTCTGTCACTCTGCCACATCACATTCTTATCTGGGTAACGTTACATACGTACTGTACTATACAGTGTACATATGTACATGTTCTGTAGTACGTACTGGGTACTGCGTACGTGTGTTCTGACACGTTGCCACGTTGTCACTGAAATCAACTACGTTGATCGTGGCGCGGCGGCGCGCGCGCCGCTGCAGTGATACCAGATACAAGATAAACCGCGCCTCGCGCCTCGCCTTGGAATTTAATTAGAATGGTGCATGGCATGGCAGCCAGTAGCCAGATGCATTTCTGGTATGTGTGATACAGAAGTGAATCCTATGCATGCTTAGCTGAATAGAAGGTACACGCTGATGGAATTTATCACAACTTGCGTTATGAATACAATGTGAAGAAAAGACACCATCCGAGTTGCAAGTCCCAAAATCCCACAGCAGGGCAGAGGCAGAGGGCAGCTCAATGCACCATTCATCCCAACCGGTAAACCATGAAAATCGTCTATTTGTTTGTTGTCTTGGCGGGGATGTTTTGAAAGCGCTTCATGATGAATTTTTCTTTCGGTGCGGGCTGCTCGGTGTTGGCTTTCGTTTTAAGCCGATTTGAGTTCGTGTCCTTAGGGGCAGGCATTTTACCTGATGCATCGAATGGAAGCACATGTTAGATGTATAAACATAGTGGCTGTTGCCATTTAGAAAGCCAATAGGAAATGCTGTAATCAACCTAGCCCACGAACGCACTGTCTGTTTTCAACTTGTGCAGACTTCGTACTTACTTCCAACTTCTATGAATGAATTACGAGTGCTTCTGTAAAAATTACCTGGATGAACACGGCCGCTGATATCTGGGTAGGTTTCAGGTCCAGTTGGCTTCTTTGCAAACTCATTATTGATCACCTAGGTGGTTCAGGTAGGAAAGGGTGGTGGAGCGGTAAGTCTCATGTGCGTGCAAGGATGTGCTCAGAGTGATAGCGCACCTTGCTGATCGACCCATCAGGCGGTTTGAATATAATGCTCGTGTCGTCGGCCGGGCGAGGGTAGGAAG
>Ga0307931_1002872_pt1 | contig 10784 bp, 5 predicted proteins | sample OrgLakmetageno47_FD_201816 | JGI IMG/M metagenome (GOLD analysis project Ga0307931, IMG submission 201816) | Saline water microbial communities from Organic Lake, Antarctica - #47 | ecosystem: Environmental > Aquatic > Non-marine Saline and Alkaline > Saline | place: Antarctica: Organic Lake... | reverse complement strand
AGACGGACCGTGGGATATTGTCGCCACTTTTGAAGTCCTACAAAGCGATTCTGGATTCACAGCCATGAGCTCCGGTGTCAGAGTTCCGTCGGAGTTTGCAGTCCATAATGGCCTGCCGTGCGCCTGACTTTAATTTCGCCTTGATGATGCTCGGCGAGCTGGCTGGTGTTGAATAATTGGCTGTTGAAGACCAAAAGCAAAGAAAATTTGGTAGAGCTGGATATATGGAACAAAGTGCCTTCTTCTCTTCGAAGGTCGTGTCCGTGCTCGGTGCTCGGTGCTGCGTAGTGCCGATTCCCGTACTTAAACGAATTTGTTTACGAGAGCCACGAGCCTCTCGAATGCAGGGTTTATCACTACAAAACAAAACACCAAACACATCACAAGAACAACGTCAAGACCGTCAAGCCGTTAGGGAACAAGAAAGAAAGAAGAGCTTATGAGACTTACTTAGTTACTTACGAGTATTGTACTTAGATTATACTATATTCGAGTAATGTGTTGTTGTCAAATATTTTGCGTTCCGTCGGTCGTCGTGCAATGTATGTCACGAATGATAAGGATAACACGTACGCTTCGACGCCTCGTCAGGGGCCCCACTGGCAATTCGCGCGACAGTGGCTTCATCGAGCTAAATCAATAGAAGTTTTTTAGTTTTTCTATTAATTTAGTCGCAGTATACTCTGTGCAGTAGCAAAGACCAACTAGGCAATCTATATTGTTCTAAATACCAAAACCTATAGTGCTGCATAGAGATGCACCCTCCACTCTTCCGGCCACACCCCGACTGTGGCGAGTGCGTGAAAGCGCTCGTAAACTGCCACAAGGACAACCCGTACTCCAAATTTTGGGGCGCTTGCAACGACGTGAAAGCGGCCATGGACAAATGCTTTCGGGACGAAAAGATTGCTCGAAGAGACGCAAACTTGGAGAAGGCCATGGAGGAGGACGCAAGGTGGCGGAAGAAGTTGGCCGAGGACAGAGCGAGCAGGAGTGCGGTGGCTAGCCACGGCACGAGCGGCCAATAATTAGTTCATGGTAGCTGCATTCATTAATTTGTGTAGTGAAAAACGAATCTGGTGTAGCGCGCTAGCCCAATTGTGGACTCTCTACTTCACTTCTATGAGCCTGCAATTCATTTTGCAGTGACTTGGCCACGACATATGTCGAATAATGCCGAGAACCTTACTAGAGAACGACATCGCAACTACCTATCCTTGAGTTATCTATTTTTCTTTGCTTTTTTGCTCTGTCGTAGCTGGCCTAGTTCTAGTTCAGCTGCCTCTGGCGACAACTGATGAGTGAAACCAAATTTTATTTGCTAGATAAGTATATAAAGATGTACTCCTCTAGTAGTATTTGGGTCATTTGAGAGACGCATTTCGAATGAGGAAGATTACTCGGAGCTGGATATGCGTGCAGCAGAGGAATTCTGAGTTCTCCCTATGGTCAGACACGATTTACTACACTGAAACTGTGGAGATGGAGAGGCAACATCAGAGGCTCTTGGTGCATTACTAAGATCGCAGTGCAGTCCTGTACGAACTGCACACCGTGAAATGTAATTAGAGTTGAAAGCTTCGCGAGTTCGTGTAGCCTACGAAGAGCTCGAAACGAAGAGCTCTTTCGGAGCGTTTGAGACTAAAGCTTCGCAACCTTCACACTTGTAGAGCTGCGAACTCCTCATGGACCACGTAGACTCGAAGCGTTCCAAATTGCACTCTGTGAAATTTCTTATTAGAGCTGAGATCTTCGCAGAGTTAGAATACGCCTCGGAGCGTTTGAAAAAAATTCTTCGCAACCACGAATTTCACACTCATTAGAGTTGAGAGCCTCGCAAAGTTTGCGTAGACCTCGAAGCGTTTGAGTCGAAAGCTTCGCAACCTTCTCTTTAGCTTCGCAAAGATAGCGCAGAACTCGAAGCCTTTGAGACGAAAGCTTCGCAACCTTCGGACGATCGGACGAACTCTATGGGAGAAAAAATCCCAACGAATCCAAATTCTGAAGATCAGAACTGTCCACGGACGTACGTACGGACGGACAATTAAATCTTGTAGAGTCTTCCTACAGAGCTGAAGCTCCTAGAGAATATAAAGGTACCTTACTAATACTACTAGAACGGAGGGGGCTGGCTTCCTAAGCCGGTGCGTGCATGCCTAACCAGCGAGGCAACGAGGTGCCTATAACCTATAATAGCTATAGCTATAGCTATAAGTTCTATTAGCCAGGGGCTTTGGCGTTCTCATTATAATTGCGATTTAATCGGAATGGCATTCGCTATCTCTATAACTCGAAAGGCCAGCCGGCTCCTTATTAAAATACAGAAATCTCTAGCTACTAAATTCTCTAGCAGCATTGCCCGAGGTCGGCACTGGGTTTTTGGCTGGGTTGGTAATGGAAGGACGAGAGAAGAGACGCAGGAGGCGGGTGAAAGATAATGGCTTGAAGGTCACGCTTTTTGACACAAGTCCTAAAGGGCCGGAATCAGGAGCTTTATCGCGCGTCGGGGCTCAGCGCTCATCGTGGGTGGGCACACTTCATGCTCGGTCACCGGGGCCTCGTACAAGCCCCGAACGCCCCAAGGGACCAAAGCCAACACCCCCGTGCTCGCACCGGCCAACACGAAGAGGCCGCTTGCGATAGTTATATGAACCCTGAGACCGGCTTTTAGTCTGACCTGGGCAACATTGTTGATGGCGACTAGATGGCGCCCTTTCTGTTTGTTCGTTACTAAACCCAGTCCCCCCTCGGGGGTGGGGCTCAAAAAAGAAAAAGAAAACAAAGCAGCTCGCAGTTTACACTTGGAAAGGTGTTGGAGTATTCTACAGGGGGCACCCCCATAGTATACTCCAACAAGAGAGGCCGATACTAGGGGAGTAGCGAATCAAGCAAACATGCCTAAGTGGCCATAGAAGTGGTAGTAGCGGCCCAAGGTGGCTCGCATTTCTATGCTCTGAGAGCGTTGCTCAAGAGAAGAGTCTCAACCCACAGTGTAAGGCTACTGTAAAGTCCCTCAGGCGACCCAGAGGAGGAGTCGCCTACCTCCGAGCAATCTCCAGGGTATATACAGACGATATGCTCTTCACTTGAGAGGTCTTCTTGCGAGGGCCCGAAACGCGCTGAAAGACGGCCACGATTAGCGACCGTGCTTAGATGGTATATTTATGAGGCAGACCCCGAAGGGCTGGGCTTAACGAACAGTCTGAACAGCAATATTGACTGGATGCCTTTGTTGATTATTCTAACAAAGACAGCAGGGGTGGACCTTATGGCCCCGCTTTGGTGCAAGCTATTTCAACAAGAAGAGGAGCTTCTGTAGTCAGGCTCCCTTGGAATGTATAGGAATACCTCAGTGATAGATAGAGGCCGCTGGGTTGCAAGCGGCCCGCTAGAATAGTTATGTTTGTATTTGTAAGGGGCGTGGGTTCTATTCATTGTCGCTCTGCGGACGAGGACGGAGTTTCCGTTAGGGTCTCGTATGGCTTGGGGGAAAATAGTGGGTTCCCTATGCGCTGAACGGTAAAATTGCGCTGCTTCGCTTTTCTTCTCTATCTGTTAGCCTTCTAATTTCCGCCCCTTCGGGGCCTGTCTCAAAATTTGAACTCCACCAATGGAAATTGTGTCTCCCGCGTCACGAGCGTCGCTCTCGTGCCTTCTTCTTTTATTGTACTCGTCCCAAAAGCAGATGTGCATAGTACTTCAAGGTGCAAACATTAACTCATGAGTAACAGGTGCAAGCAAAGAGGAGAAGGCGTTTATAGGGAAGTGCGTACAGGGAAGGATGTGCACTACAAGTCAGCTGGCCAGTGGCACTATCTATATCTCTATGTCCAAGACGCCCCCCGACCTGTCTTCATCAAGAGATCCTCTCTATTTACGGGATACCCTGCTGCAGGACTGCGCTGGCTGGCTGAAGCTCGTCACGAAAGCGCCTTTCGAAATATGTGTCACGGCGGACCATACCTTAAATAACATCACCTATTCCACTATTCTCCTACCTATCTTCCTATATTTTATTGGAGTTTAAATGGAATTCGAGGGTTTTATGGTTATTGGTTATGTTGGTTGGTATTGTTTGATAGTGATTGACACTAACGCCGTGGCAGTTTTGAATCCGCAGCTGCGGCCACCTCGGTGCCACACGAGAGTTGCACCAAAGGAAAAGCGGAGGTTCCTTGCGCGACTTGCCCAAGAAACTGAACAGCGGCGTGCTCTCTTCAATGCAGAAATAGACGCAGAGGCGATTAAGGTGACTTTTTAAAATCTTTTCATGTACAATTCCCATTTCAGAGGGGGTTGGAAGTATTATGCTTCCTGCTCTCTGCATACTACCCTTTTTACGATTTTGACTTGTGTGCAACGCACGCGCGTACACTTCTGCCTGCAGAAACGGATTTGTATAATCCCGATTTCTTGTTCGATTAGCTCAATAGTTTTAGCTGCTTTGCTTTTTTATCACTACGTGTTAGTCTACTAGTTCTGGTCCCTCGGGGTCTGTGTTATGGTGATAAGAAAGCAGAAAGAAGACGATATCTGACGATCCCCTTCTTGTTTCTCAATAGAATTTCCGTGTACTGTGCTTACAACTGCACTGCAGTACAAGAAGGAGATAAGCATTTTGAGACAGGCCCCGAAGGGCCGGAATTAGAAGACTAACAGGTAGAGAAGAAAAGCAAAGCAGCGCAAATTAAACCTAAGAAGCTAATCAGGCGCACATGCCCGAGTGGCATTTTCATTTCTACGTATAAATCACAGCATAGGGGGTAGTTTCAGTCACTGAACACCAAATTTTGTGCACACTGTCGTTGAGTTCTGACACTCGCACAAGGTGCGATGAATCAACTCAAGTACTAGTAAGTTCAGGTGCCCATACGATGCACGGTTTCGGAGCAATTTCTTTGATGCGAAACAGTAGGTTTTTCTTCTTAGCACCTCAGTGCGCGGCCTTGAGATGCCCGTGAATGAGCGCTCTTGTATTGCCCGTGATGCGTGTCTGCGTGCCCCTTCTTGTGCCCGTGGTCCGCCTTGTGTTTTATTTACTGCACATCTGCACATGTATAACAAATCTTTACTACAGTAATGTGGGTATGTAAATAACGACGACCACCACGAACCACGGCCGATTTTCCATTTAATAAAAAGGGTGAACTGTGACCTCGGCAAGAGTTAGATCGGCAACTGACCATACCGCACCATAACCCTGTGGACTGTTTCCCCATTTCTTTATGGTTCTCGAAATTCTGCCGTCAACGGATTTCTTCTACAGTTACAGCTACAAACGCGGCCTTTGTTAACCGCATCGCACAGAGGGATTCTGTTTTTCAGCAAGATGGCCCTTCTATTGCCAAGGCGTCACCTTACCCTCGATTCTACTACTACGACCCCAAGCCAAACGGGCGATCGTGTAATCACCGGAACCCCCACTCAACCCGGGATAAAGCTAGCTAGTAGCAGCACAGTTTTTCTCTCGGATTTACTGAGTGTGGTTTTTCCCTCTTTTTCCTTTTTATACCATACTACAGATCTGTAGTGCTTATTTTTTTTCTTTATCATTCGTAAACCTAAGCGTACGTCCCGGTACGTAGATTTACGAATGATGAGGAGTGCTGCTTCAGCTGTTTCCCCCCACCCGCGAACCGCGCTCCCGCGATGTAAGTACTGTACGTGCTAAATTACTGAAGTAGTACTGTAGTGTGAACGAGATCAGCGAGTCATCGTTTTCACGTGCGCTTCGTTCAAGCCCCGGGTAAGCTGAGCTTGCCTTTGCAGAATGAGAGAGAGGATATCATGAAGTAATCTTAAATAGCCCGAAGTGCTACGCCAACGAGAGGCCTAGTTTATTGTATACATTATTTTGCATTTGCTTGTCTTCGTACATGACTTTTTTGTGGTGTGGGCGGTAAGCCGCCAAAACCTTTTCAGAGAATGCAATGCTACTGCACTCTTATCGAAACTAAATGTGCCGGAAGGGTTGCAGCCAATTTGCTATTCTATCTGATGATGTCTGGTTGCAAAGCGATGCAACAATCATTTTGACCTAATACCTAATACTGCCTTGCCCCCCTCCCCCTCTTCCCAAAACTAAGATTGTCCACACAACTTAAAAGCGGTGCAATTGCCGCGTACGGCATTCTGCCAGCGAAGAATATTCCCTAGCGCATCTCACTCTAGCCTACTTCAACACCCATCTCTTGTGTGCACCCGCGCTTAGGTCAGCGAGCAGACTGAAATACTGAAATATCACACGGTGCGCCTTAAGTGCATTTAGCTACTACCGCTATTTCGACATTTTCCTACAAGACTGAGCTCATCGATGCTTTCACGCGATAAAACAAAGAGGTGTGTCATTCAAGCGGTATTCATAGTTGGTTCGAATGGCATTAGTTTTACTCCATCTCTCGAGTTTTGAGTTTCTCCGTGCCCCTCCTGTCTTATTATCTGACCTGTGGGCTTTTTCTTTGTGCAACTCCGTACAATGGCTTTTTCTACGATTCCTTTGCAAGTCGCGATTCACTCACTAATTTCATTTCCGTTTGGCAATCCTGTAACGCATTTTTCCATGACGTATCTTCGTTTCAAATTGTTTGATCTTGAGTTCTTTTCGGACTCCGTTCTCCTTTTGCTTCGATAACTTCTCACTTCTTCTTAAGAGAAGGTAACTTCTTTTCTTCTTTGACCTACTCCTTTTATCATCTCCGTTGATGTAGTAGGAAGTGGATCATTGCACCAGCGTTTTTCGCGATACGGTCGGCTGCAGCCCTTGACGTGGACCGTCAACTGCTCACAAGTATAACGACATCAAACATCGATTCGGCCGTTAATGCTTGGATTTCAAATTCAACTAGCGCTACTACCATTTATGGTGCCATTTCAGGCTGGGATATTTCAACAGTAACCTCATTGAATAACACGTTTTGCGACGCGCTAGCCTTTAACGATGATATCGGAAGCTGGGATACTTCACAAGTGACCTCTTTGGAAAGCACGTTCAGGTCTGCGGCTGCTTTCAACCAGAGCATTGGCGCATGGGACACTGGTGCTGTGACCTCTTTCTCTCAAATATTCTACATCGCCTTAGCCTTCAACCAAGATATCAGTAATTGGAATACCGGTGTGGTGAAAACATTGTACTACTCGTTCTACCAAGCAGCAGCCTTCAATCAGAACATCGGTGCTTGGGACACTGGGGCTGTGACCTCTATGTATATGACATTCTCCTACGCATCAGCTTTCAACCAATACATTGGTGCATGGAATACAGCAGCCATATCCTCTTTGTACAATACATTCCGAGAAGCGACAGTCTTTAACCAAGACATCGGCGCATGGGACACTGGAGCAGTGACTTCGTTGTACAGTACGTTCCAAGATGCAAAAGCCTTCAATCAGAACATCGGTGGCTGGGAAACTGGGGCTGTGACCTCTTTGTATCAAACGTTCTACCTTGCGAAACTTTTCAACCAGAATATTAGCGGGTGGGACACCGGAGCAGTAACTTCTTTTGAAATGACGTTCTTGTACGCGTCAGCATTTAACCAAGACATCAGCGGCTGGGATACCGGAGCTGGGAAATCGATGTTTGCAATGTTCCACTACGCACCATCCTTCAACCAGGCCATCAGCGGATGGAACACTGGCTCAGTGACTTCTTTTGACTACACGTTCCGTTACGCGTCAGCCTTCAACCAAGACATTGGCAGCTGGGACACCGGGGCGGTGACTTCATTGGAATACACCTTCGAATACGCGACAGCATTCAATCAAAACATCGGTAGCTGGGACACTTCAGCGGTAACTTCTTTGGCACAAACATTCTTCCAAGCAATAGTCTTCAACCAATACATAGGAAATTGGAATACTGGAGCGGTGACTTCTTTCGAATATACTTTTAACCATGCTTCTGCTTTCAATCAAGACATAAGCGGGTGGAATTCTGATAATGTTACCTCCTTGTATCACACATTCTACAGTGCGACGGTTTTTAATCAAGACATCAGCTCATGGAACACTCGCGCTGTGACTACTTTGGGCTCTACATTTGGCGGTGCATCTGCTTTCAACCAAGACATTAGCAGATGGGACACTGGAGCTGTGACTTCTATGGCAAATGCATTTAGTTCAGCGTCAGCCTTCAACCAAGATATTGGTAGCTGGGACACGAGGGCTGTGACCTCCTTTCAATACACTTTCGACTTCGCGGCAGCCTTTAACCAAATTTTGTGCTGGAATACGACCGGTAAAGACACCACGTCTATGTTTGCTTTGTCTTCAGGCTCGACTAGTCCAGAAGCTGCCAAATGTGTGTGTACTGCCGGTGAATATTACGATGGAAGTACGTGTAAATCATGCCCCGCGGGCCAAGACTCTAACGGTAAGACCACCTCGTGTTTCGTGTTGATTTCGTCATTATCCACGCCAGCGCCATCAGGATTTCCAACGCTATTTGTGGTGTCCTCCACCGTGCCATCGGCGCTACCTACTCTTTTGAATGAGCCCGACTCGTCAGCCGCGAAGTCCGCAGGTCTCGCTGGCTGGGTAATCGCCATCATTGCTGTTGCAGGATTTCTTGGTGTGGCGCTTAGCGTCATACATGTTTGGCGAGGCGGCGGTGGCACCTGGAGTCATCGGATCAAGTTTAGCACGGAGAAAAGTGAAGATCAGAATAATCCTCTTGGAGCCGAGTATCCTGAGACTTTCTCGGGCGGCAGCGCTGTGGTGGAGCATAATGCTCTGTAGGTTCAAAGTCCCCATTGATTGATACTATTATCTTGATCCCTGAAATAAAAGTGCACGGTTTAATCCAATCCATTCAGATGCAGGCAGGGGACTAAAGAACTGTTTACGTAGTAACTCGTGTCAATTTGAGCCCCTGGTAGCTGATTAGATCTGCATCTATATGCACTACAGCCCATTTTCTTGTATTCCCCGCGTGTCAGTGCTTCTGTTAGCTGTTAGTTTCGGTGTCATGTCATATCACTAACTGGATTTATGGTAGAAGGCAGTAACAGTAATTGCTACAGTAGAGAGCTAAAGCTGGAGGCACCGTGGTTGTTGTGTTGGCTGTTGGGCTGTGGGCTGGCGATCCCATGCTTGAGACTGAAGGTGGAACTGGGCAATATGGAATCCGCCCGCAACGCACAGGCCGCGTTTTTGTTCCTGGTAATAATACCGCCAGTGGCATACCCCCCTGATATTCCCCCACTCCCGCTTCCACGCTTCCACTAGCCTCCAGCCGCAATCTTCGTGTATTTTATTAAGTAGGTTAATGAAGTGCATATAAAAACCCAGCAGCCAGTAGCCACAGAAACCAAAGACCTCGTGGTGAATTCTGACTGGCCCTTCTGAATCATCAGTGCATAATTGTTCACTTGTCACTGGGCGAAGGTGTCGGCGTAAGATGTAAGAACACATTGCGGTCCATGTGATTAGATTAGATTAGATCAGATTAGATTGTAGATTGGTATATACTCCCCCCGGGCTTCCCAATTGCAAAGAAACAGCAGCATCAAAAAACATTAAGCCGCATTTTGATGGACCCTCCAGCACTACGCAAAAGGACACTCAGTCCAGTCAGACTTGCCCTGGCGGATAAATTTTTATGTTGCTATTCGCCACAGTAGTGTCTCTTTGTATTTTTGGGGAATATTGACTAGACCAGACGAGAATAGACTCCAGAACAAGTCTGACTGGGCTGAGTAGTTACCATTATCATACATCATTTGGCTGTATTAGATTCTAAGAGCTAAGAGCAGACAGTCGCGGTGGCTGGCCCCTATGAGCCAGGAGACAGGAGGCTGATGATTCATGACCTAAGACCTAAGACCAACAGCATCACCGGATTCATCTACTTTCAGCCAGGACTTAAAGCCTAAATGAAATAGGTAGCCTAGCTATACGCTACACATGTCGCCCCATGACCAAGACCCGATGACCTACGCGACTACCACTTTTTCTGCAGCAAAAGCAGCGTCTTCTGAGTTCGACACGGGGTCTTCAACCGCCGGGTTGTGCTTTTCAGACGGCGGCACTATCAGCCTAAATATAGCAGGTATGGTGTGATAGGTAAGAGATAGGTGGAGAAAATAAATGAACGGCAAAGGAAGAGAAGGAAAGAGATGGAAAGAGATGGAGCGCGCACATATAATCGTACGAACACAAAATATTCAATAAATCTCCTATTTACGCCACATGCAAAGGAAATAGGAACAAGCTTTCTTGTGAAACGGTCTTATGATACACCATGAATTTGTGCGTACCAGAAGCGCTCCGCAGACGATGGCCACTCTGCTAAGAGCTGAGCAGCATTTGCCGACCCCGTAGCGTCTACGTGCTTGGTAAGCAAGTCGTGCAGCAGTGATAGACCCTGAGAAGTGGTAATTCGCTGCACACTCACGTCGTTGCTTACCTGTTTTGGCATGGATTTTGGTTTTGGTTGGGTGAGTGAAGAGAGAAGGAAGTAATTTTAGTGCGTGGGTTGGGGTGAAAAGAGTAACACCCAAAGACTGACACGAGTGAAAAATATAAAAACGAAAAAGATACAGAATAAAATCCAAGAGGCAGATGCATATATACGGTAGTATAAAACTATGCTTATACCTTGGTGGCAAAACCCTGCCCATTTTTTGCATCGTCGCCCAAGAAAAACGCGAGGCCCCCCGTCATCCCCGCCCCCACGTTCCTCCCTGTAGTCCCCAACACCCCAACCACGCCATTGGTCATGTACTCGCAGCAGTGGTCGCCGGCGCCCTCCACTACTGCCAAGGCTCCACTGTTGCGCACCGCAA
>Ga0307931_1002871_pt1 | contig 10786 bp, 9 predicted proteins | sample OrgLakmetageno47_FD_201816 | JGI IMG/M metagenome (GOLD analysis project Ga0307931, IMG submission 201816) | Saline water microbial communities from Organic Lake, Antarctica - #47 | ecosystem: Environmental > Aquatic > Non-marine Saline and Alkaline > Saline | place: Antarctica: Organic Lake... | reverse complement strand
AACTCCCTTCTTTTTGTTCTCCCAGTTCTTCGCCACCGACGGCCATTGCCGCAATGGCAACAACTGCCGTTACGCGCACGTATCTGGCGCGGCATCTGGCAAGGGCGGCGCTGGTGGTAAAGGCAAGGGTGCGAACGGCGGCAAGGGCAAGGGACCAGCTCCGCGCGCGCAACAGCCTCGCCCGTCTCCTCAGCCTGACGCTGCAGCGCCTCCCGCCGCCGGCGCCAATGGCGCAGCAGCGCCTGCGTCGTCGAGCAATTCTGCGCCCGCACCGAAGCCCGCTGCATGGGGAGCGGCAACGGGGCTGCCTGCCTCAATCATCGCTCCGACAGCTGGCCGGCACGCACGTGAGTCTTTTCACACAGTTACAGAAGTCGCATTTCCTGCAGACCTTGTAGCTGCGCATGTTGTCGCTGCTTTTCACGTTGCATGCCTTACTACACCTCACACATTTAACGTATAGTAGATCAGACAAGCATAGACCTTGAGGTTGTGCGGTGAATCCTCCTTTTTTGATGGTTGTTTCTTTCTGCGCGCGCCTTTTTCCCCGAACCCTTCCGTGCACAGCTGCCAACTCTTTCGGGAGCGAAGGAGTGCCAACACGAGTAGCTTCGGCGCCGCCGCCTCGTGAAGCAAATCAGCCCCGGTCCCATCAACCATTCAAGACGGCTCTGCAGTACGGCGCCACGAAAGGCTCCACTTCTGCGGATTCCGAAACCACCAATGAGCAGCAGCCGGAGGAAGCGAAATCACCTTCCACTGCCCCCGCTGCCGCTCCCACAGCTCCCACAAATGCTGCGCCCAAGCCTGCACCCGCAGCTGCTTCTCCTACGTCTTCTTCAGCTGCTGAGACCACCACTATTAGTGTCCCATCGCCCGAAGCGACTAGCCAGGGACTTGCACCCTCAGGTGGAGCACCAGCACCACCAGCTGCAGGAGTGGAAGGGTCGACAGCCAAGGCCGCTGCGATGACGTCATCGAAACCGGTGGCGGTGGGCCAAGGTGCGCCCTCGTGGGCGTCGCTTGCCGCTGGTAAAAGCCCCGCCAGTGCCACTGCATCGAAGGAAGGGGGCAGCAAAAATGGCAAAGAATTAAGTGGCGGCAGCAACAGTAGCAACGGCAGCAGCAACGGCAGCAATGGAGCAAGTCCTGCAGTAGTAGCAGGGTTTGAGAACCTTTCTGTCAAGGATAGCAACAGCAGCAGTGGCAGCAATGAACAAGGTACCACCACCTCCTCGCCAAGCTCAGGACATAGCGAGCCATCACCACAGCAGCAACTGCCGCCTTCTGCCTCCACCGTGGCCTTTCCTCATACAGGGAGGGGCGCCCCAAGCGGCTCCCCGTGCCGCTTCTGGGCCCTGGGGCAGTGCCGGTCTGGCGACGAGTGCCGCTTCAGCCACGCGGGACTTTCCCCAGATCCTAGCGCGATTGCCGCCATGAGCGCAGGTGGTGGTGCACAGGGCATGCACAGCCAAGGAGGAGGAGGCAACGGCGGAGGCAAAGGGGAAGCCCGCAAGAAAGGGGACAGCAAAGTGACCAACGGGGGAAAAGGCACTGGTAAAGGAGGAGGGAAAAGCAAAGGCAGAGACGAGAGTGCCGGAGAAGACGAGGCCACATCTCCAGGAACGTCATCGGAGGACGCAGCAGCCGCTGGAGAAGGAGCGGAAGGAACAGGAAGCAACAAGCGCACTTCGAAGGGAGGAGGAAGCAAAGATGAAGGCAGCAGCAGCAGCGCGAGAGGCGGCGTTGGGCGGGTTAGAGGTGGCGACAAGTCGACTAACGGAGCCGATGCTTCCGGGTCTCAGTCCTCAGGATCTGCTTCTGGTAGCCCGCGCGCGAGAAAGCCCGACGGCCGCAGCAACGGCAACGGTCGGCCCGAGGACGTGCGCTTGGGCGGAGGCTGCTATCCTCCTCCCGCGGGAGCTGCTGCAGGTGGAGGTGGCATGGCCGGCGGGCCCGGCTTTAACTATCACCCGAACGGCGCCGCCGCCTTCATGCCCCACCCCGGAGCCGCTTTACCGGGAGGGTACGGTGCCCCCGCCGTGGGTCTGTTGCCGATGCAGGGGGGCGGCGGAGGGGTGCTCTGGCCGCACGGGCAACAGCCGATACCGCAACCGCAAGGCGTGCCTGCTAGAATGGGTGGAGGAGGGCCGCAGCTGGGAGGTGGAGGAGCTTACGTGCAGCAGCAGCCGCCGCACTTATCGCCGGCGCACTTACAGCAGCAGCAGGTGATGATGGCGCAGCAGCAGCAGGGGATGGGCTTACCCCCACAAGTGGCGGTGCCGGCGGTGATGACTCCACCCCAGGGCACGCCACTGCCCCTCGTGGTGAGCTAGTTTAGTGGGGGGGTGCACCCAGAGGAAAACTATAGAGTGCGTTTTTCTAGGAGGAAGTGCCTGAAATGGAACACCATGTTATCCTCTCCTTCCATTGGCTACTTTCCTTTACTTCTTTCCCTGTGATGACACCCGTATATGTTTTTGCCCTGCTTCCTGTCACCCATCATCATCCATCACCATTCACCCATGAACCACCCTAGGTGCCCCCCTACGACAACAACGTGGTGTTTTCCATCGACGTGGAGTGTGTGGCCACGGGCCCCCAGCACCACGACCGCGCGGTGGCTCAGATCGGCATGGTCGACTGCTTCGGCCGCATGCTCCTCAACGTGCTGGTGAAGCCCGACAAGCCCATCAGCTCGTACTTGACCCCCCTCACCGGGCTCACCGCGGAAAAGGTAAGAATGGTCGGGGAAATAGCACATGGTTGAGCAGAAATAGTGAAGGAGGAGAATGACACCAGGACACACATGGTAGCACGCCGCAGAAATTGTTTCTGTCGTTGCCTGGGGACATTCAAGTATTCACAGAGAGATACTTGCATTCATACACTCATAGCAATTTAAATCCTTAATTCTTCTTTGCCTCATGTGTATGCCTAATGTGTGTTGTGGGTGTGAACATTCCTTTTCAGCTCGACACTTTCGGCCAAACCGAGTCGGCGGCGCTCGACATGCTGCGGCAGGTGCTGCCTCCCAATGCAGTGCTGGTGGGCATGAACATCCGCATGGACATCGAGTGGCTGGGCTTGGTCGAGGGCAGGGACTACGCGGCCTGCATCGATTTGGCGGACTTGTTTCGAGTCTACAACCTGGAGAAGCGCTCGTTCACTTACTTCTCATTGGATCACGTGGTAGGTGTTATAGGGTAGAATAGAATACAATGAAGAGGAGTGAGCGTGCGTGGTGAAAGCAGGTCCAAGGAGACTTGTTTCTCGTCAACTGTTCTTCTTCATTCCCGTGACACGTCCTTGCTGTACACGTACGAATATTTGCTCACTCACTCGCTTTTTCTCTCTCGCCTGTGTGATGATTCTAGGTGGGTTGCTGGTTGAACTTGCCCCGCTCGGTGCATGACGCGGTGGTGGACGCCTATCACTCCATGTCGCTCTTCAACTCGTACCGCACGGTGCAGCACGATCCCGTGAGCCTCTACCAGCTCCAGCTCAAGACCCTCCACACCCCCATTCAGCCGAGCTTCGCGAAGCAAAACCCCACCTTCGAAGGCTGCTGCATGGGCAACCGCAAGTCGTGCACCTGCGGCGCCCCCTTTTATGGATAGGTCCTAGGCTGATAGAAGAAGGAGCTTGTGGCCGACCCGATGGGTGTGTCTTATCGGCAAGATTGGTTTTGGATGTGGATGGACGCGGAATTGGATGATTTTCTTGCCGAGAAAAAGTTTGCAGCGAAAAATGTGTATAGAATTAGTAGGAAGTGGTGTCGTGACGAGGAAGAGGACGTTTTGATGAAGGAGGAGGCGAAGAAGGTGCGCAGTGGTGCGCAGTTGGCGAAGTGCTCAATGGTGGTGTGAGAATGCGATGGTGGAGGAATTGAAAAAGGAGGAGGTGAATGCCCGTTATTTGTGCAAGGCAAGTGGACTCTTTGGCGGTTAAAGGACTCCTGCAGGCGCAGGAAGAGGATAATGTGGCGGTTGGATGGTGATTGGCAGGCGCGATGGCGGCGATTGGGTCACTGGGGAGCTGTGGCAATTGATGTGATCAAGGAGGCGGATGCGAAGGATTCAGGCGGCTGAGGGGGGGGGGGGTCTGTGGCAGTGGGGTGCTATACGGGAGCTCGGGTGAGGACAGAAGGCGAAGTCAGAGGGGCTCTTGCTTTTAACCGATTGTTGGTGTTCTGGTTTAGAGGTATAGCAATGAAATAATCATGGCCCATCTCAAGTAAGGACTTTAGTCTTAGGTTAGTGATGGTTATAGCTATCTAGAGGTCTCAGGTATTTGTATATTAATTGCGGTTTAGGTATTCTTCCCTTCTCTATTGTTCTTACTTCATGAAGACTTCGCAGGACGCTTATTTACAACCGCGGCCGAAATACCACAGGACATGGGAGTTCCTACGATCTCCGATGAGGAAACGTTGGAAAATAGAACCTAAGTGGCTTACTGGCCAATTGCCAGCAAATGAACAACCAAAAAAGAAGTGCGTGTTCGCGCACCATATGATAAGACCAATTTAATCTTTTTTCTCGAAGAATTCGTTGAAGTCGAGCACGAGCAAAACGTCAGCTAGATAAGGAGCTAGCCTTGTGGCAACTAAGCGTTCTCCAACTGCGCGCACGTACCTGATTGACACGAAAAGTAACTTACAGACGGGTCATTTCAATGACGCAAATTGCTTTTTGCGAGAGGTGCACTTGAAATGACCGCAGATGATATCACCAGAACAACAAAACTTGACACTCACGTGAGGTCTTGGCTGAAAGCAGAAAAGCAATCTTGGAGCTCTCGCACGAGCAAGCTGCGGCCTTCTCGCTCATCTTGGGTGTTTAACAATGCCTGCGCTAGAGTCCCAAATTTCAAAGCACCCGCCAAAACTCGCTTGAGATATTCTAGCACTTTCGCTGCACGTGGCAGCAACATGCACCGCTCGAGAATCGTGCCCAAATATCTGTGAAGATGTGTGGTGTGGAGACACAGGTTTGCACGAGCACATGTTATAGATGAGACAAAAACATTCACAAGAAGAACAAAAATAATGTCAGCAGCCATTATAATGTGGGGCAATTACGCCAATTAAAGAACGTGCATAGTATGGTCAGGGACAAAAGTAATACTCGCAGTGTGCTTAGAATGAGGTACATACTTATCGTGCGCCGCGCGGAGGGTCGCCACACTCTTGGCGGTTCGCAAGTTTTGTACTAAATCAGGCCAATGGGCAGCGGCGCAGTGGGACGCCAGATAGCCCTGTTGGGAATGATGTTTGCGAAGTTGTTTGTTGTATGTTATTAAATCATCCAAAGAATACACAAGAGAAAGATGGAACAAATAGAGGAGAGGAATTGAAAATAAATTAAAAGAGTTGCAGCAGAAAAGGAGTATAAGAATAAAAGTGACAGTCGCTGCTACCAATACAAAAAGAGCTCACATGCAAAGCAGCAATCACGTGAAGTGCAAAGGCAAGGTCGCAGTAAAGGGTTCGCCAAAATCGAGGCTGCAAAGTCGACGACGAGTGAGGTATGCCGCGCCGCTCTTTGTTGAGACGCCAACGTGCAGTCTCTAGCGCATTTCGAGCGTATTTCACCTTTGCGCATATTAACAGGAAATAATTTATGAAAGTAAGTCATTGAGGTGCCCAGGAAAGCTACACGAGACATTTAGGCGAGAAATATATAGAGATGACGTGTGTGAAGTCAATATCACTGTATAGCGCACTTTTTTTAGTTTGATACCTGGAGGAGCAAGTTGAAGGCTTTGTTGTAGCCCTCGATAGCTTTTGGCGTAACAACTGCATTCAGAGGCCACCCCACTTTACATTCCAGCACGAGCTTGTTTAGATGCTTCACGCTCTCCGAGGAAGGTGGCGCATAGTTTGTGGATGACGAGGTAGATGACGATGACGTCGAGGCAAAAGAAGTGTTGGAGACAAAGGAAGCTTGAGGAGTAGCTGATAGAATCGGAGTAGCATTATTCAGATGGAGTGGTGCTGGCAACGAAAGATTTGGCGGAGTTGAGCCTATCGCATGCTGCAGCGTCACACTGAAATCGTCGAGGATAAGCGCCAGAGCTCCACTACTGTTGCCTTCACCACTGGATATGTTTTGAAGGCCACTGGCATCTTCTGAGAAGGAGGCAGGGAGAGGTGCAGGCAAAGAGTCTGTCCCTTGATGACCAAGCGTAGCTGCGCCCTTTCGATATTTAGGAACTGCAGAGGAAGAAGAAGAAGAAGAAGAGGAGGCAATTGCTGCGGTCTCAGAGGTCGCTTGTCTGCGCCTCTGGCTATACTGCACTGCTGACGTGTGCCGTGTAGCCAAAGCATCGGCAATAGAGCTTCGCAGGAGATCCGTGAGTGCAGCAGCATCAAAGGACCTCGGAGTTAAAAGGCCATAGGCCCCTACTTTTGCTACGCCCCTGGTGCTGCTACCACCACCAATTCCGATGCCGTGATTACCACTGAAACTGTTATTACTTCCGACAGAATCACTGGCTGAGACCTGAAAGAGCTTAGCCTCAAAACCTTCTAGAATCTCGGCATCCCCCAACAAGTAAACCCCACGCAATATCGCCAGCGCAGACTCTAGCCCGGCACCTCCTCCACTGGTGCGGCTACCAAAGTCATTGACCTGTCCAATAGTGGCATCATTGCTACTGGCAACGCCTCGGCGGAGGGTGTCTGCAGCAGCAGCTTCAGCAGCAGCACAATGCGACGACAAAGGTCGAATGAGCACCCGATGAAGCCAAGACGCAGAGCTCTCATGCTGTGAATCTGGGGCTTCATGAGGGTTTGAATGAACCGACATCGGTTCAGTTACACCTGTTTCCTCGATCTCGTTTTCATCGTCGTCTTCTTCGCCGTCAGTGCCTTCTTCAAACGAGGACGCTGCTTCATCTATGTTATCAGTCGATCGCATCTTCGGAGGGCAAAATACAGGGTGAACAGCGGTGTTTACTGATGGTAAAGGCGCACATCCACCAAAGCCTGCTGCTGATTCATGCACAGCCCAATCGTGATTGAGATGAGTAGTCTCGCTTATCATCAAGTTGTTGATGCCGGCAGATAGACCGAGGGACGAGGCGGACATATTTTCCGTGTTGCTATTTTTCTTGAGGTCTGTGGCCTTGGCTCGAGAATGGTGTACAGGCGCCGTAGTCTGCTTCCCTCCGCTAGTAGGATCTGACTTCAAGAAGAGTTGCCCGAGGGAAGGGACGCTGGAGTAATATTGGTCCCTGGATGGTGCACTTGATTGTCGAGGCCAAGTTTTAGGTCGAGACTGTTGTAAGAGAGCGGCTTTGAGCATGCCACCCACCCATTGCCCACATTCAGTCCACCCACCCACTTCACTGCTAGAGCTGGTATCAAACGACGAAGATTGCTGCACAGCCCTCGTTTGCAAAGAGCTCTGTTTCGGTACTAATCGACGGGCCCGCAGTGATGCTCCTGCTGCAAACGCATCGTGCTTATGCGCGGCGGCGCGCATCTGTTCCACTGCTTTTCCGCATGCAAACAGCCCTGCAGCAAGCGGTTTCAAGCATACGGGCACTACGCCTGGTGCTTGAAGTGACACACTACTGTCCAACGAGCGCCTCACCGCTGACTCAGCGCCGCTCCTTGCGGGTGGTGCACCACTGGTGCTAGTGCTTGCAGCCTGAGTGCGAGGCGTACTTTCTGTTGTCGTCAGAGACAAGAACGTTTCACGGGAAGGATCCAGATATCGGCCTTCGAGGCACCACGCAGAAAGGACCGTGAGGAGCGGGTTGAGGCACTGGATTAATGCCTGGCGCAACCATACGACGCTTGAAACGGCCTCAGGAGGCGGCAGCGGGAGGCTCCGTTGAAGAGCCCCCTCCTGAAAAAAAGATTCTTTGTAGAGATGCACCGTTTCTGCAGCATTCAAAGCGGCCCATACACCATCCACTACCTTGACTGCTCGGCGCACTCGGCTAAGACCATCATCTTCATTTTTATTGTCAGTAGGGCACTGAGCAATATCGGGGAGCAGAGAGTGGCACATGCGCCGCAAGTCTTTGGTACGGCGCGCAGCAGGACCAAGAGCTCCTTCGAGCTGCAGTAAGGTCGACACGCACACAAATTTAAAGTCATTCGAAGTTTGAGCTCCGCTGGCAGTGGGTCTAGCATTAGAAGCAGGAGGAGCAAATGGTGACGAAGTGGAAAATGAAGCTTCACTAGAAGCATTTGATGGTGCCGCCCCCTTGTAAGCCCATGCTTTAGCGGCAGCTGCTCCTTCGCTTCCACGATGACTCAAACTCTGGTAGGAAATGCGCTCGAGCTCCAGGAGTTGTTGGTCTGCGGTAACGACCCACTCTGCTACACAACTGCTCCACGCCCCTAATGTGCCACCCCCTCCACTACCCACTGAAGAAGAAGAAGAAGAAGTAGAAGAAGAAGAAGAAGAAGGAAAGTCATTAAAACTTCTCCTGCTGCCGCCAAGACTGCTGTTGTGGTCGAAGAGTCTGCTCTTGGTTGTAGGAGCTGCTTGAGGAGGAGGCGCTACACTAGCGACCCAATTCGGTAAAAGAGACCGAAGGTAGTGCAAATCTTTGGCATGCTGGGCCCATCGACTCAAGTAAGCCTTCAGCGCTGACGCAGACAGATGCGCTAGCCGAAAGGGCAAACCATGCCCATTGCTCTGGTTCGAGTCTCCTTGTGTTGTCAGCGCATCAAACAACGGCGAGGCACGGCCCTGTAATGCATGCAGCACTGCTCGCACTACTTCTGCTTCCGACACTACCCTGCAAGCAGCTGCATTGTTCTGAAGGTTGCCGCTACCCCACCCTAAATTAGGCCTGTTGTGGTGGTGGCCTTTGTTGCTGTCGCCATCTCCTACATGTAAGTCCACTGTGCTTCCCCCGCCGAAGTTTGAGTCCGTGTCGTCGCCTGCCCACCCACCTGCCTTGTCGCTGACTGCACCACTTGCATCTGCACCGAAGTATGCCAAACTTTGGCGGCTACCAGTAATATCCTCACTGCCAGCGCCCTCTTGTCCTTCCTGGGTCCATCGTGCCAGCATCGGCGGCGCTCCCATGAGAAGAGACGAAAAACTTCGAGCGGCACTGGCTGCTTCAGCACGAGCGCCAAACACTTGAGAAGCTTTTCGCCGGGCAGAAGCTAGCGGATCCTCTTCGGCCACAGAGGCCCACATTACTGGTGGGGGCTGCTCTCGTGAATGTGGCTGTGGCGGCGGAGGTGGCTCTGTGTCTTGTTCGAGTACTTGTTCCTCCTGCTCCTCGACGTCGTGAAGCCCACTTGGAGGCACCCGAGTAATACCGTCCTCTGTTGCCATCATTTCTCTATCGGGTTGAGTACTGAGTGTCTCTCGCTGTACTTGCTCTTCTTCTTCCTCGTGAGCATCAGTGTCTTTCCGAGCGTCATCATCGTCGTCGTCATCTACACTTCCCGCCATGTCCGCGCCCCAATCTCCGAGGGACTCCTGAATCAAGGCTGCCACTGCTGCATCGTCCCGCATGGCTGCTCGCTCTTCTGGTGACTTTTCTAACGTCGCTAGCAAATCAGCGGCTTCCTTATCGGCGCTTGGGTCCGGCAATGGCGGTGCAGCTTGAAGCTCTTCAAAGAGGGCAAAATGGCGCCCATCGCTCGTAGGCGCACGCGCAAGGCCAAGCACAAGCGCTAAAGCTTTATGAGGCTCGGCTAGGCGACCATCAGAGAGGGTAGCTGCCAATGCACTTCGGAAACGTTCTCCTCTACGCGGATGACCAGCAATCTAAGATTCCATACCCATAGAGGGAAGAGGACGCACGACAAAAGTGAGCTATGCGAATCAAAGCTAACGCTTGCATTCAAATTGGCAACAATAGCATACTAAGCAATGTAGACTTTTATGTTCCCTCACCTCTAATTTCTCTGCTAAGCCCTCTGCATCTTCTTGTACACGATCGAGCTCAACATCCCGGAAGCGCCCCGTGTTGGAAGCGTGGCCCAATGCAAACTGCAATGCAACTTGATGCTCGGTGCTAGCTGGATCACCAATTCCATCAGGTAAGCCTGGCATCTCCTCGAGAAGTCGCGTGAAAAGCTTGACCCGCTCTCCATGCTGGGCCAACGCAAAATCGGAGGCAGCCATTTTTTGAAAGTTTCTCTTGATTACGAGGAGGGTTTAAGTGCAGACTCTCCAAGGACGATTTTTATTTTTTTTTGTTCTTAGTTGCGGACTTGCATAGACATTCCCAGCCGGCTTTCTTTCAGGATTTCTACTTACATGCCCGGTCTTCTGAGCCCACGGACATTCCGCGGCCCCTACCTCTGCACAGCTTTCTTCTTCTTTTTCTTTTTCCTTCCATCACCCTCCAGCCAGCAACCAAGAAAACCCACGAGGCTGCTGGGTTTTTCTTAGGTTTTCCTGTAGCGTTATTAGTAATCACCGGATCTTCTGCTGAGCCGAAGTGGGTAAAAAACCGGAAAACCCGCGGTTTTCTCGGTTACTGCCTCCAGCTGCCAGATAGTAGGATCGCGGCCTCGCGGAATCCGAAACTATAACTCAACCTGCATGCTAAAGGCTGACTGAGTCTGCCATAAACTCAGACTCAGGCACGTGGCTCGAACTCATTAGCTTCGGTTTTTTTTACTACGTGCTTATAACTTATCACTAACATTCCTACGGGAATTCCTATTTAGTCTAGTCTAGTCTAGTTAATACTCTCCCAAAAACAAAGAAAGACAAGTACACAGCAGTCACAGAGGCACATAAAGAATGCACTTGAGCTGCAAATGCGCTAGCGAATTCGCTCCAGAAGGCCA
>Ga0307931_1002865_pt1 | contig 10808 bp, 18 predicted proteins | sample OrgLakmetageno47_FD_201816 | JGI IMG/M metagenome (GOLD analysis project Ga0307931, IMG submission 201816) | Saline water microbial communities from Organic Lake, Antarctica - #47 | ecosystem: Environmental > Aquatic > Non-marine Saline and Alkaline > Saline | place: Antarctica: Organic Lake... | reverse complement strand
CTGTGCAGGCAGCAGCTTGATGACGAAATGAAAAATGAGATTCAACACAGACTGACAACATCAACCCACAACACATTTCAACACATCAACACGTCAACACCAAACAAGGGAGAACGGGGACGGAACGACGGAACTCCCCCCTTCAGTAGGATTCTGGATTGACTTTGGAGTTTGGAGTTTGGAGCTGCCGCAGTGTCGGTGTTTGAGGTCCTTTCTTTCCTCCTTTTGCGTGCGTGGATCCAGACAATAGACTCCGTGCACTTCTACTTCTGTATCTAAAGCTCACGAAGAAATGTCTGAGACTTTACCTCTTCTCGAAGAGCTGCTGTGTGGACTGTATACGTTTGATGGAGTTTTGATCAACCCGCCTAGCCCTGAACGTGTCATCTATCATCGTAATGGCGTCGTCCTACATGGCATAGAGGGTGCACTCGTGGTGTCTTCTGTGCGACTACTGTTCATCCCGGGCTTCAATGACGTCAACAAACTGGCCTCCGAAACAGCCGGATCGGCGGAAAGTGGAAAGGCTCTTTCTGAGGTGGCAGACATGTTTAAAGCCAAAAACTTGGGCAATGCTGATGAAATCGAGACAGCCTTGAAAAACATCGACACCGATGGCAGCGGCACGCTCGATGCCGATGAGCTCAAGGCTTTTTCTTGAAGGAACTCAAGCCCAAACTTACTAGCAGGCCCGCAGCAATTGTGTCATTTTCACATGGTAGCATTGTATCGGTAGCATCATTTGCGGCCGTCTCCTCTACTTCATTGGATACGGATGACAATCCTCACCCGCTTTCATTTTCGAGTGATGTACTGCAGGCGTCCGTTGTGTCGTTTAATACTACACGCGCTTACGGAGTAAGCCACACTGTATACACAATTGAGGTGAAATCTTTAGCTAATTCTGAAACTTGGACCGTAGAGCGGCGCTATTCTGAGTTTGACCATCTGCGCACCGACATTCAAGCTCAGACATCGAGCTCGTTGCCCAACCTGCCCCCTAAAAGCTACCTGAAGCCAGTGGCCCTTGAGGGTCGCCGAGTTGGCCTTGATACCTTTTTGGCCAAGCTTCTTGCGACAGAAGGTGCGCGAGGTGAACCACTCGCTGAATTCCTTGGTGCGACCGCTCTACTGCGAGCAGCAGCAGAAACCGAGGAAGCGGAGGAGGAAAAAGTCAATGCCCTGATGCCAGACCAGCGTGTGGCGGCTGCCTTCCTCGCGCACGCTCAACCCAATGACAGTTCCAAGAAAGGGACACAACTAATGCTTTTGACCAAGATTGGCACTTGTTTTATCTTTCGTGTTCCCGATGCGGAAACGCCTGCTGCAGAATGGTGCTCTGCCCTCAGTACTTATCACTCCGAGTGCATCAAAGACACTTTCTCACCCGAGCCAGCACTGTTTCCAGCGCGAAGTGCAAACTGGCTGGCTGGTGAAGATTCAATGCGCGCTGAGTACGACCGCATGGGAGCCTTCGCAACTGGCTCGAAATGGCGCCCTTTTGACAACGGCGACTACACTTTTTCGCCGACTTACCCGTCCGTGTTTGCGGTAACATTTTTATTACCATGTTGAGGAATGTGTCTGTGCACATGTGTTTCCGATGATCGAAAGAATGCCTGCATTTGCATTCGTAGGTGCCGATGGGTGCAGGCGATGATATCATTGAAGGGTCTGCAAAGCAGCGGTCGAAGCGCCGGGTCCCTGCGCTCACGTGGCTGCACAACAACGGCACTCCGCTCTGCCGAAGCAGCCAACCTCTTGCAGGACTCAAAGGTCTTAACGAGAACAAGCTCAAGTACCCTCTTCTCGATGCCATCCAGGATACAGTAGAAGGCTCTACACTTCTCATTGTGGACGCCAGACCAAAATTGAACGCCAGAGCCAACGCGGTAAAGTTGATGCGTAATACTTGTGCATTCGACATTTGTGCGCATTTTCTTCTTTGACTCGGGAATTATGGATGCAGGTGGCTGGCAAGGGCTTTGAAGACTGCAGCGACATTCAAGTAACAAATGTGTACATGGAAACGCTCGTTTTAGCATTAAATTTTTTTTTTAAGTATTCAATGTTTCGGTGCCCCTTCTGTCTGTTCATAGGGCCCAAGTCAAATATTCTTCTGCGACATCGCCAATATTCACGCCATGCGAAAGTCGCTAGCTCTGTTCGCGGCTGCTTGTCAAGTTGGAAATGATTCGTTCTATGAAAAAATAGCCGCTAGTGGCTGGTTAAAGCACGTCAAAATGGTGCGAATTCACAGTTAGTTTGGATTTACTCATTTTACCATTACGCAGCAACATATTCAGCGTGCAAACAACATTTTCTTTCTTAGGTGTTGCGAGGCGCCAACGAAATGGTCGATGCACTGGAGCAAAAGATGCCCGTTCTTGTGCACTGCAGGTCAGCAATTGTTGTTACTCCATACAGATGTTACTTTTGCCTATTTCATGCAACACCCTTTCTCGTTGGCCTGTGTATACTTTTTGTTGTAGTGACGGTTGGGACAGAACATCGCAGCTATCTGCCATGGCGCAGCTTTTACTTGACCCGCACTACCGCACGATCAGCGGCTTTATCGCACTGATCGAGAAAGACTTTTGCAGCTTTGGGCACATGTTTGCAAAGCGGAGCAATCCTAGCAGCAGCGAGTACTCGCCAATTTTCCTTCAATATCTAGACTGTAGCTGGCAAGTGTTGCGCCAATTTCCTAACGCTTTTGAGTTCAACGCCAAGTTTCTGTTGGCAATCGCGGAAGGTCATCAGTCGAGCTGGAGTGCAACCTTCAAAGGAGATTGTGAGTCGGACCGCAAGGACGTCACTGGCCCATGCCTCTGGCAACTCATTGACTTGGAAGCATGCCGCAACGCTGCCCATATACCTGCGGCACCGGGGTCTCCTCCTTTACGGCCCAAAGTCGCCATGCAAGCCATTCACCTTTGGTCTGACCTCTACTTCCTTCACAGCCCATTGGTTTAAAAGCACTTTTAAATACGAGCTGGACAAAATACCGACTTCTTGCTACTCGTATTCTATTTCAATAAAAATTATGTGTTGGTATAACGAAAAACGAATTTAATGAGAAATAAATCCAGATAGCCTAGGCTAAGAAGGCGTAGATCTAAATCCGCTCTTCTGCTTTTTCTGCCGCCCCTTTATTTTTTTTTGCGACTAATCCGAAGCTGGATTGGCAGGGATCGCAGATCGGATCGGCATAACTCCACAGTACAACTAATTGAGTTCTAGTTCTTATTGTTATTGTTATTATTCGCAATTCCAACGGGAGCACGCAAGGATAACTAGGCAATCCCCTTGAAAGACCAAGCCGGCCACTTCTTTTTCGAGCTATGGATAAATTTCAAATGCCAAATCAGTTGTGGTCCAGCAGAGTGGTATTGCGCTTCACGGTGGTTGCCGACGCCGCACTTTTCACGAACCCGCCAATGTTGGTGCGTTGGCGCACGACGTTGTGGTCCCAGCCGCTCGGGGGGTGGTTTCGAGGCTGATTGCGCAAGCCCAACGCCATTTCTTGGCGCAGCAGCCGCACGTTAGACGTTAAGCTGGGCGAATTGCCGTCTTCAATGTCGCAAATTTGATAAGCTCGCGTGGAGAGGAACTTGTTGGTACGCTGAAAGGAGAGGCAACAGGTGGTCAAATTGAGTGAGAAAAGTAAAAGGTGGTTATACTCATGACTGCGTGGTGAGATCATGCGCAAGAAGCGAGTAAAACAATCGAGCAGCAGCAATCAATCATACTCGTTCATATTTTAGAATATCACCTGCGCAATTTCCATGGGCACCAAGCCAGCATCTTTCTGAAACATCGTAGGAGGCGCCACGTCAGCAGACACTTTAAAACTTTTCTTCACTTTTCTGGCACTACTGCTCTGGTTGTTGTTGATCCCTCCTGCTGCAGCGGAGCTCTTGGGCGCTTTCGTGGTTCGAATCGCGGGAAAGACAACTTTGTTGCGCTGAACGCACTCGTCTCGGTAGGCCATCAACCGCGCCTGAAACAAAAGGACAGTCAATTCACAGTAAAAAGACACGCGAAAAGCTTCAGATTAAGAGCTAGCTTGAATTTCTCGCTATAAAACCTCTCTTAGAAAAGCCTTGAAGCACATGGTCGGCTTCTTTCTCGCCCACTACAAGTGCCTCTGACGAGCGCACCACACTCCGCCGATAACCCTTCCTCTCGTTTTCTTGTTCTTCTAGGCGCCTACAACTAGACTTCAAGGCTCTACCTGACACTGATGAAAGTTGAGGAGTCCTTGCTCGTCCCGAGGTAATCCGTCAAAGAGTGCGCGGAGCTCGGGGGGAGTGATTTGTTGCATAAGTGCTTTCCCTTTCGCGCACTTGAGCTTCGCGTCAGCTTGCGACAACAGAGCCTGTGCTTCATCTTCGCTCAAGCTGGATGAGGATTTGCCATGCGGCATGTAAACCTGATAGTAAAGCCATGACACACGCAACACACTTCGCATGAAAGATCGACATCACAAATGTACGCTTAGTGTATGACTTTGTTTTCCTTGCAGCCTCCTTAGCCTTTTTAAGAAACGTATTGCCACCCGAGACGAAGAATGCAATCGAAATAAGCGCGGCAAACCTTTGAGCCGAAAACTAGAAATTACATTGAACTAACACAAACCTGTAAGATGTCTTCTCGTTCGAATTGGCGGCACATGGTATCAAGCTCCCAGCGCTGCAAAATGTGGCTGCCCTTGTGCCCGCTGCGGAGCTGGCCGTCAGTGTCAAGTGGGCCATAGAACCCAAAGGCTAGCAAGCGGCCAGTGGACATGGCGTGCTGCAACTCCGCTGGAAACACAAACTTGCACAGGGCGTCGAGGTCTACGAGTTGCGCGCGCCGGGTTGCGGCTGCTACCGACCCAAGCAACTCTGAAGGCCTCATGCCACCGTGCAACGACAGCTTTGGCCGCTCTGGCTCTTCCCCAACTTGCTCTGTACTATCATTAGCTGCTGCACTCTGTGTGGCGAAATAGTCTACGGATCCACTGCTAGACCTGAACGAGTGCTGCGTGCCTTGGCCGCGGCTCCCCGACTCGGGGCGTGACTGTAACATTTGTTACGGTGTTTTACAACAACTTCGTCGAAGGAGAGGAATTCTTGCGCCAATAATTGAAACGCTCCTTCACTTTGAGCGCACGATAATGGTGTAGTCGCTGCCTTGACTACTAAGGTTTCCTAAGAGGAATAGCATTCACGAATGAAATTAGCGCTCAGTGTCGTGCTGAAATGGAAACAGGAAACGTAAGCTTCACGTCGCCTGGATCTTAAACGGATAAAAAATGTTTCAAGACCTGTGTGATCTTCTGCGATGCGGTTGCGGTAAGAATTGAGAATAGAGGCTTAGTAATAGCCCACTAATCCAGATCAGCGCGAGGTGGCTCGAGGTAGCAAGCTATTGGAGCTTCTTGTTGGCCGATGCGAGATTGGTCGTCTTCTGCTGCCCGAGCGCACGATTATGATGTCTGCGTAGTTGGACTAGGTGGGCACGGTAGCGCGATTGCAGCGCATCTGGCGCAACGAGGCGCCAAAGTGATCGGGCTTGATAAATTTGGCCCAGTGCATGACCAGGTAATGGTTTCGAGTTTATCTGTAATAAATCTACTAGCTCCCAAGTTGATTCGGATGAGATTGCGCTCTACGAAGCAAAGAACCGCTACCAAACAGTACAATGCCAAAATACTGGTATATCCTCTGCTCAGAACATGGGTTGAGTCTTCAGAGGTTGGCATAGGTTCAAGTCACTCATTGTTGAAAACCAAGACAGCCGCTACCAAAGTATAGCTATTTCCGTCTACTCGTCCTTTACCGCTTTAAATGTATTCCACATGGCGGTGCATGTTCAGGGATCTAGCCATGGACGTTCACGCATCTTTCGCACAGCCTACTTTGAAGATCCTCGATACGTGCCCCTTTTGAAACGCGCCCTTGTACTCTGGAAGGTAATATGTCAAATTATATGAATCAAAGCCGTGAGAGGCGAGCTGCTGCCGTTGTTCATGGCCATCTTGCGGTGCTTCGTACGTAATTATTTCGTGGATAAGGCTCGCATATATGTACTAATACTGGTACATGCTCACAGTATACCCTCATATCTTGCTGAATTGTTCTGACACTCAGGCCCTACGAGACAAGGAACGGAATGTAGACAAAACTATAGAAACCTTTGCTGACGACGACCTTAAAGCCACGGCTATTGCAGCTCCAGGCGAAGAGCTCATCAAAATGACCGGGGTGCGACATTGTCTCTATTTCTGGTGCAAATGTGTAGCCTGAGTTATAAACCTCTCATTGCTAAGCGCGTACAGACGGATGTAACCACTTATGTATAGGTCATGCTCCAAATCATTCTACTTCTGTGCAAGCTTTCTTGTTGCCCTTTTTGAAACCTCTTTTGCACTTCTTTCCGTCTGTGTAATTCTGTGCATGTTTTTAAAAAAGGGTTTGATGATTGGACCGAAAGACGAGCTTGAAACTGGCACTGGCGTCTTGGGCGGCACCATGGCCAGTATTCTGCAGCATAATTTGAGGCACGAAGTGTTAGACCCACCAGAAGTCTCCAAAAGATGGCCGGGCGCTTTTAACTTGGATCCAGGGGAAGCAGCACTCTTCGAAACCGTAAGTTGTGCACATGTATATATTGAAGTTGCCCCTGGAGCACTCATCTCGTCAGATCAAAGTAGTGGCGGTAAGGTATTCCGTTAACGATGTTGGTCCAGCTATCTCGAGATGACGAGACATGTGCTCTTCTCGCGTCATTTAATTTCTGTGTGAATGCTTGCTCTCGGCTTCAGGACGCAGCAGTGCTGGTGCCCGAACTCTGCATTGCAGCTCACCTTCGAGTCGCAAAACAGCACGGGGCTGAATTGCGGTTCAATGAACCACTAGCGACATGGACAGAGCTCACTAAGCAGATTACCAGCGAAGAAGGAGGTAGCTTAGGCGATGAGAAAGGCGGTGAGAATGGAGAAGGCGGGTTTGAAGTCGTGACGTCGTCGGGCCACCGTTTTACATGTGCCCAACTGGTGCTGAGCGTGGGCGCGTGGGCGTCGTCGGTGTGGGCGGAGCAAGCACTGCCGGAGGTACAAATTGGCACTTTTGAAAAGAAGGAGTTTTTTTGCTGTGCTGCTGCTCTCTTGACTGCCTCTTTCTGCTACTTTCTTTCTGTCTGCATGTAACCAATTCGCGGTCTCATTTTCCCTTTGTATTTCGCTCATTTCGCACGGAACAAGGTCCCCATCTCCATTGAGCGGCGCGTGCTTCATTGGTTCAATCCTGATGTTCAGGAGCCTGCTGTTCTAGGTTCCATACCAACTACGAGTTTTGCAGCCGCTGTTTCAAGTGAAGACACTAATACTCATGCTGCTGCCGACGCAGCTGCAGTTTCGGCAAAGGAAGCAACAGATGCATCAGCGGCTGTCTCCACCGAGAACGGTGTCTATGACAATGTGCCCATTTTCGTGTGGGAGCCAAAAGGCGGAGTCGAATTTTATGGCTTTCCCACGCAGAATTCTGGGACTTGCTCCTCTTCATCGACCTCTTCATCTTCTTGCAGTGAAGGAGAAGCAGCCCCCCAAAGGGTGTTAAGTGGCGTCAAAGTAGCGATGCACGGCGGCCGCGGGGTAATTCCTGGCGCTCAGCTGAATCAACCCGAAGACCTTCGCAGCGCTCCTCGACCATCATCGCCAACGCCTTCGACATCGGCGTCAGCTCCTAGCTCTACAGAAGAAGATAGAGATAAGTTCGATGAAAGCAAGCCCTACATAAACGACAAGAGTTACGCAGGGCCGGTCGCGTCTGACGCTGAAATTGCCGCGTTTCGAGCGGCGCTGTCGGACAAACTGCCACTTCTCGCAGCTGCTCAACACGTCGCCAGCGTGGTTTGCATGTACACTTTTACGCCGAACCAGCACTTTCTGATCGATTGGCACCCGAAGCATTCCGGCAGCCTCTTGCTGGTGTCTCCGTGCTCTGGCCACGGTGCGTGATGCTCTTCCGCCGTATGTACTGTTTTTTTCTTTCCTGAATGCTCCCTCGTATTCTCCTAATGTAGCAATCACACTTCCATTTCTTTGAATCGAGGTTTTAGGACTTCAACCTGAGTATTCGAACATTCCAGAGTACGTGGCGATAGAGCACTTTCAACAGTTCTTTGTTTGATCTCCTTTTTGCAGGTTTCAAATTTTGCTCGGTCGTTGGAGAAGCGTGCGCGTCGTTGCTGCAAACAGGCGAGTGTTACCAGGACCTCGGCCTCTTTAGCATCAAAGAACACATTCAAAACTGCGCTTCGAAAGCGAATGCATGAGACCCAAGAGTAAACATGATTTTGCTGTGCAGTGCCGTAGAAGTGTCTATTAGAAATCAAAGTTTTGGGCCTGTCTTTCATCGTTTTGCGCGTAATTGGTTGGATAAAATTATGCTGACTCGCTTGGTATGAGCTATAAACCTTGCTATACTTCAGGATAGAAAATCTTTGGATACTCCCTACTCCCACGCAAGTCTATAATGCGCTTAACGCTTATTGAGGTGCTTTGTTACGAGTTGGAATTGGAATATTGGAACAGTATTATACAATCGAATTATCAATTATGTAATATTCTCCTGAAGGCGCAGTTCCCAACTCGTTACCGCTATCTCCAAATCCTCATAATACCTTCCTAGCTGTCTCATCGAGGCCAGTTTTCACGTACATATACATGGTTTACTGATTTATAATAAGAAGTACCAGGAATACGGACATGGCGATAAGTGACCCACTTAGCTGTGGTTCGCAAATAAGATCAGATTAAATTATACTCCCCAATTGCAAAGAAACGACAACAAATAGCATAAAGCTACGTTTTGATGAATCCTCCAGAACAAGTCTAACTGGGCTGAGTGTCCGGAATGAGGTTTCTAACAGAGCACCGAATCGGTGCACACATGTGCCCCTACTAAGTCGAAAGCAATCATACCACTGGCGCATCATTGGCCTTGGCGTCCGAAGCATGGAGATCATGCAGCCAGAGTCGAAGGGTGTGTGGAGGCAGCAGCCCTTCACGGAGGCTCGCTAGCTTGGCGTGCGCCGGCAGATGCTTGAAGCCCCACACTTCACATGGCCACAACTCACCGTCTGGGGGTAGGAAAAGAAGAAAGGATAAAAGTGTAGCGATGCGTCAATGAAAAGTTGTGAGGCCAATAAACGAAAAATAAAGAAGCCCACACGGTGGTCAATGGCAATGAATGTAAGGTCTATAGAGAGATTGAAGGAACAGTACGGAAAAAATAGATTGAATGAGAACAGAAAGAAAGGCCAACCTGGGCTTTTTGTCACAGCCGCAGTACTGTCCGTAAAGGGTGAAGCCATATCCCATTCCGTAGTACAATAATTGAAACTCAACGTTTCACCCTGCGGAGGAGGCGACGGAAGACATGGAGGTGAGGTATACTCGTACTGTAGTAGTAGTACAGCTGGAGGTGTTAAGACGAAAGAAACAACACGAAAACGATGTGAACTCAATGCATTCAACACATTCATAATTTAATGAAATAATTTTATTGATGAATGATAGCCTCCTGCGTTCTGGTGCCACGAGATCTCTGAACTCTCAACTGCCGTAGTTATAAGCCTAGCTGTGGCGGCGGCGTCGCGTGTGTGCTTGTTCCCTCTAAGAACTTGAGTGTATACCACATTCGTGCGTTACCTCTGCAATGTCGCGGCGCGCCACGAAGTCAATCGGATGAGAGCTGAATTCATGGATCCGCACAACGAGGTTTGGGTTGAAGCTGTGGCTCAAAAATCGCCCTTCGCCGCATATATTGACGTGGCCATTTTCGCTCACCTTCGTGAATATATACGCGCAAACACAGAGATATGATGATGAAATGAACACCAATTCGCTGGCACAGAAACACTCGACTCCTTCATCATTTCAAGGTTAAATTGATTCAAAGGTTTACTCATGTATTACTTCTACCTGCACTGAGTGCATCGTAGGTTTTGAAAGCACCTCGCCTGATTCTTGGAAGCATATCTGAACAAGCATCAGGTGCATAGTGTGCACATGTCAAATATAATGAGCACATGCTTTCTTGGACCATATTTCTCAATGTTATGATGTATCTAGATATTCCTAATCATTTGAGGAAGCTGTACACGTTAAAAATGATGCTAGTTTCGACTGACCTCGCCAGCCTTCAAGGCTCGGCTCGCGATGGGCTTGACGCCGCAAAGGCCCTGCACGCGGCCTGGCTGCTCAGGATCGCCAACCAAATCGTGCAAGGGTGCGCTGATCATAGGGCGCGCACTGAATTTTTTCACCGAGCCTGCGTGTTCAGCCGACGTCCACGCGGCTGTTGAGAATGAGGATGCGCCAGTGCTTAATTGCGTGCTGAAAAACAGTTGAGGTCGCGCAGCGACTGGCACGAGGCATATACGGCGGAAGCAGGAGGGGAGACGAGAAGACATCGACTGCGAATTGTTGAAACGCGGAAGTTCTTATGCTATTAAGTACGACTGCAGCGAGCTAGGCCAAGGCCGATTCAAATAATGTTGTTGCTTCGAGAGCAAATAAAGATGTACTCCTCTAGGATTATTTGGGTCATTTGAGTGTCGTATTTCGAATGAAGAAGATGACTCGGAGCTGGAAATGCGTGCAGCAGAAGAATTCTGAGTTCTCCAAAATTGGCCAGACACGATTGACTCCACCGAAACTCCGGAGATGGAGAGGCAATATCAGACGCGCTTGGTGCATAACTAAAGTCGTAGTGAAGTCCTGAGTGAACTGCTCACCATGAAACCGTGAAGTGTAG
>Ga0307931_1002857_pt1 | contig 10826 bp, 9 predicted proteins | sample OrgLakmetageno47_FD_201816 | JGI IMG/M metagenome (GOLD analysis project Ga0307931, IMG submission 201816) | Saline water microbial communities from Organic Lake, Antarctica - #47 | ecosystem: Environmental > Aquatic > Non-marine Saline and Alkaline > Saline | place: Antarctica: Organic Lake... | reverse complement strand
GGGCTACTTGGTCGAAAGCGGGCCTCTTGTATTTTGGACCATTACTGCCAAAGCCAGTGATACTGCAGGTGATAATTTTAGGACTAATATTACTCAAGGTTTGATAGTCAATACCAAGTCGCTCTGGTACACCCGCGCCAAAGTTATTAACAACAACATCCGACTCTTTGACTAATTCATAAAAAACTTGTTTGCCTGCCACACTTTTTAAATCTATACAGATACTTTGTTTGTTGCGATTTAGTGTTAGGTAATATGCCCCCATACCGTCAAGAGAATTTTTGGGGTCGGTTGATAATAATTTTCGTGTACCTTCGCCCTGTAAAGGCTCAACCTTTATTGTTTCTGCACCTAAATCTGCAAGTATCATCGCGCAGTATGGACCAGACAGCATATGCGTTAAATCAATAACACGTATCCCAGCAAGTGGTTTGTTCATTATTTTCTCCAATTCAAACATTACTTTGGACGTGAGGCTTGAGGTGATTAGTCACACTTCAAGCCCGATCCAACTATAGCTTAGAAGTTATAAGTAAATTCAACGCCGTACTCTGCGCGGGCAGAAGGATGAAGAAAAGAACCACCGAATTCAGGTGCAGGAATAACTTCTTGTAGATATTGCTCATCAGTAATGTTTTTGCCATAAATTGCTAGCGTCCAAGTTTCAGCTTCGAGGGCAATACGTGCATTTAATGTATAAAATGCATCACGTGCCGCATTATCAAAGTTTTGTGGATGTGGACCCGGTGGAACGCCTCCGCCAAGTGTCCCAAAAAAGTCCCAAATAGTGGGCGTTTGTTCGCCTTGTAGTGTGTGGAAAAACGTTTCTCCAGTGTATTGATAATCAACTCTTGTAGTTAACCAATAATCTTCAGTGACAGGTTGCTCATAACTGAAACCCAAGGTGTAAGTAGTATCAGGGGATTGTGGAGCCTTGTTACCAACAGTCACAGGACGATTCCGGTTTTCCTTTATCTCTGAATCAAGCAGACCTACGCCACCAAATACTTTAAACGTGTCTGTAATCTCAGCAGTAAAATCCAGTTCAAAGCCTTGAATTGCAAGTTCGTCGATTGTGGTAACCGCTCTCAATAATCCAAATGGGCCAGCAAAAAATTCAAAAAATTGATTATCTTTAACCGTGGTTTTAAATATAGCGCCGTTAAGTCGGACTTTGCCATCCATCAATTTCGACTTCAGACCGAATTCAATATTGGTGGTTACTTCTTTTGAATAATCATCGGTCACTAACAATTTAGCGTCCACTGCATCGCCGGGTGTGCCTGCACCCGAGCTATTAAACCAAAAATCGAGAGTCGCTTGTGTGCCTACAGAGTTAAATCCGCCACTCCTGAAACCAACGCCATAACTTGCATAAGAATTAACATTATCTGTTAGTTCATAGCTCAGAGTTACTTTAGGTTGAAAATGCGAAAACGATCGGCTTCTATCTGGTATTCCATTTGGATTCGCATTAAATGCTGGGTTTATTGGCCCTATTGTATTTATGTTAAGTCCTGAAGATGACACGTTTGGAACATTATTGGATACCGTTCTTTCTTCATTGTCATAACGCAAAGCGACGGCTAATTCCATTTTATCTGAGACGTTATATTCAATTTGACCAAAGGCAGAAATAACCGACGTGTCAAAGGTATCGTTGAACAGTAAGTCGGTTGGGTTTGGCCCTGTTGGGGGAACATATGGTTGGCGAAGGAAGCCTTGACCTTGATCTGCACCATAGGCAACCACAACATCACGTTCAATTTCGGCGAAGTAGACACCCGCTATCCAACGCATATCGGCGTCATCATCATCAGATGTGATTCTCAACTCTCCGCTGAAATCTTTTTGACTACGCTCTTGATACTGAAAGCCGTCACAAGAAGTTGGCGTATATGGACCATAAACACCGGTAAATTCTACGCCAGGAGGAAATACGCCAAATGGGGCAAAAAAATCACCAAATAAATCTGATCGATTCGCACCACCTAAAGCTGCGGGTGTATTGTTCAACGTTGCACGATCGGTTTGGCATTGTGGTGTTAATTCATATCCATAAAAGGAGGCACTTGTGCCGTCAGATAATAAGTATTCTTCTAAATCATTATAGGCGAGCACGCCGGTAATGTCATAGCCATCTAAGTCCCAATCCGCTTTAACCGAAAACTCGGTACTGTCTTGTTTATTTTCGCCAGGGACGTTGAAAGCGAATATAAAATCGTGGTCATTTACATCTGCATTGTAAGCAGGTTGATTAAACGCATTTACAAAAGAGGGTAATGCAAACACGGCATTAAAGTTAATCGCGCCGCCTTCGACTTTGGACATGCCTGCACGAATATCCAAAGTGAGTTGATCTGACACATCCCACATCAATCGACCTTTAATCGTCGTGTCTTCTAAGAAATCGACCACATCATCTTGGCCTGTTAGTACATTTTCGTAATGTCCGTCCATGCTATTGTAGCTTGCGGTCAATCTGCCGCGCATAGTGTCATTAAGCGGGCCACTCATAATACCATTAATGCGCTGGATACCGGCATTACCAGTACCTACTTTAACTTTACCTTCAAACTCTTCACTAGGTAGTGTTGTGGTTACCAAAATAGCACCCGCAACAGCGTTGCGGCCATAGAGCGCGCCTTGCGGACCCTTGAGTATTTCAATTTGTGCTATATCGAGGAGCTCTTCATTGAATCCATTTGGATTGGTCATTAAAACGCCATCCACGACGTAAGCAAAGGTAGATTCAGCATCGCGAGTAGAAACAATACCGCGAATGTTTACTTGGGTATCTCCGACGTTCGCCGTGTCGACAATATTGACATTCGGCACGAGTGAAATGAAGTCACCTGGGCGTTCAATACCGGCAGTTTCGATATCTCTAGCGGACAAAGCGCTGACTGCGATCGGAACATCTTGCAGACTTTCGGGTCGTTTGCGTGAAATACTAATGACCTCTACGCTGTCTTCTCTTTCCGAAGCTTGCGATTCCTGTGCAAGCGCGCTGCTCGCGACTGCACATGAACCAGCTAACATGGATAAAGCTACGGCGCTTCCAATTTTGCTTTGGGTAAATCTACGCATTTTGTTGTCCCCTTTTTTTATTTTCATGAATGAGTTTTAATCGTCGCCATAAAGTGGTTTGACTTATTCCGAGGAACTGCGCGACGAGCTCTTTGTTCCCGTTAAATTTATCCATTGCCTGTACAACTAATTGATGTTCATTTTTAGCCAGCGCGCCTTTATTCTCAATCTCTGGATTGATAAACAATTCAGGCGCTAGTTCGTGCAATAATTGTATTATTTTTTTGCTGTCTATTTTTGGGTAAACAGAACAATAAACCAGCAAACGCTCTACAATATTTTCCAGCTCTCTGACGTTGCCAGGCCAGTCATAGGTCTCAAAAATGCTGCTTAAATGGAAGGCAATGCTGTCTAGCGTTTCTACCGTCAGTTTACCGAAGTTAAGTGCACTTAATTTTGATTTAGTGATGTTTGCAATATCTTCTTTACGCTCCTTAAGTGAAGGAACGTTAATACTCAATACATTAAGCCGATAATATAAGTCGTCCCTAAATAATCCACTTTTGACTTGTTCCGCTAGTGGTCGATTGGTCGCAGCAATGATTTTTAGATTTACTTTAAATTCCTTATGAGAACCAATTGGGCGATACGATTTCTCTTGAATTACACGCAACAATTTGGCCTGTTGAGGAAGGCTTAGTTCGCCGACTTCATCTAAAAATAATACGCCATTTTCGGCCTCATAAAGAAGACCATGTTTACCACCGCGTTTTGACCCTGTAAATGAACCTTCTACATAACCAAATAATTCACCTTCGAATAACTCACTAGGCATAGCAGCACAGTTAATTGCAACGAATTGACCATCCGAAAATTGACTCTTTTGATGAATACGTTTCGCAATCATTTCTTTGCCAGTACCAGATTCGCCAATGATCAAAACATGGCTTGGAGAGTGAGCATATAAATCGGTTCGCTCGATCAAGTCACTCATGATTTTTGATTCGTAAACTAAGGGTTGTGCTGCTTTAAATTGCTTTGGAATTGAAGGAATATTAGGTGTCTGCGCGTAAAACTGATATATATCAAACTTGTGATCAGCCATTTCGATAGTGTCTTTATGAAACCACCAATCAGTTTGTTTTAATCTGCATTTACCATCCGAAACATCGGTGAATTGACTACTTTGAAGTAGATCTAGGATTTGTTGCTTATTGACAGAGTCAATGCTGAATTCATCGTTTGCAGCTGCATTTGAGGTCAGCATGTCGGTGTAGTTGTCTACGACTAAGATTGGTGTTTTTGAGTCTTCATTAAGCCAACGATGTATTGCTTTTGAATGAACTTGTTCTTTTTGCTTACGACCGATCTCAATAGCTTCTTTTAAGATGGTTTTGCATGATTCCTTTGAATAAATCAAAAATGATTTTATATTGTTTTGAGAAGCCAATCCACAAACTAAGCTAGCCCCGACCACGACATTATTGGAAGACAGTTTCGATAGTTGATAAATTTGCTTAGCTTCTTCCGCTGTTTCATATTTGCTGTGTTTTATATTGATAGAGGTGTTTTGATTAAGCAGTTCAACAAGGCTACTGTAGTCATCAAAGGTGATAACGTGCACATCTTTGTTAACAGTTGACGCTTTTAAAACAGCACAAATAATGTCAGATTCAGTAACAGGAATCGATAGTACCGGAACATTCAGTGCTGTTTTTAAATAAGCAGCATTACTTCCTGCGCTTATAACCACATCAGGACTAAACAAACTCACGTGTTTGTTGGCTTCGTCAATGGTACCGACAATAGCGTCTATTATTCGACATTCAGCATGATCTTCCATACCAGTCAATACACTACTCAGTAGCTGACTAAATTCTTTATGCCCAAATATTAAAATACGTACTTTGCTAGTTTGATACATTACTGGTGTAAAACCTCATAAAATATATTAACGTTCCATTTACAAGTTTTATTAAAGCATGGTTCATGCCAAATAAATAAAAAATATAAAGTACTTATTAATCATATATTTAAATATTTAGCAAAGTGGGTTTCTATGCGAATTAATTCAATTTGAAATATAATCTTTCAAATTGAATTAATTTTAGGTGTTTCTGTCAATTGTAAAATTACGCCAAATTGCTCAAAAGGTGATATATCGCAAATTGGCCAGTCATCTACGCCTTTTCTTTTTTCGTTGTAAGATAATTCGAGTTCTTGAAGTGTTTTATCAATAGAATGAGTGGCAAATGAGATTAGAAAAATGCCTTCTCCTTTGTTTGCTAAAATATCAGCTACCACCCCCTCATTAGTAATAGCTTGTACTAACACTAATAAACTTTGTCCTATCTCAAATCTCGCTGTTGTGACATTTCTTTCGGGCAGCGTTTCAACAATTGGTTGCTGTCCTAAAAGTTTTTTAAAATAAAGAATAGACGCGTCTAAATCAGCCACTACAAAATTAATATGATGAATATGAGTTAGCAAAACCAAGCTCCTGTTTGAGTTTACGTAATGATAATCGTAATTTACAGCTTACTTTTTTAGCTTGCATGTGACTACCAATGATTTACCGCGCAATTTTGCTGTAATATAAGAAAGGATTATTTCAGCGCGTGAAAAATATAAGCCCCTTGAGATCAGTAAACAACAACGCTAGTCGCTGTTTATGAGGATTAGCCCCAGCTCTAGGGCACTTTTCAAACTACTACAACGCTATAATTGTTAGGTTATATAGTTAAATTTTCATACATTTCATATCAATTGTTCTGAGCGTCTAAAACTACTTGTCTATAAAGGATTGTGTATGTATAATGCGCGCCCTTGAAGTCAATATCTTAGTTCCTTGTCTCCATGTAGACGACTTCACTACGCGAGGCTACAACCGTAAGGAGCAATAATGCGTCATTACGAAATCGTATTCATGGTTCACCCAGATCAGAGTGAACAAGTGCCAGGCATGATTGAAAAATATACTGGTATTCTTGAGCAAGACGGTGGCACAATCCATCGTTTGGAAGACTGGGGTCGTCGTCAATTGGCATACCCAATCGAAAAGCTTCATAAAGCACACTATGTTCTACTTAACGTTGAAGCAACAGCCGAAGCTGTAGATGAATTAGGAGTTGCTTTTCGTTATAACGACATCATTTTGCGTAACCTAGTTATGCGCGTTAAAGCTGCTGTGACAGAACAGTCCCCAATGGCTAAAGAAGAACGTCGTGACGATCGTAGACCACCACGTGATGAAAAATCTTACGATGCACCTGAAGCAAAAGTTGCACTAGAAGCAAAAGTTGCACCAGAAGCAACAGGTGCGCCAGAGGCAACAGTTGCGCCAGAAGTAACCGCTGCTCCGGAAGAAGCTAAATCAGAAGAAGCTAAATCAGAAGAAGGAAACGCATAATGGCTCGTTTTTTTAGACGTCGTAAGTTTTGCCGTTTTTCAGCTGAAGGCGCAGAAGTTATCGATTATAAAGATATACCTATGTTGAAAAACTACGTAACTGAAAGTGGTAAAATTGTTCCTAGCCGTATTACTGGTACTAGCGCAAAATATCAGCGCCAGTTAGCAACTGCAATTAAGCGCTCGCGTTTCTTAGCATTGTTACCATATACAGACTCACACAAATAAGATTGGCAAAGAGGTAGCAAGATGGAAATCATACTACTAGACAAAGTCGCCAACTTAGGCGGTCTAGGTGACAAGGTCACAGTAAAATCAGGTTACGCACGTAACTATTTGTTCCCGCATCAAAAAGCTGTTCCGGCTACTAAAGGTAACGTTGAGAAATTCGAACAACGTCGTGCCGAGTTGCAAGCTAAAATTGCTGATCAATTAGCTACTGCGCAAGCACGTGCCGATAAACTTGCTGCTCTTGAGCCAGTGACTATCGCATCTCCTGCTGGCGACGAAGGCAAATTGTTTGGGTCTGTTGGTACTCGTAACATCGCTGATGCAGTAACCACTGCTGGTGTTGAGATTACTAAAACAGAAGTTAAGTTACCTACTGGTACTTTACGTGAAACAGGTGAATTCGAAATCGATATTCAATTGCATTCAGATGTAATGGCAACAGTTAAATTGGTAATTATCCAAGAAGCTTAATAGCGTAAACGACGTCTAGTTAATAGATATCGCTTAGAAATTGAAAACATCGCATAGCGGTGTTTTTTTTCATCTGCAATAAACGTAGGTTTACAATAAGGTTAAACTAACAATAAAGCCCCGTTTACAAAACCTTGTCCTGTTATTCCTTTCTTATCTGCAAACTGCTGGCAACGCTTAACCTTTAGTTGAGTAAACAAACTTATAAAGTCATTAAATAGAAATATTAAAAATCCTTCTTCACTACTATTTGTTTTTTTAGTCTTGGGTTTCTCACTATTTTTTACCCTAATAGGCGCTTTGTTTTGTTTCCTTAGTGAGCTTATAGTTTGATTTATCTTTTTTGTTTGATTATCACCGGTAATTAGGGGCGCCGAGACTATAAGTGATAGGTATTGTTGCGCATAAAAAAGCAAAATGACTGTGGGCTTGATATCAATCCGCTTTCAACGCACTATCGCTGCTTATTTGTGCAGAGTAGGAATGGTGAGGTCTACTAAACCACTCTCGCCAGCATATTGTTATTACCTAATTTAAGGAATATTTCGATGAAAGAAGCCGTAATCGTCTCTACAGCGCGCACGCCGATCGGTCGTGCTTATCGTGGCGCGTTCAATAATATTAAATCACCTACTTTGACAGCCCATGCAATAAAACATGCGGTAGAGCGTTCTGGTGTTGACGGCGGCGAAATTGATGATGTGATCATTGGTTCGGTTTTGAATGCTGGAAGCGCAGGCTCGAACGTTGCTCGCTTAGCCGCGTTAGCTGCGGGCTTGCCTTATTCTGCTTCAGGTCAAACCATTGACCGTCAATGTTCATCGGGCCTAATGGCGATTGCTACAGCCGCTAAGCAAGTTATTGTTGACGGTATGGACGTAGTGGTTGCTGGTGGTCAAGAGAATATTTCTGAAATCCAAGCAAAGTATTATGATTGGGTGAGCCAGTGTGTAGATAAGAGCGTTACTAATAAAGCTCAGCATGCTTATATGCCTATGTTATTTACGGCAGAAAATGTGGCAAAGAAATATAATATTTCGCGTGAGGCTCAAGATGAATATGCGCTAATGTCACAACAGCGCACAGCAGCAGCCCAAGCTGCTGGTAAATTTGATGATGAAATAGTACCAATGGCCTCAACCATGGGCATTATGGATAAGGAAACAAAAGAAGTTTCATTTAAAGATGTGACATTAGAAAAAGATGAAGGCAATCGCCCTTCGACCACATTGGAAAGTCTGCAAAGCCTCAAGTCAGTTATTGATGGCGGTTGTATTACTGCTGGTAATGCAAGTCAATTGTCTGATGGCGCTTCGGCATGTGTTGTTATGGAAGCTAAAATGGCAGAAAAACGTGGGTTGGCTCCACTGGGTATTTATCGCGGTATGATGGTAGCTGGTAATGAACCAGAAGAAATGGGTATTGGCCCAATTTACGCTATCCCTAAATTGCTTAAAGTGCATGGCTTGAGTATTAACGATATTGGTTTGTGGGAATTGAATGAAGCTTTTGCTTGCCAAGCCTTATATTGCAGAGACAAGCTAGGTATTGATCCCGACATCTATAATGTCAATGGTGGTGCAATTTCAATAGGTCATCCTTATGGAATGACTGGTGCAAGAGCTGCTGGCCATGCTTTGATTGAAGGTAAGCGTCGCGGTGTGAAGTATGTTGTAGTCACGATGTGTGTTGGTGGAGGCATGGGCGCCGCTGGTTTATTTGAAATTGCATAACGCTTGTTGAAGCAGATATAGAGTTTATTTATTCTATTGTGCCCCTTAAGGTTAATCACTTTTAGGGGGTACTTGAGTTTTATTGAACAGTATCAGTCGACATATACCAAGCGACTATTTTTTTAGTTTTCTGACCCATTCAGCCGCTAAGCCTTTAATTACGCTAGCCTCTATCTTCTCCGGTACGTTTTTATCCTTGCTACGAACCAGGCGAATAATATCGCTGATTGACTTGGTGCTCTGCAATCGATGTTCGAGTGTAATACTATCACCGACCTTCATTCTGCCGGTTTCGATAACTCGGTAGTACCATCCTGTTATCCTTTGCTCTGCAATAAACAGATCCATGTTTCTGACGCCATACCGTTGATTTATTTTAACGCAGGGCGCTCGGGGTGAGTTGACTTGCAATACAACACTGCCAATACGGTAAGTGTCGCCAATAAATACAGTTTCATCATTCATCTTAGGCGCTGAAATATTTTCTCCGATGCTGCCAAAAAGAAGATTTTGCGCGATATTCGGAAATTGTTTTCTTAATATTTCATAACTTTGTTGAGAATATTGATGCATTGCCATTTCAGGACCACCATGTAATTTCTTGTTTCCTTGCTCGTCTTCAATTGCGCCATTTAATTCGATATGGAGTTGCTCGAATGGCAACTTAATAATACTACTTGGTGATTGTCGAGGCCCGAAAGCTTTGGGTTTACCTGCAAATAACGCGTCCACTAGCATCAGTGATTTTCCTTGTGTTGTTATGTTGCAAATTGAGGCGAACTAATGGCTTAGGAATGCCAAAGCTTACCGGTGTTCAAGCTAATACAATGCGTAATAAAGTAGCATAAGCTTTGAATAAAATAAAAAGTGGATTAAAGAAAAATGAAAAAACGTGTTGAATTTAAACTTTTTTGAATTGGGGTGCGACATACTTTTGAATATTATATTTAAATACACCATAAGAAGACCAGCATAGCTTTACTATGAACCCTATATTAAGCGAGGTCGCCCCTCAGAATTATAAACTTGCTGATAAAACACAGCAGGACAAAGGGGTTGATCGATGCCGCTGAAGCAATTAAAAAAGCACTTGCGGAGGGGGCTAATACCACCGTTTTACTGAAAATGTTAAAGAACGTATGTGAGCAATAAATGACAATTATTGAACGTGCATATAGACCGCGCTAGAATCATATTTGACCTAATAACGCTGAAATTTAGCTTAACCTGTTCGAATAAATAGAGCGGTTAATTAAAGCGTCAAACGATACACCAGCATGAATTTAAATCCATAAAATTAGCATGTTATGAAATGGTAATTATGAAATTGTTAATGGGTCGCACCACGGTCGTGCTCTGATTGGTCGCATTCGTCTTGAATCGTTTAAAGGCAACATCAAAGCGCTTAGGTTGTATAGTGACTGGCTATGGATTTGCAAGAAAACTGTTGAGTGGAAGGGAGTTCAGTTGGAGATTCGATTGAATATCGTTTCAAATAGGACGTTGCTGCAAGGTTTGATATTGAGGCACAAGCACAAGGTTCAATTAAAAATAAAATTACGGATAAAGGAAAAAGCAAGGTTAAATAAGGGCCCAGACGTTCGTTAGAATTCAGCACTTCAAACTCAACAATGACGGTGCAAGTTTCTACTGTTCATGGTCGTATAAAAGTCTTAACTAAATAGTCTGTCTATATTTAAGAGAATCTTCATGAAAGTTTCATAAAATAGATATATTATTTCTTACTCTAGGGTGAAATTAATGAATGAGAAATACCATACATGTATCGAATATAATTTATTTTATTGGCGGTGGCGCTGATAAAACGCGTGAACGCTTTGGTATCATAAAATGGGGACCCACTAATTTGATGGGACTAGCTAAAGCTGCTTTGGATTTGCAAAAGGGACCTGCATGCGAAACCAAGTATTATGGCTACCTAGATAAGAAAAA